>Ga0105049_10003445_pt1 | contig 18686 bp, 19 predicted proteins | sample MAT06_FD_78087 | JGI IMG/M metagenome (GOLD analysis project Ga0105049, IMG submission 78087) | Freshwater microbial communities from Lake Fryxell liftoff mats and glacier meltwater in Antarctica - MAT-06 | ecosystem: Environmental > Aquatic > Freshwater > Ice > Liftoff microbial mat | place...
CCGCTGGGCACGTCCACGGATTTTGAAAACCAGCGAAGTTGTGACCTTGGATGCTGGGATGGAATTGAGTTCTGCACCCCGCCGATTGCGGGACTCAGTGAGAGCGTGGATGAGGATTGGGTTGTTCCCATGGAATTCGTGGGCGCAGGATTAGGTGAGGACGTTACACCCGATGAGCGGGCATTCTGGCACAGAACCTACCAACAGACTTATGTCGGTGATGCTGGTCGAAAACGTCTGCTGATCAGCACGATCAATCTTCGAGACAGAGACGGTCTGCATGCACGACTGGACAGCATCGTCTGCCCAGTGTTGTGGCTACAAGCAAGCGCCGACACCGTGTACTCCGTCACCAACGCTCAAGAAGAAATTAGACTCTTCACTAATTCTGGGAATGCGAAACTGCGGGTCATCCAAGACGGGCAACACTTCCTCAGCGCATCTGATCCCGATGACGTCAATTCAGCCGCCGTTGAATTCATTCGACGATGGAATTAACTTCCCAACGGGTGTGATCTGAAGGGATTTGTCGGTCATTGGCACGGTCTGCACGGCGCCGCATCACATTCGATCGGATTGCCCAAACGTGGGTGCCAGCCTGAATCACCCGGCGAAAGGAGGCTCATTCGGCCTGTCACATGCCCACTTGATTTTCCACAATTGTTGTACGCTCCGCGTCAGATTGACCCCTTGCTCTCGGTGGCAAGTACTCTCTACTTCGTGCAGTCACCAGATCGCGTTCTCGCAATTGACGCCGGAACCACCGGGCTTACGGCTCTGCTTGTCTCCCACGAAGGGCTGATTACCGGCAAGGGCTATCAAGAATTCCCGCAGCACTTCCCCGAAGAGGGTTGGGTTGAACATGATGTAGGTGACATCTGGAATGCAACTCTGGCGGCCACCACAAAGGCTTTGGCCTCACACTTTGCCGAATATGGCGGTGCGGCCCAAATTATTGCGGTTGGAATCACCAATCAACGCGAAACCGCCTGTTTTTGGGACCGAGAAACCTTGGGCGCGCCAAGGCGGGCAATTGTCTGGCAGGACCGCCGAAGCACTGGCATATGTCAAAGATTAATCGACACTGGAATTGAGCCGCGGGTTCGAGAAATCACCGGACTGCGCCTTGATCCTTATTTCACCGCAACGAAACTCGTGTGGGTGCAAGAGAACGATCCGCACACGTGGTCTCAAGTGGTGTCGGGTCGAGTAGCCGTTGGCACCGTCGATTCGTATTTGATCGCTCGCATGACACGCGGCCTTGATCACGTCACCGATCACACCAACGCCTCACGGACTTTGCTCTATGACCTCAATTCTGGAACATGGAGTCGCGAATTACTTGAACTCTTCAACGTCGCCGAAACCTCACTTCCCGAGATCGTCGCTTCCTACGGACCTATTGCTCGCACCGACCCTGACGTGTTCCTCGGCATCGACGCGCCAATCAGTGGGATTGCCGGAGATCAGCAAGCGGCGCTCATCGGGCATGCGGGGTTTTCTGCAGGTGACGCCAAATGCACCTACGGAACCGGCTCATTCCTGTTGCTTAACACCGGTGACAAGATCATTGACTCACCACACGGCCTGCTCACCACCGTTGCGCTCGCCCACCCGGATCAACCCGGCCCAGCTCGCAGGGATTTTGCGCTCGAGGGATCAATTTTTGTCACAGGTGCTGCCGTCCAATGGTTGCGCGATGGGCTGGGAATAATTAAAGAGTCCTCCGACATTGAAGAGTTAGCGGGTTCGGTTTCCGATTCGGGTGGAGTGATTTTTGTTCCCGCACTTACCGGTTTAGGAGCGCCGGACTGGGATCCCCGTGCCCGCGGCCTCATCATCGGGATCAACCGTGGAACGACGACAGCCCACATTGCCCGGGCGACACTTGAAGGGATCGCACTTGAAGTCCGTGATGTTGTTGACATGATGACCCACGTCGCGGGGGCGGCCCTCCCCTACCTGGCAATCGATGGCGGCGCGTCATTGAATGATCTGCTGTGTCAGTTACAAGCCGACATTGCACGCCTGCCACTCAAAAGGTCAGAACAGGTGGAAACAACCGGCTTGGGCGCCGCATTCCTTGCCGGACTCGGCGTTGGTTTCTGGAAAGATACCGAAGAAATTTCTCGATTAACGCGAATTTCCGGAGAATTTTCACCCAAAGTTGACCGTGAAGATCTTCATACTCGGTGGCGCGACGCCGTCTCGCGTTCCCTCAACTGGGCGGAGTAGGCCTAGGAAGATGAGCGCAGCGAACTTGCCGCGTCAGCCAACTCACCCTTGGAAATAAGTTCCTTCGCGCGAGTTGCGTACATGTCAACATATTCCTGTCCAGAAAGAGTCATGAGTTCATACATCACTTCATCGGTTATCGAACGCAAAACAAAACGGTCATCTTCTAAACCTTCATAGCGGGCAAAATTTAAGGGTGTACCAACACGAATCCCCACACGCTTCAACCGTGGGCGTAACTTTCCTGGGGGCTGAATTTCATACGTGTTGATCATGGCTACGGGAATAATCGGGACACTGGCTTCAAGTGCCATCCGGGCGAGTCCGGTCTTGCCTCGGTACAGAATTCCGTTAGGAGAGCGGGTACCTTCCGGGTAAATTCCCAAAATATCTCCGGCATTTAGCACGCGCAGTGCGGTGTGAATCGCTGCTTCAGATGCCCGACCGCCAGAGCGGTCAACGGGCAACTGCCCAACACCTCGCATGAACAACTTGGTGAGGTACCCCTTCGCCCCTTTCCCCGTGAAGTAATCGCTTTTGGCCAGGTAAGCCATAGGACGTTTCGCTACCAACGCCAAATAAAACGAATCCGAAAAACTCAGATGGTTACTCGCCAGAATCACGCCTCCGGATTGCGGAATATTTTCTTGACCCTCAGACCAAGGCCGGAACAGGACTTTGAGCCAGGGTCCAAGCAGGATGTGTTTGATAAACCAATACAGCACCTGCCAACCCACCTCTCCTTGCGAAACCCTGCACCGAAGCCTAAGGGCTCGCTCGCACCAAAATTTTGGCGGTCCTTTGGCGCGTCCTGATCATGGGCGTACGCTCTGGCGAGGATCGGCGATATGAATTGAAGAGGAGACCGAAATGCCTTTGGCGTCAGGCGCGCAACCGTGGAGTTGTGACTCACAAAACCCAACTGCTCGAATCGGGGTGCTCCTTATTCACGGATTCACCGGGTCCCCTGCTTCGATGACTCCTTGGGGTAAAGCGCTGTCCCAGCATGGTTGGTCGATCCGCGTGCCGCGCCTTCCCGGACACGGATCACGTTGGCAGGACATGAACTTGACAACATGGGAGGACTGGTATGCCGAAGCGGAACGGAATTTGCGCGAATTACAAGCCACCTGCGATCAGGTATTTATTTGTGGGCTCTCCATGGGTGGATCACTCACCCTTCGGCTCGCTCAGCAACACGGACATGAGATTTCCGGAGTTGTTTTAGTCAACCCGGCCGTGCATTCCGAGCGGGCCGATCGCCACCTACTCCCCGTTGTCTCAAAGTTTTTAAAAGCCTTCCCAGGGATCTCCAACGATATTGCCAAACCCGGCCAGGACGAGGTCGCCTACGAAAAGTTGCCACTCAAAGCGGCGTACTCGCTCGCCCAATTATGGAAAATTATTAAGACCGACATGAAAAAGGTCAACCAACCGATATTACTTTTTCGCAGTGCGCAGGACCACGTGGTAGAAGCGTCAAATGCGCAATGGATCCTCGAACATGTTTCCAGTACAGATAAAGAGGAAGTGGTCTTGGAGAATTCTTTTCACGTGGCAACACTCGATTACGACGCGGAACTCATTGAGACCATGAGCGCCGAATTCATCAAACGTCTAGTGAACACGTAGCCTGAGGTGCGCTGATGACGATTACTCCACCGGATCCAGCGGATCCACCCGAGCCAGAAAAAGAGAATGCTGCCTGGGATGCCATCGTGGCTGACCTGAGCGGACAGATCGATCTTGGGCCGCATTTTCGTAGCGACCCGACCCCGCAGGAGCTGCTACCAGAGCGTGATTACATTGACGAATATTTTGACCAGGGATACACACCTCCTGAACCTCCGCCCTTGAAGGCCCCAACGGATGCCATTGCCCGCTTTGCCTGGGCTGGAGCACTCGGTGGACCGGTCGTCATGGTGGTGGGCTATCTCCTGAGCTTTGGTCGCGTCATGTCAACTGCAGGACTCATTGCAACCGTGGGTGGCTTCATCTTTCTCATGTCTAAGCGAGATAAACATGTTCCACCCGGCGAGGATTACGGTGACGGAGCTGTTGTCTAACTCAGCGGCGAAAACTTCAACCGCGCAAGATCGGCAGCCCCAACAATTCCCGCTTCATTGCCCAACGCGGCAACGTTAATTTCAGGAATTGGCCGGTGTTGCTTACCAATTATTCGATCTGCGAGCGTTGATCGAGCACGTGGTAAAAAGAATTCACTTGCTTCACAAGCCCCACCACCGATCACGAAAATTTGTGGATCCAAGATGGCACTCAGGCTTGCCAGCCCGCGACCCAGCCACACCCCAAGCCGCTCGAGCACTTCCATTGCTACTGGGTCACCTAACTTCGCAGCCTCGGTGACGTGCTCACCGTGAACACCCTCGGGGGTTCCATCACCCAGTGACAATAGAACCCGGGCTTCACTCAGTCTTTCCGTTGCCATGGCTCGCGCATCTCGCACCAACGCATTTCCACTCGCATACTGCTCCCAACAACCCTTGCGCCCGCAACCACACAAGAGCCCGTCAGCGACCGCTCCCATGTGACCTATTTCTCCGGCCGCGCCATGCGAGCCACGAAAGAGTTCACCACCAAGCACAATTCCGCCACCAATCCCGGTACCGATCGTCACCGTTACCACGTCACGAAAACCTTTTCCGCCACCGAAACGTGCTTCACCCCAGGCGGCTGCATTTCCATCATTTTCAACGAGAACGGGTAGGCCCATGGCGTTTTCCAGAAGTGCGGCTACGGGAACATCAGCCCATTGCAGATTGGGTGCGTATAACACCGTGGTGCTGCCCGCATCCACCGGACCTGCAACGCCAACGCCGATCCCGGTGATTGTTGCCTCGACATCGGCAATGGTTTCGGCAATGGCCTCAGAGACGACCTCGAGCACTCCCGATGCGTCTGCGCGAGGGGTTTCCTTGCGGACCTGTGCCAAGATTTCGCCGTGGGCATTAACAATGCCGGCCAGAATCTTCGTTCCACCGATATCAACCCCGACGCTGATCCCCACGCGCGCAAGACTAGTGAGTGTGGATTGTGGCGGGGGGCCGCGTCCTAACAGCGAATAATGGGAAGCCACCGGATTTCATCCGCGGATTTTTTTTCCACCTCGACGCCACGCATCCCGCCTTTGATCCCCACTCCACCCAACATCGACGCTAATGGTGCAATATCTAACCCCGTTATTTCGCTCGGCATCATGGAGGTAATTGATGCCGGTGCACCCATGGCGATCAACCAACTACCTAGATCATTTTTGTCTGACTTTTCGTCCTCTGCTTCACTCACGATGCGGGCCACTCGCTTTCTTTCACGACGAAGTTAATTTCGAATTTATTCTTGGCAAGGCGTACGGAACCAGGTTCCATCCGCGAACAGGCCGCTGGAAGTTCGACAAAACTTCGCACCCCGCCTACATCAATAATCACGTGATTGCCGATCAGACCAATTGCCACGTCGGTGTTTCCAACGCCTTTCCACTTCACAGTGAAGACGAATTGCAGTGGAGCAATTTCCACCAAGTCACCACGGCCCGAAAAAACCTTAATCGCTTGAAATTTCGATATCCACTTTGCGGAAAGTGATGTGCGTGCTGACCGTGGCCAGACCCGTTGTAGTTGACGCACATCACATTGCACGCCAACAAGGGCAAGTTGGGCGAGTGATCTGAACAAGGCTCGAGGGCTTGGCCGGTATTCAAAGAAATCCAGCCTCAACTCTGCTCCTTGAGCGCGGATGCGCGCCTGCTCAATCACACTCATCAATTGCAGAAGGTGAACCCGGGCTTCACTTTTTCCAAGACCACACCAGATGGCGAATTCTTCAGAGTCAATCTGGCCCAGCGCAATTCGGATTGAGTCGAGGTCGCTCAGTGCTTGGGCTAACTGGCCAACCGACTCATATTTGATGTGCCCCGATTGTGAAAGCAGTGCATACACATCCCGTGAAAAATTGAGGCCACCCAATAACACTCTCGTTGGATAAAAAAACCCGAACCGCTGCATGAGCGATTCACCCAGTTGGGCTATCGCGCCAGGTACAGCATCCGATCCGGTCTGTCGTTCGACCCCGCAGGTAATGCGAAGGTTAGGCGACACTTCCCGCGCCCGATTCCACTCGCGCTTTGAGCCCCTTAAGGGCCGTGTCAACGATTACTTTTTCCGCCTTGCGTTTGAGCATTCCAATCATCGGAATTTTTACATCAACCTGCAGACGGTAGTGGACGGTTGTCCCGCCGTTGCCGTTGTCGATCAATTCATATTCACCATCCATTGCCGTGAGCATTTCCGCGGTGGTCAACGTCCAGGTAACTTTGCGGTCGCCATCCCAGTCGTATTCCAATTCGTAGGTGTCTTTGATAGGGCCGGAAGCTAGGGAAAAACGCGCATCTGCCGGGCGGCCGTCATCTTCGTATTTACTCAGCACGGTCACTGAACTGATTCCATCACTCCATTGCGGGTAGGCGGGAAGGTCTGCAATGACCTCCATGATCTGTGCGGGAGTGGCATTGATGGAAATACTTGATTCGGTCTGTTCAGCCATGGGGCCACGGTACTCCACCAGCCGTCTCCCTCGCATCAAGACAAGGGTTGCTGGACTTAAACATCAATGGCAAACGGCACCTTTCGGCTGTGAAAATGTCCAACATTGATGCATTCGGTCGCCCCAATGCGCAAACGCGAACGTTGGGGTTGATGAACGTGGCCAAAAAAGTGGTATCTGGGTGCATATTTTTCGATGTAACTGGTGATTGCTGCCGAGCCAATTTCGAATCTTCGAGCCACCGTGTCGTAATTGAGTAATGGATTCAACGGTGGGATGTGGGTAAAAAGGATGTCAACCGGCCCCATGGCGAAAAGTTTGTCGGAATAGTCCTGGGGCTCAAGCTCATAAGGAGTTCGCATGGGGCTTTTGAGCCCACCACCGAGGAAGCCCCACTTTTCGTCATTCATCTCGATCACGTCACCGTCAAGGACCCGATGCCCGGGGCGGAGAAACGCAGGCCACAAGGCCGGTAGGTCGACGTTGCCATAGGTCAATAATGCGGGGGTAGGAATCGCGGCGAACATGACTTCATACTGCTCACGTACTTTCTCCTGCAACACATTCCAACGCTGGTCTGGCTCGGTGACACCGATCCCCCGCCACGCGTGAGCGCTGAATTCCCGGGCTTGCTCAAAATGATTGGCAGTTCGCAGAGCGATGTAGGTCTTTGCGTAGTCCACGCCAAAAAGATCCGCATAAATACCGTGTTCGGGTTCGTCATAGTCCAAAAAGAGGATCAAATCCCCTAAGCAGATAAAAACGTCACAATTATTGGCAGCCACCTTGATCGCTCCCCAGGCCCCATGGACGTCACTCACAATGTTTATTCGCACTGGGGAATGTTACGCATGGGGCTTCTCCAAAGCGTCCTTCAGCGCCCAAATATTGCGTTTCCACGCAATAACATGGCGCTCCCTCAACTTGTGCACTTCCCTGCGTTCACGGGCCGAATGTGTCGCCGCTCTGGACTGCACCTCGCTGCCATTCCTAGTTGGATTGGCTCGTAAGTAGTAGTGCACGATCGTGGCGGATTCCTCCACCCGGACTGGCTGAATGGATTCAAGCCACATCTCACTCGATCCCACGAGTGAGCCCGTCACGGTCCAGCGCAACCCTTTGTCGCCGCGGTCCCCGTACACCTGAAGTGTGAGATCAGGCCACCAGCGAACCCACGTGGATTGCTCTCGAATTACCGCACTGATTTCAGAGGTCGATGCGCAAATTAGGGTGTCGTCAGCGATTTCGATCATGGTGTGCTCAAAATTCAGATCCATGCCCGCTCTCCGCCCTTCGCATTGACTATCGTGCCGGTCCGAGTAACCAGAAATATATTTCCCGTCTCATGGCACTTTCCACCGATTTCGCGTAGTTTAGTGACAGGGTTTAAAAACCAGAAGATTCTCAACCTTGAGATTGAATTGTGCTGGCCAACTGAGAGGAAGATCACCATGCTGACCGAGTTCACCGTCAAAGCCGTAGTTCCCGCACCAACCACCGGAAACCTCACCGATCACATTCTGGAAAATGCACGAACCGACCCCACCAAAGTCGTTTTCTCTGTCCCACGCGGTGATGCGTGGGTGGGCGTGACCACGTCAGAGTTCTTGGAACAGGTCAGAGGCGTCGCAAAAGGCATCATTGCCAGTGGGGTTCAAGCTGGCGATCGCATCGGTGTGATGTCTCGAACACGGTACGAGTGGACTCTGGTCGATTACGCAATTTGGTACGCCGGCTGTATCAGTGCACCGATCTATGAAACTTCCTCCGCTGAACAAGTCCAGTGGATCCTCACCGACTCAGGTTCGGTCGCCTTATTCTGCGAACGCGATGCGAATAAAGCGGTCTACGACGAAGTCGCAGGTGAAACACCAGACGTCACCCGTGTCTGGGTCTTTGACGACAAGTGCATTGAGGCATTGATCGCTGAAGGTGTCAATGTCAGCGACGAGGAACTTGAGTCCCGACGCGTCACACTGACCCCGGACTCCATCGCCACAATTATTTACACCTCAGGCACAACCGGTCGACCCAAGGGGTGCATGCTGACCCACAAAAACTTCATGTTTGAAGTTGACAACATTGTGAAAGGACTCGGTAGCGTTTTTCAGGGAACAAACTCCTCTACCCTGCTCTTCCTACCGATTGCGCACGTCTTTGGTCGCACGGTTCAACTCGGGTGCGTACGCGCTCAAGCCCGCATGGGGCACGCCCCTGACGTGAAAGAACTCCTGCCGCTACTGGGTTCCTTTCAGCCGACATTCATCCTCTCGGTTCCCCGCGTCTTTGAAAAAATCTTCAACTCTTCTCAGCAGAAAGCAATTGCCGCTGGGAAAGGAAAAATTTTCGACAAAGCAAGTCACATTGCCATCGAGTACAGCGAGTCCCTGGACGACGGTGGCCCCGGCTTGGGGCTTAAACTCAAGCACACACTTTTTGATCGACTCGTGTACGGGAAAATTCGCACCGCAATGGGTGGCCACATCGAATGGGCTCTTTCCGGTGGTGCGCCATTAGGCTCACGGCTGGGTCACTTCTTCCGCGGGATCGGTGTGACAATTCTTGAGGGTTACGGACTCACCGAGACGTCCGCGGCAAGCACGGTGAATCGTCCTGACGCAATTAGTATTGGAACGGTGGGGCAGCCATTCCCGGGATCAAGCGTACGAATCGCAGCCGATGGTGAGGTAATGCTCAAGGGTGATCACATCTTTTCTGGGTATTGGAATAACCCCACCGCTACCGCCGAAGCAATTGAGCCTGATGGCTGGTTCCACTCGGGCGACATTGGCGAGATCGACGATCAAGGTTTTGTTCGTATCACCGGACGAAAGAAAGAGCTGATTGTGACTGCCGCCGGCAAAAATGTCGCCCCGGCAGTACTTGAGGACCGGCTGCGCTCCCACTTCCTGGTCGGCCAGTGCATGGTGGTCGGCGACGCCCAACCATTTATTGGCGCTCTGATCACCCTGGACCCTGAAGCGATCCCCATCTGGCTCGCGCAGCAGGGTTTAAGTGCGTCGACTCCCCTTTCTGAACTCGTTAACAACGCGCTGATTCAGAGCGAAGTTCAGGGGGCCGTTGACCTGGCGAATAAGGCCGTGTCCCAAGCCGAGGCGATCAAAAAATTCACCATTTTGGACACGGACTGGACCGAGGATGGTGGGCAGATGACACCCTCGCTGAAACTCAAGCGAAATGTTGTTTTCAAAGAGCATGAAGCCGATATCGCTCGGATCTATTCGTAACGGAGCGACTGCAAACCGCACAGGTTTAGCGGTATTAGCCGATTACCCGGCCGATACCGCTAAACCGTGAGTTATACCAAGGGCCCATGACACTGGAAATTAAGACACCACTACTTGGATTGGCCGCGTGCACCATCTTCCCATTGCCAATGTACAAACCAACGTGGTGCGCGCCACTGCCAAAGTAGAAGACCAGGTCCCCAGGTTGTGCTTGGCTCAGCGGAACCCGGCGGGTTGTTGAGTACTGCGAACGGCTGTAATGGGGCAGCGAAATTCCTGCTTGTCGCCATGCCCTTAAAGTCAGTCCGGAGCAGTCAAATGAACTTGGACCACTCGCCGCAGCGACATAACGGTCACCGACCTGAGCGAGTGCGTACTGCACAACACGTGCGACCCGTCCACCACCGGTGAACCCACCGCCAGAGGAACCACTGCCAGACGCACTACTTCCGGAAGAACCGCTGCTTGAACTTATTGCGGCGGAGGCTTCGCGAGCGGCGGCGAGGGCGGCAGCTCGCTCACTGGCGGCGATAGCGGCGATGCGGCGCCGTTCACTCGCTTGCAAATTTGACAAGATTGCCTGGGCGTCACGATAGCGATCATTTGCCTCAGACTTTGAATCGCTCATTTCTGAACGAATCTTCTGGGCCGCGGTCTCTTTGTCTTGCGTGGCCGCTTCCGTCTGGGCTAAGCGCAGTCGTGTCGTCTGGCTGCCTCGAATTGCCGATGCTTGCCCCTTTTGAACCTGATCAAGGGCCGCTGCTTGTGCCAGGAATTGATTGGGGTCTTCTGCGAGCAAAACCTGAAGGGACGTGTCGATTCCACCGGATGTATACGTCGCCCGGGCTAGGTCCTCGACCGAACCCATGATTTGGCTCAGTTCCTTGCGTTCGCGTTTGGCCTTAGCCTTGAGTGTGTCGAGTTGTTTCTGAATTCCGCCAAGTCGATTGCGGGCCTCGTTGTAGCGTTCATTGGCTGCCTCAGCCTTGCCTTGTAAGTCCATGACCTGCATGCGAACCTGCTGCAAGTTTGGCGCGGCTTGCGCGGGCGCGGCGACAAATCCTGGGATCAACATAGCCACAATCGCTAATCCAATCCCGCCGAGGCGGAAAGCGTTCTGCTGCATAATCTCTCCGCTCAAATCGACTCAATGCTGTTGCGTACCTGCTGCTCAGTGAGTGTTCGGACGCTCCGACAGGGCGGATCGTTCCAAAAAGATAACAGATTGATGACGAGGCTACCTGCCGGACCCCCATACTTACTAGACCAAAGGTCTACCCTGCCTTTATTTTCGGGGTGACCAACCGAAGTGGCGGTACCAAACCGGATTGCGCCAACACCCTGATGGCCGCGACATGATCGTCGGCCAACTCGGGAGCCCGCAGGAACTCCGGTTCACCCAGAAGCACCGTGACAACACAATCGCCGCAGGCCGGACCGGCTACCACACATGTACCGCAATCAATAATCATGATGGCAGGTTAGGTGACCCCTCTGACATTGGGAGAACCTTGGAACTACACCCCACCGTCTCCAGGAGCTTCTTGCGCCGGGCCACCAAATTCTGGGCGGAGAACAATATCAATCCGGTCTCCCGCTCCGCACCAACGGCAGCTGACCGAGAGAATGCGCTCCGCGGCTACTTCACGTTCTTCCACGGTAACCTCACCGGCCATGTCGGCGTGCCAAAACTCTTTGACGGTTGAAGCTCGGGTCACATCAAAGCGGGTGAGATTGCCACAATGGGAACAGCGGAATCGGGATTTCACATCGGGCAGGGCGAAGTTGTGGGAATCGGTCATAGCCCAACGCTATCCCCTTCACGTTAAAAACATGTTTCGACATTGGCGCTCAACCATGTCAGGGCATAGCGTTAGTTTGTGATGGTGCCCAATCTCCCGAGTGCCTTGGCAGCAACCCAACTCTCACTAGCAGACCTTGGTACCCGGTTGGCCGACATCGTTTTCGTCGTGGTTGACCTTGAAACCACCGGTGGTTCGGCTACCGACGCTGGAATCACTGAAATTGGCGCGGTAAAAGTCCAAGGTGGTGAGGTCATTGGCGAATTCACCACGCTGGTTAATCCGGGAGCTGCCATCCCGCCGTTTATCGCCACCCTGACCGGCATCACCGATTCGATGGTTTCAGCCTCGCCCGGTGTTAAAACGGCCGTCACCATGTTTCTGGATTTCGCCGGGGAGTGTGTATTTGTTGCGCACAACGCCCCCTACGACATTGGGTTTCTTAAAGGAGCTTGCGCCAAATTCGACATTACCTGGCCGAATAACAAAGCAATTGACACGGCGCGAATTGCCCGACTGGCACTTCACCGTGACGAGGTCCGCAATTGCAAACTTTCAACCTTGAGCGCATTTTTCCGAACAGATGTGCAGCCAACCCACCGAGCCTTTGACGACGCTCGCGCGACAACCGACGTCATGCACCGATTATTTGAACGCCTCGGCAACTACGGGGTGCATACCCTAGAAGACTTGAATTCATTCACTTCCAGGGTAAGTGATGTCCAACGAAACAAGAAAAGCCTGGCCGACGGCCTACCAGCGAAACCCGGTGTCTACATTTTCGAAGATCCACAGGGACGCCCGCTCTACATTGGGACGTCAAAAAACATTCGCAACCGGGTCCGTACGTATTTCACTGCGGCCGAAAGCCGGCGACGCATGTCCGAAATGATTGGCATCGCCCAACAGGTTCGTCCGATCGTTTGCTCGACGATTCTTGAGGCGAAAATTCGCGAATTGCGGCTTATCGTGAGTGAGCAGCCTCGATACAACCGACGCTCGCGGGCTGCCGACTCGGTTTCTTGGCTCAAACTTACGGCCGAACCAGCCCCGCGATTAATCATCACAAAACAATTGAAAGATGACGCAGCCGAGGGTGCACGCTATATCGGGCCGTTTACGTCACGCTGGGCAGCCAATGCCGCACTTGAAGTTATCAACGAAACCATTTCTTTGCGAACCTGCACCGCAAAAATTGCCGCCCAACCGCGCAGTGACATTCCCGGTTGCGTTCGCGCAGAACTGGGTAAGTGCGTTGCGCCCTGCACGCGTGAACACGACCGCGACCAATATTTCGAAATTGTCAAGCACGCATCGATTGCCATGTCCGGAAGCACCTCGCATGTCGTCGCCCACATCAATGTACTCATGGAAACCCTGGCTAATGCTGAAAGATTCGAGGAAGCCGCGACGTGGCGCGAAGCGTTGGGTCACTACGTCAATGCAGTCTTTCGCACCGAAAGGTTGCGCTGGATTGCGGCAACACCAGAGATAGTTGCAGCACAAAGCACCGCTGACGGCAGTTGGGAAATTCACGTAATACGTTACGGCAGGCTGGCTGCAGCCGGTGTCGTTGAACCCGGCTTTGATCCGTGGCCACATATTGCTGCACTTACTGCGAGTGCTGAATTTGTTGAAGCCGGCATCGCACCGGCACCGGCCGGTGTCACCGAAGAAGCCTTCGATCTTCTGCGGTGGCTTGAGAGTGACGGTGTTCGTCTAGTTGCAAGTTCTCGCGATTTGTACATGCCGATTGACTGCGGTGGAAAAGAAACTGTGCAACTCTCAGACGTCCGCCGCGTTGTGGGTGAACGACTTGCAGCAGTTACCGGACACGGACCTGTGGGACGGCCCGTCGGTCCCCGGGCACCTGGAGTTTCACGGATCACCTACTTCTAGATCCGACCAGATCAACCGGCGCTTTTCACTCGCGAGGCGACCGCAACCCACTTTTGGAAAACCCGCCAAACGTCACCGGTTTCAAGGGCCGCTCCAGCGCGAGGGAGGTGCGCATTAATCCGGTCATTCAGCGGCACCGAACTAGCAGTTGAATCAGTGACGGAATCTGCTGCCGCCAATGCGGCCGCCGCATTGAAAGCGACCGCGAGGCGAATTGATGCTACGACTTCAGCATCGGGCCCTGCATCTGTTCCACCAAAAACTTTACGAGTCAGTTCCGCATTTCGCTCCGGACTTCCACCACGTAAATGCTCGGCGTGAAAACCCACAATCCCGAAATCGGCGGGGTCCAACATCACCTCGACCACCACCCCGCTGGTCGCATCCCACACGTGGGTGGGCGCTGATAGCGAGATTTCATCCAGGCCATCCGTACCCCTGACGACTAAGGCGCACACCCCGCGGGCGGCCAAGACACTCGCCATAACCGGGGCAAGGACCAGATTTGCGCACCCGACCAAGGCTGCATTGGCCAGGGCTGGGTTGGTGAGTGGACCCAAAATATTAAAAACCGTCGGAATCCCCAGCTGCGTTCGGGCGGGTGCCGCAAAACGCATTGCCGGGTGATGCTTGGGCGCGAAGCAAAATGCGATGCCGGCGTCGTGGGCAACTGCGGCAACCTGATCGGCCCTGAGGTCTATTTCCAGCCCGAGTGCTTCCAGCAGATCAGCCGAGCCGGTCGAACTGGAAAATGCCCGGTTTCCATGTTTAATGACCGTGACGCCACATGCGGCAGCAACGACGGCCGCCATGGTACTGATATTGACCGAGTGGGAACCGTCGCCGCCAGTACCGACAACATCCAAAACAACGGATACGTCGGGAGGCGTGGGCACGATATTGGCGAACTCCAGCATCGTGGCGGCTAGGGCGGCCACCTGCTCGGGTGTTTCTCCATTAATTTTTAGACCAATGGCAAATGCCGCCGTTTGAGCATCGGTTGCTCGATCACTCAAGATTTCACGCATCGCCCAATTGGCGTGATCAGTGTTTAAAGGTTCTGGAGCGGCAATATTGGCAAGAACTATGGGCCATGTGATGCTTTCCACCGGTAATTCCTACGAAGTGAGGCTGAGCCGGGTTGCCAGCAACCGGCTCACCGCTTGGGCGGTTGACACCGGCTCAATGGGCAATCCAACAACGGCGTCGGCGCGGGACCAGGTGGCCAGCCAAGCGTCTTGGGCGCGGGCAATCAAAACGAGGATTGGTGGGCACCGAAAAAGTTCATCTTTAATTTGACGGGCGAGTCCCATCCCACCAGCAGGTGTGGCTTCACCATCAAGGATAAAGAGATCAAACTTTCCTGTGTCAGCTGCTGCGATGAAGCCCGCTTCGGTGGCCACCTCGGTGTATTCGACGGTGGGAAGCTCCATGGATGGCCTAGGGCCTAAGGCGGCCACGACGTTCGCGCGAGTCAGGCGATCGCTGCTGTAAACGAGCACTTTCAATGGGTCGCGAGTGCCAGAAACGTGTACCACAATCGTACTCTAGCCAGCAGAAACGACCCGGTGAAAATCAGGCTCATCAATGAGGCGAAAATCACGTGTTGATAAGTGGGGGCGCGAAAGAAATTATCATCCGGATCTGAGAGAGTAGGACTGTGGCTCAAGCAACCGTAATCCCCCAGGCGTATGACCATGCACCGGCTAACCGTCCCAACATCGTCTCCATCGGCACGATTATCTGGCTTGCCAGCGAACTCATGTTCTTTGCGGCGCTGTTCGCCATGTACTTCACCCTGCGGGCGGTCAACCCGGAACTGTGGGCCAACGAAACCCAGCTTCTCAATATCCCGTTCGCCAGCATCAACACCACGATTTTGGTTTTGAGTTCGGTCACCTGTCAGCTCGGTGTCTTCGCGGCAGAGCGTGGCGACGTCAAGGGTCTGCGCCGCTGGTTCATCATCACGTTCCTGATGGGTGCATTATTCATTGGTGGTCAGATCACCGAGTACGTCGAATTGGTCCATAAAGGTCTCACTATCTCTTCGAACGCCTACGGTTCCGCCTTCTACATCACCACCGGCTTCCACGGACTGCACGTCACCGGCGGGCTTATCGCTTTCCTCCTCGTTTTGGCCACCACTTACGTGGCTAAGCGCTTTACCCACGAGCAAGCGACCCGCGCAATTGTCGTGTCCTATTACTGGCATTTTGTTGACGTCGTGTGGATCGCGCTGTTCTTCATGATCTACATCTTGAAATAATTGTGTTTGCAACCGTTGCTCTATGAACTGAGAAAGGCCTGGTCGCTGTGAAGTTTTTGTCCGCACGTAGGCGTAATCCCTTCGTTGCTGTTCTGCTGCTTGTCGCTGCCCTCGGCGCTGTCGGACTCACCTTTTCGTTGGTGTCCAATATCCAGCCGGCTCAGGCGTCCCTTGGCTCCCAAACCCAAGTCGAAGAAGGTAAAAAGCTCTACCTCGAGGGGTGCAGTTCCTGCCACGGCATGGATGCGCAAGGCGCCGCAAACGGCCCGACCCTGCTCGGTGTCGGCGCGGCCGCGGTCCACTTCCAGGTTTCCACCGGCCGGATGCCACTCGCAGCACCCGGAGCACAGGCCACAGCCAAAGAAGCCATCTACAACGAAGAAGAAGTTGCCGCGATGTCGGCCTACCTTGCTTCATTGGCCCCCGGCCCCGCAATCCCCACCTCAGAAGAACTGGACTACGAGAGTGCAGACATTGCCGCGGGTGGTGTCCTGTTCCGGATCAACTGCGCCCAGTGCCATCAGGCTGCCGGTCAGGGTGGTGCACTCACTCAGGGTAAGTACGCACCCAACCTGATGCAATCAACACCACAAGAAATCTATGAAGCAATGGTTACCGGCCCACAAAGTATGCCCGTGTTCTCAAATGACACGCTGCCGATTAAAGACAAGCAGGCCGTGACCGCTTACATCATGGCTCTGCAGGAAGCCCCCAGCCCCGGTGGTCTCTCATTGGGCCGAATTGGCCCCGTTGCTGAAGGCCTGTTCATGTGGGTTGTCGTGTTCGCCGCATTCATTGGAGCGGCCGTCTGGATCGGAATCAAAGCCCGATGAGTGAACTCACTCCTGGTGCAGGCAAAAATGAAAATCGCGAAAGCGACGGACACGCCACCGTCCCGGCGAAGCTGGGTTACTCCCCTGTCGCAGAGATTCCGCACCAGTTACGGGTAACCGACACCGACCCAAAGGCAGCCCGTCGGGCGGAGCGCCAAGTAGCCGCGATGTTCATTCTTTCCATGGTGTTCATCATGCTCTCCCTCGTCGCCTACGTCATGATCGACAAATACGCCGTCGTTTATATTCCTGTTCTCGGTGTTGTGGGCGCTAGCAACGTTGCCCTCGGATTCACTTTCGGGACCGCCGTGCTCCTCATCGGCGCTGGCGCGATCCAATGGGCCAAAAAACTCATGCCCGACGTTGAAGTTGTTCAAGAACGCCACGACTTGGTCTCCGAAAAAGAAGACGACAATCTGGCCGTAGCCAACTACGAACGTGGCAAGGATGAGTCCGGCTTCGCCCGTTACAAGATCATTCGCCGTACTCTCCTGGGCGCCATGGCCCTCTTCCCCATCCCGATGGTGGTTGTCCTGCGCGATTTGTGGGTCACCCCGCCGGGTGAAAATCCCACGGAGATCCTTTCGACCACCATGTGGGCCAAGGGAATACGAATCGTCTCTGACGGTACCTATCTACCCGTGCGCCCCGAAGATCTACCTGTTGGTGGGCTTGTTTCTGCACTTCCCGAGGGCCTCCTTGAGGTCCAAAAAGAAGAACACAATCTCAATGCCCGTGGAAAAGCCGCCATTATTTTAGTTCGGATGGACCCCGACCAGATTCGTTCACAACAAGGCGAGGGTTGGGATTACAACGGAATCCTGGCTTATTCCAAAATCTGCACACACGTTGGTTGCCCCATTGCTCTCTATGAACAACGGACCCATCACCTTCTCTGCCCGTGCCACCAATCCACCTTCGATCTCGCCGATTCTGGCGCGGTGATTTTTGGGCCAGCCGCCCGAAATATGCCGCAGTTGCCGATCTCGGTAGATGCGGAAGGATATCTGGTAGCGACACAAGATTTTGCCGTACCGGTCGGACCTAGTTTCTGGGAGCGAGAGAGAGCATGAGCCCAACAACAAATCACCCGGTTGAGCAGGTAGGTGGCGCGACTGCCAAATATGTCGATGAACGACTTGGCAGTAACAAATTCCTCGGTCGTAACCTCGGCAAAGTGTTCCCCGATCACTGGTCATTCATGCTCGGGGAAATTGCCCTGTACTCATTCGTTGTCGTTCTTCTCACCGGTACGTTCTTGACGTTTTTCTACGACCCCAGCATGGTGGAGGTCGTGTACGACGGCTCCTACGTTCCGCTTAAGGGCATCGAAATGTCAAAGGCCTACGCCTCCTCACTCGATATTTCCTTCGAAGTTCGTGGTGGACTACTGATTCGTCAAATGCACCACTGGTCCGCACTGATCTTCGTCGCCGCTATGGCCGTCCACATGTTCCGTGTTTTCTTCACGGGAGCTTTCCGCAAGCCACGCGAATTCAACTGGTTGGTCGGAGTTGCGCTCACGGCTCTGGCACTCGGTGCTGGATTCACCGGCTACTCACTGCCCGACGACCTTCTGTCCGGTACCGGTCTCCAGATCATCCGTGGAATCCTGCAGTCCATCCCATTGATTGGTACGTGGGCGGCATTCCTGGTCTTCGGTGGTGAGTTCCCCGGAACCGACGTGATTCCCCGGCTCTACTCAGCACACATCCTTCTGATACCGGGACTCATCCTCGCGTTGATCACCGTCCACCTCATGATGGTATGGACCCAAAAGCACACCCAATTCCCTGGACCAGGTCGCACCAATAACAACGTTGTGGGCTACCCACTCCTCCCC
>Ga0105049_10003448_pt1 | contig 18680 bp, 13 predicted proteins | sample MAT06_FD_78087 | JGI IMG/M metagenome (GOLD analysis project Ga0105049, IMG submission 78087) | Freshwater microbial communities from Lake Fryxell liftoff mats and glacier meltwater in Antarctica - MAT-06 | ecosystem: Environmental > Aquatic > Freshwater > Ice > Liftoff microbial mat | place...
CCTTTCACGCTTCCGGTCGCAAATCCGAAGCCAAGCACTCCCACTGTTCCTGCGAGCATTCGCACAAAGGTCGCGGGAATCGGGTCGCTCTTGGTCAACGCTTCCTTCGCGATCACCATCGAGCCTGCCATACAGGCCGAGGCCGCAAGGCCGAAGACGATCCCTCGCATTTTGGTCGGGGAAGCGGGGCCCTCCTCGGAACTCTTCGTGAGCACCAGAACCACACCGGCCAGGATGAGCGGCACCCCGATGATCTGGCCAATCGTCAGTGATTCGCCCAGAAAAACGATCGCCAGGCCCACCGTCATGGCCTGACCGACCACCAATAGCACGATCAATGAGAACGCACTGAGATCCTTCAAGGCCTGAAAGAACAAAGTATCGCCAATTGCAATTCCGAGAACGCCGCTCGCGATGAGAAGCATCATCGACCGCTCATCCACCGGTTGAGCATCGACCAGAAGCCAAACCAACCCGAGCAAAAGAACGCTCAACGCTCCCTTAGCCAGAGTCATGGCGAGCGGGGAAAGAAGGTCGCCTATCGCTTTGAAAAGGAAAGCTCCCATCACCCAGGCTGTCGCCGACCCAAGGGCCGCGGCGGCGCCCAGCAAAGTCGATTCGGGCATCGGTGCCGATTCCTTTTCGGGTTCGCCCTCGAATCCCAGCGTGAAAACTTTACCCTTGTGACAGCCTCAAGCCATCGAGCGTCGTGGTTCCCTATCGTCCAGTGAGTCTGCCTTCCCATCATTCTGAGGTCGCCGAAAGCTCAGATCGGTCAACAAGCTGCCATTAATGGCACCAGAGCTATACGATTTCGCCCAGCTTATTGCAGTTTTGCGATTGATACAATTAGAAAACTTCTGATTTTCCGGATTCTCCTAGCCTTCGCAAGGAATCCCTGGCATGTCGCTGCGTCCGCCGACACTGGTTTGGCCCGGGGGTTCGAGATGGGGTGGAACCGTCTCACCTGCAAAAGCGTAACGAGGTCGGGGGTTTTCAGCGTGACAAGCGTGGGAAAAACCTGCTATAACCGAGGAGTCCTGAGTCCCGTCGGGCAAAAATCCGCCAGGCCGACTCGTGCGATTCCTGCACCTCGAATCACCCGACCGACGAGGATCGACGACATGATTTTCTTGAGATTCCAGGCTTTCTCGCGAATGGCGCTGGCCTTCGCTCTTGCTGCCATCGCCATGCCGGGCTCCACGGTGGCGCAGCCCGGCAAGGACGCAAAAATTGAAACTCCGCCCAAGAGCGGCTTGCTCATCAACGGGCCGAAAGCTTTCAAGGGATACACTCTGATCGCGCCGATGACGTCGATGAAGACTCAGCTTATCGATATCGAAGGCAAGGCCGTCCGCACGTGGACCAGCGACTGCACGCCGGCTCTCGGGGCCACGCTGCTCGAGAATGGCCACCTCCTTCGCACCGGCAGCCTGGGGGCCAAGCGGCCGTTCGGCGGGCCTGGGGCGGGTGGTCGAATCCAGGAGTTCGACTGGGATGGCAACCTCGTTTGGGACTTTACTTACGTGAACGACAAGCAGGTGCCCCACCACGACATCTGCCGGATGCCCAACGGCAACATCCTCATGGTGATCTGGGAACGCAAGACTGCGGAGGAAGCCATCGCCGTCGGCCGTCGGCCGGAGTCCGTGAAAGGGGAGGGCTATCTGACAGCCGACGCCATTCTCGAAATCAAGCCCACGGGCAAGACCACCGGCGAGATCGTCTGGGAATGGCACGCCTGGGACCATCTCATCCAGGACTTCGATAAGACCAAGTCCAACTATGACAGCATTTCCAAGCACCCGGAACTGATCGACATCAACTTCGGCGAAGGGGTCATCAGTCGGCTTCTTTCCAAGAAGGACGATCTCGACAAACTCCGCAGCCTGGGCTACCTCGGTGGCGCCTCGACCTCCCCTGGCCCTGCGAACGGCCCTGCTGGCGGTCCGATGGGTGGCGGCGGGCCCAAGGCGGACTGGACCCACTTCAACGGCATCGACTACAACGCCGAGCTCGACCAGATCGCCATCAGCGTCTTCGCCTTCAGCGAGGTCTGGACCATCGACCATAGCACCTCGAAGGCCGAAGCCGCGGGGCACAGCGGCGGTCGATACGGCAAGGGCGGCGACCTTCTCTATCGCTGGGGCAACCCGCGTGCGTACCGTACTGGTACGAACGGAGACCAACGGCTCTTCGAACAACACAATATCCAGTGGATTCCCAAGGATCGCCCCGGTGCGGGGAATCTGCTCGTCTTCAACAACGGTGGGAATCGGCCCGACGGAACCTACTCTTCCGTCGACGAGATCGTGCCGCCGATGACTCCGGATGGCAAGTACACTCGAAAGCCCGGCCTTGCCTTCGGACCTGATCGCGCCGTCTGGTCTTACACGGCTCCGGAAAAGATGGACTTCTTCTCCATGCTCATCTCCGGTGCCCAGCGTCAACCTAATGGCAACACACTGATCTGCTCCGGCATGAGTGCGACGGTCTTCGAGGTCACTCCCGAGAAGGACGTGGTTTGGAAGTTCGTGAACCCAGCATCGACCGCGATGGCGGGGGGTGCTGGCGGGGCTCCGGCGGGAAAGTTCTCGCCGCCTCAGCCCGGGCAGCTGATGCCGCCTTTCTTTGAAGAACGGCTCGCCCTGACAGCCGAACAGAAGCAGCAGATCGAAGAATTGCAGAAGGATGTGACCGTGAAAATGGAAAAGATCCTGACGGATGATCAGAAGCGGCACATCAAGGGTATCCGCGAAATGATGGCTCGCATGCCTGGCCCTCCGGGCATGGGCGGCGGTCGGCCCGGCTTCGGCCCTCCGGGCATGGGCGGCATGTTCGGCCCACCGGGCATGGGCGGCGGAACTCCCGGCGGCCCACCAGGAATGCCGGGCATGGGCATGGGCATGGGAATGGGCCCTGGCGGCCTTTTCCGTGCCCCGCGTTACGGCCCTGATTTCCCGGGGCTCGCAGGCAAGAAGCTGTGACACCCCCCCCATGTGAAGAGCAGAGCTTCGACCCTATCTGTGGAAGCCCACCTGTGACTACAGGTGGGCTTCGCTACTGAGCGAAAGTACCTCCGATGCGACGATTCGCGGTCCTGGTCCCTCTGGCCCTAGTCGCTCTGCTCCTGGAACCGACTCGTGCGGAGGCGTACATCGGCCCGGGTGCCGGGTTCGCGGTCGGGGGCTCCTTCCTCGCAGTCTTTGCGGCGATCTTCTCCGCCTTCGCCCTGTTGATCTCCTGGCCCATTCGTTTCATCTGGCGGCTCTTCTTTCGCAAACGGCCTCCGAAGAAGCCTCGTTACAAGCGAGTCGTGATTCTCGGCCTCGACGGCCTTGACTACGGACTCACGCGCAAACTCCTCGAGGAAGGCAAGCTTCCGAACTTCGCGGCGCTCCAGAAGCAGGGCTGTTTCGTGCCGCTGGGCAGCACGCTGCCGCCGATCTCGCCGGTGGCGTGGTCGTCGTTCCAGACGGGCGTGAACCCCGGCAAGCACAACATCTTCGACTTCCTGATCCCGGATGAACGCACCTACATGCCGAAGCTGAGCTCCGCGGAGATCCGCCCGCCGCGGCGCAGCCTTCGTATCGGCAAGTGGCGAATCCCCCTGGGCAAGGCGGACGTCCGCTTGCTTCGCAAGAGCAAGCCGTTCTGGTCCGTGCTCAGCGACTACGGGGTGTACAATTCGATCCTGCGTGTGCCGATCACGTTCCCGCCGGAGAAGCTTCGGGGCGTGCAGCTCTCCGCGATGTGCGTGCCCGACATCCGCGGCACCCAGGGGACCTTCTCCTTCTTCACCACCAAGCCGCCCGAGGGGAAGAAGAAGGCCGAGGGCGAAGTCCAACTCATTACCCGCAAGGGCAACGTCGGGTACTCGAAGATCCTTGGCCCGGACCATCCGCTTCGCAGTGATCGCGGCCCGTTGGAACTGCCCTTCACGCTCACGATCAAGGGGCCGGGCAAGGCCGTCCTGAACATCGGCGGTGCGAAGTTCGACCTCACGCAGGACATCTATTCCGAGTGGGTGCCGATCGTCTTCAGGGCCGGCGCGGGCATCAAGGTGAAGGGCGTCAGCAAGTTCCTGCTCTTGAGAACCGAGCCGGAAATCGAACTCTACTCGACGCCCGTGAACATCGACCCCGAGAGCCCGGCCCTGCCCATCGGCTATCCGAGCGTGTACCCCGTGTACCTCGCGAACAAACAGGGCTCCTTTGCCACGCTCGGGCTGGCCGAGGATACGTGGGGGCTCAATGACCACGTGTTGAAGGACGAGCACTTTTACCAGCAATGCGTCGATCACGACCGCGAGCGCGAGGCGATGTTCTTCGACAGCCTGGACAAGGTGAGCCGAGGCCTCTGCGTCTGCGTTTTCGATGGCTCCGACCGCATGCAGCACATGTTCTGGCGTTACCACGACGAGCACCACCCTGCCCGCCCCGCGGAGTTGCCGGCCCTTCATGGCAACGCGATCGAGGATCTTTACAAGCGTATGGACGACCTTGTGGGCCGTACGGTCGCGAAGTGCCAGGATCCGAGCACGCTGCTGATGGTCCTTTCCGACCATGGTTTCACGACCTTCCGCCGTGGCGTCGACCTCAACCGCTGGCTGGAGGAAAATGGCTACCTCGTCGTGGACGACGCCAGGCGAGGCGATGAGTATCTCGCCGGCATCGATTGGTCGAAGACGAAGGCCTTCGCCATCGGGCTGACTGGCATCTTCGTGAACATCAAGGACAAGTTCGCGCAGGGCATTGTGACCGAGGGTGAGGAAGCGGACACGCTTCGTGCCGAGATCGCCGCCAAGCTCGGAGCCGTGCTCGATCCCGAGAACAATACCAAGGCGATTCGCCGGGTTTTCCAGGCCCAGAAGACTTACGTCGGCCCTTACAAGAACCAGGCCCCGGACCTGATCGTAGGGTACGACAGCGGCTACCGTGTCTCGTGGGACGCGGCCGTGGGCAAGACGACGACGCAGGTCTTCCACAACAACACGAAGGCCTGGAGCGGCGACCACTGCGTCGACCCCTCGGTGGTGCCCGGCATCCTGTTCTGCAACCAGCCGATCGAGGCGACGAATCCACGACTGCTGGATTTGGCTCCAACGGTGCTGGACTTATTCGGGGTGCCCGCGCCAGAATATATGGATGGCAAGGCCTTCGGCGTCGGCGTGAAGGCCAGTTGATTCTCCACCGCTCGCGGCGTGGCGTTGAGCGGCGCAGACTGCGTTTGCGTTCTAGCAATCGATAGCGAGGATTTTGATTCATCGTCCACGGTGAAGGAACGCCACAACGCTAACCCGCAATCGGTGTAAACCATGTCCAAGACGACTCGCCGTAGCTTCCTCAAGACCGCCAGCGCCGCAGGGCTCGTCGGCTCCGCGGCCACCGGTTGCTGGACCGGCGGCAATTCCCGAGTCTCACGAAGTGCGGGCAAGAAAGTCATCATCATCGGCGTCGACGGCATGGACCCGCGACTCTCCGAGGCGATGATGAAGGCCGGCGAACTCCCGAACCTCGCCAAGCTTCGTGCCTCCGGCGGCTTCAGCGATCTCGGCACCAGCACGCCCCCGCAAAGCCCTGTCGCTTGGGCCAACTTCATCAACGGCGCCGGCCCGGGCTCCCATGGAATCTTCGACTTCCTTCAGCGCCACCCAAATGATCCGACCCATCCTTATTTCTCGATCTCCGATAGCCTTCCCGGCGAGGGCGGCCTCGAAACCGGCGACTACAAGATCCCGCTGGATTTCTGGCCCTTCAGCCACAAACCACCCAAGACTGTGCTGCTTCGCCAGGGCACGCCGTTCTGGGACTATCTTGATGCTCAGGGCATTCCCACCACCTTCTACGATCTCCCCTCGAACTACCCCGCGAGTCCGTCGCATCACGGGCACCATCGCTGCCTGTGCGGCATGGGCACGCCGGACATGCTCGGCACGCAGAGTACCTATCAGTTCTACTCCGAGGACGGCCCCGCCGAGCCGATCGACAAGGGCGGCGGCCGACACGCGAAGCTGGCGTTCGACAATGAGACGGCACGCCTCCGCATCATGGGCCCTCCGCACGGCTTGCTCAAGACGCCGACGACGATCGAGATCGAGGGACTGGTGCACCGGGATCGCAAGGCCAACGCCGCCGTGCTCCAGATCGGCAAGAAGCGGATTGTGTTGAAGCCGGGACAGTGGACGAATTGGCAGAGTCTCGACTTTGAAATGTCGATGCCTGGCGGGATGCCCAGCACGAGTCTCAAGGGAATCTGCCGCGTCCTGCTGCAAGAGGTGGGGCCGAACTTCCGCCTGTACATCAGCCCTATCAACATTGATCCGGGAGCCCCGGCGGTGCCGGTGTCCGAGCCCGCGTCGTTCAGCGAGGACATCGCGAGTAAGATCGGGTCATATGCCACTGTCGGCTTCCAGGAAGACCACCGGGCCCGGTTCTTCAAGGTCTTCAATGACGAGGAATACCTGCGGCAGACGAACTTCGTGCTCGAGGAACGCCTGAGACTGCTCGAGTACGCGATCAACAACTACGACGACGGCCTGCTCTTCTTCTACTTCTCGAGCAGCGATTTACAGTCCCACATGTTCTGGTGGACGCCGGGGGAAAAGCACCCGACGCGAACGCCGCCGGAGGCGGAGAAGTTCAACAACCACATCCGCAAGCTGTACCAACGGCTTGACACCGTGATCGGCGAGCTTCATCAGAACTACGGCAGCAAGGCGACGATCATCGTCATGAGCGATCACGGCTTCGCGAACTGGGGCCGGCAGTTCAACCTGAACACCTGGCTCCGCGACCACGACTACATTCCGCAGGAGTGCACCAAGGTTCTCCAGAACGGCGACTGGAGCCGCATCAAGGCATACGGCCTGGGAATCAACGGCATCTACCTGAACCTGAAAGGCCGGGAGGTGAACGGCATCGTGGAACCGGGCCAGGAGGCGGATGAACTGATGGAGACGATCACCAACCAGCTTGTGGAGGGCACCAAGGACTTCGACGGCAAGCCCGTGGTCCGCGGCGTCTACCGCTCGAAAGACATTTACAACGGCCCCGCGGCCGGACTCGCTCCGGACCTGGTCGTGGGCTATCACCGCGGCTTCCGTGCTTCCTGGGACACCATCCTGGGCGACGTCTCGGAGAAGGTCTTCAGCGACAACACGGAAGCCTGGAGCGCCGATCACTGCATGGACGCCCTGGAAGTGCCTGGCGTGCTCTGGTGCAACCACCAGATCAAGGGGAAGAGCCCGTCGCTGGTGGATATTGCGCCCTCGATCCTGTCCATTTACGGATTGGAGACGCCAAAGGAGATGACAGGGAAGAACGTCTTTGGATAATAGGAAGCAACGATAGCGAGCCCTGCTCATGGCATGACGAATCCCGGGAGTGAGAGATGCCCAAGATCAACGTGGACCAGACGCTTCACGATCGAGCCAAGAAGGCCGCGGACGCTGCGGGGTATAGCAGCGTCGAGGAGTTCATCGCTCATGCGATCGAGAACGAACTGAAGAAGTCCAAGACGGACGAAGTCGAGGACGCGGTTTCCAAGCAACTCCGCGGCCTTGGGTATATCGAGTAATGAACAGCCTCACGCAAGTGATCGTATGGCTCAACACCGCGGCCAATGCCCTGGGCCGGGTGTTCGACTTCGTCGCGTACCTTCCCGGTTGGGCTTCCGCGACGATCATCTCGGTGATCACCGGCGTCGTCATGCTCGTCGCCTTCAAACACACCTCGAACCAGGCGGCCATCAAGCGGGTTCGCCGGGGCATCAAGGCGAACCTGCTCTCCGTGAAGCTCTTCAAGGACAACATTGGTCTGGCGATTCGGGCCCAGTTCAGCGTGCTGTTCGGTGCCCTGCGATTGCTGCTGCTTGCACTCGTGCCGATGGTCGTGATGCTGGTGCCGATGGTGCTGCTGCTGGGGCAACTGGCGCTGTGGTATCAGAAAGCTCCCCTGAAAGTCGGAGCGGAGACTGTGATCACGGTGCAGCTGAATAGCGAGGCGGGTGCACCCCTGCCGGAAGTGGAACTGGAGCCGTCGCAAGCTGTGAACATCCTGGTCGGCCCGATTCGTGTTCCCAGCCAGCGTGAGTTGACATGGGCCGTGCAGGCCCGCGAGGCGGGGGACCACGCGCTGAGGTTCCGCGTCAATGGGCAGGAATTCACCAAGCAGATCGCGATCGGCACTGGCTTCATGCGCGTGAGTGAACGTCGACCCGAGTGGGACTGGTCCGAAGTGTTATTGCATCCGGGAGAGTCGCCATTCCGCCCCGATTCGCTGGTGCAATCGATCGATATCGAGTTCCCCGACCGGGACTCATGGACCAGTGGCACTGATAACTGGGTCATCTACTTGTTCGTGGTTTCGCTTGTGGCCGGCTTCCTGCTGCGGAAACCGTTGAAGGTCAATTTGTAACGTGGGCCTTGCCGGAGCGCCGGGCTGGCAATCGAGAATCGAAATGAACACCGATGAAATCACGATCGTCTCGGGCCTGCCACGTTCGGGCACGTCGCTGATGATGCAACTCCTCGATTCCGGTGGTATCCCCGCGGTGACGGACAACATCCGCACCGCGGACACCGACAACCCTCGCGGCTACTACGAGTTCGAGCAGGTGAAAAAGATCAAGGACGATACAAGCTGGCTGCCCGGCACTCGTGGCAAGGTCTTCAAGATGGTGTCTCAGCTGCTTTACCTGTTGCCGCCGACGGAGAACTACAAGGTCATCTTCCAGGAACGTAACCTCGACGAGGTGCTGGATTCCCAGGAGAAAATGCTCGCCCGCCTCGGCCGACCCGCGGCACCGCGTGACGAGATCGCGAAGGCGTTCACGACTCACCTCGATAGGCTCTTCGAGTGGCTTGCGACGCAGAAGCACATCGGTCTACTCAAGGTGAAGTACGCCGACGTGGTGGCCCAACCGCAAGCGGAAGCGGAGCGGATCAACGCCTTTCTTGGCGGCCGGCTCAACGTCGCGGAGGCGATGAAGGCGGTTGATCCAAGCCTTTACCGGAACCGTAAAGGTTCGTGATGCGATAGAATGGCGTGGCCCACCGTTTCGACATTGTGGAGAACTGCCATGGCTGAGACTCCTGATCGCCGATCGTTCGTGGCCCTTGCAGCCGGGGCGGTGGCCGTGAGCGCCGTCACCGCCGCGGAAGAGGCACCGCTGCCCCGGCCGGCAGGGACGGGAGCCGTTCCCACGGAGTCGGCGTTTGAACGGGACTATGCACCGCCGCCGTTCCAGCCCTCCTGGAAGCGGCCGCAGTTGAATCGACTCCTTGTGCAGGACTTCGTCCTCTTCTCGCACATGGACCTGCCCATGACGAAGAAGCTGATCGAGAAGGAGCCCGCTCTCGTCCTGGCCACGATCAACTGGGGCGCCGGTGACTGGGAAAGCGGCCTCGGGGCGGCGTCTCACATGGGGCGACGCGATCTCGTGGAGTTGCTGCTGGAGAATGGCGCCCGGATTGACATCTTCTGTGCCGCGATGATGGGAATGGTCGACGTGTTGAAGGCGTTTCTGACGCTGCAACCGAAGCTGATCGACGCCAAGGGTCCGCATGGCTTCAGCCTGCACTTCCACGCCCAGGTGGGCGGCAAAGAGGCAGAGAAGGTGCTCGATTATCTTCAATCGGTGAAGAAGATCGAGATGAAGCCGAACCCATTCTTGCAGAAGTCGTGAGACTGGGCCCATGCCGCGCAGCCACCAAGTGGTAGCATGGGCAACGGTGGCGAGTTCCGCCTCGGGTCGTGATTTCGCTCTAGATATTGGCCTGTGTGCCGAAGCTTCATCGAGGTTTCACATCTTCGGCGCCTTTCAAACGCATATCCACCATCGCGATCGTCATTGCGACTTCACTCCGGAGTCATCGCGGGTGCGGAGCAAGCCTGGCCGAATCATACGTTAAGTCAAAGTCCTTCTCTCTCTGCGGGTAACTGCGTATGTTCCGGCGACTCTTTCTGACGTACCTCTTGCTCGTCGGCCTTGCCTTCGGTTTACTCGGGCTCATCATTTACCAGCGATCAACGACGCTCTTCTACGACCTCGCTAACGATGTGGGCGTGGCGGTGGTCGTGCTGCTGCTGCTGTCATCGTTCCCTGCGTTTGCGATGGCCCGCATCTTTGCCCGGCCTCTCGCGGAACTGAACGAAGGGGCACGCCGCCTGGCGGATGGCGACTTCGATCACAAACTCCAGGTGGGCGGCGGCAAGGAACACATCGAACTCGCCCGCACCTTTAACACCATGAGCGATCGACTCGCGGAGACCTTCAAGCAACTGGCCCACGACCGCGAGCAACTTCGCATCATTCTTTCGGGGATGGTTGAAGGAGTGATCGGAATCGACGAGGAGCAACGCGTGCTCTTCGCCAACGATCGCGCCGGTCGCCTGCTCGACTTCCATCCCACGCAGGTTGTCGGCAACCGCCTGTGGGAAGCGATTCGCCAGCGGCCCTTTCGTGAGGCCGTCGCCAAGGGGCTTGCTAGCTCGGTCCCGTACCGCGAAGAATTTGACCTCCCCGGTCCGAACGCGCACACGGTGATGGTGTACGTCTCCCGATTTCCCGGTCCGGGCGAGCCTGGTGCGGTGGTCGTGCTCCATGACACCACGGACATTCGCCGACTCGAACGCATGCGGCAGGACTTCGTCGCCAACGTGTCCCACGAGTTAAAGACCCCGCTGACGATCATCAAATCCACGGTGGAGGCCCTACAGGATGGTGCGGCCGAGGAGCCTGAACTTCGTGACGAATTCTTGCAGAAGACGATGCACGAGGCCGACCGGTTGCAGGAACTGATTCAAGACTTGTTAAGCCTGGCTCGTATCGAGAGCGGCGAGTTGGGTCTGGAATTCCAGGCGATTCCTTTGGAGAAGGCCATCTCGGACTGCGTCGAACGCTTCCACACGCGGGCGGAGCTGAAGACGCTAACGGTGGTGGAGAAACCGCCGCGGGAAGGCCCTTCCGGCGTGGCCGCCTGGGTCGACTCGGATGCGATGAGGCACATTCTCGATAACCTCGTGGACAACGCAATCAAGTACACCCCGAACGGCGGTCGGGTCACCGTGCGCTGGTTTTCGAAAGGCGAGCAGGTCGAGTTCGAGATTCAGGACACGGGCGTCGGGATTCCCGAGAAGGACCTGCCCCGGATCTTTGAGCGGTTCTATCGCGTGGACAAGGCGCGAAGCCGTGAACTGGGCGGGACGGGGCTGGGCCTCGCGATCGTGAAGCACCTGGTGCAAGCGATGAAGGGGCAGGTGAAAGCCACAAGCATGGAGGGGAAGGGGACGACCTTCAAGGTTTCGCTGCCGCGAGCCCCGATGGGTTAAGTGACGTGGTGATCGTTCACGCGCGAAACGACTGGCTACGACTCCAGCTCATGGGCTTCCACAGGAAGTTCGACTCCCCTCAGGGTTAATCCCAGAAACCCGCGGCTTCTCTGCGGGTTTCCTTTTTTTCCTATCTTGCCTACGTCGCCGCGGGACTCCTTACCACATAACCGTTTCCGTCGAACCCAAAGGCGGACGGCGGCGACTCCGAAACTCCGTCTAAGCTTGGCAGCAACCCTCGGAAGAGGTAGAAAGGTCAATGGTCACGGACGGCCGAAGCCCTCCACTTGGCTGCTTCCCGCACGAGGCGTGGAAGCCGCGACCTTTGAGGTTCGACTTCTATGGCGCGACGCGCCGCCGATCCGGATGCCAACGGGAATGCCAAGACCGTGACCAGCGGCACTCGCCGATCGGACCGATTCCTTGCCGGCTTGCACGATGCGGCTCGAGTCGTTTTCGTCTCCCATGTCCAGCCGGACCCGGACAGCCTTGGCAGCATGCTGGGCCTGGCCCACCTCGTGGAACACCAGCTTGGCAAACCGACCCTCATCACTCGCGACGGGCTCATCAGCCGGGCCGAGAATCGCGAGATGGTCGAGGTGCTGGGTCTGGATCTCATCCCCGTGGAAAACGTCGGGTGGGATGGCGATGATGCCGTCGTCATGGTCGACAGCCAGCCCAAGACGGGTCGGCACACCATTGGCGACAACGTCCCACTTTATGCCGTCCTTGATCACCACGAAACGCCTGGCGACCTCGAGGATGTTCCTTTCGTCGATGTTCGCGCCCAGCTTGGTGCGACCTGCACTCTGGTCACCAAGTACCTGATCGAGCAGGAAGTCCCTCTCACGGAAGTCGTGGCCACGGCCCTGTTCCACGGTATCGAAACCGAGATCACGGGTTACCCACGCGAGGCGTGTGCCGCCGACGACGATGCCCTGATGGAGCTTTACCCGCTGGCGGACAAGGACAAGCTCGCCCGCATCCGCAATGCTCGTCTGCCCCAGTCGCACTTTGAATGCCTGATCCAGGCTCTCCAGAGTTCGTTCATTTACGACCGACTCATCATCTCGTGGATCAATCCGCTGCCCCAGCCCGAGCAGGCGGCCGAGGTGTGCGAGTTCATGATCCGCTTTGAGGAAGTCGACTGGGCGCTGTGCGTCGGCGTCTTCGAGGAGAAGCTGGTGCTGTCGCTGCGATCGGCGTTGCCGGACGCTCGATCGGGGGAAATCCTTCGCCAGATCGTCGGCCGCATGGGCAAGGCCGGCGGCCACGACCGCCGCGCCGGCGGCTGCATCCCGCTCACCAGCACGGCCCCCTCGTTCATCGAGGAGTTGCAGGGGGAACTCCGCCGCCGCACGCTGAAGACTCTGAAAATCGAAGACTGCCGCGGCCAACGCCTCGTGCCTCTGCGGGAAATGCTCCAGAACCTGCAGTCGTAAGGCCATAAGGCAGGAAGAGATTAACCTCAGAGTCACAGAGGACACAGAGATCGGAGGGAGTAAGGCAAAAACAGGGTGGTGCGTTTGAAATGGATAACGCCATCGAATGAAGCCAGATCACTGAGAAATCCTTGCTCTGCACCCTGTCCTTTTCTCAGTCTGAACTCTGTGTCCTCTGTGGTAAATTTCTTCCTTCCGCTCGCCTCATTGAGTGGGGGAAAGCGAGCCCACGTCGACGTTGTACACATCGATAACGAGGGCCGCGATCGTTGGATCGCGGCCCGGAGCTTGCACGACAGTCCAGTAAAGCGATCACTCATTCGGCTGCGGACTCGGCGTGCCCGATGTGCCTGGTCGAGTTCCGTTGCCGAGGCCTGGTCGACCGCCGCCATAGGTGCCAGTCGTGAGAGTCGAGGTGTCGAAGGGATCGCCGATGAGCGACTTCCAGGCGGCTCGCTGGTCGTCTGTCAACAGGGCCTGGGCCTTGTTCATTCCGTCTGCGATCACCTGGTGAGCCTTCTTGCGCGCTTCGGCGAGTTTCTCCTCGCTGGGTCGCTGGCCGCCGCCGAGGAAGCCGGCGAAGGCTCCTCGTGAGGTGCTGGCCGCCTCTTCTCGCATGGTGGTGATGCGGGCCTTTTGATCGTCGCTGAGTTTCAGGGCGGCGCTGACGTCCGGCATGTTGAAGGCTCGCAGGCCGGCCGCCTGAATCTCGATTTCTTTGAGCCGCTTGACCTGCTCGGGCGTCAGCACGTCGCCAAGCTGGCGATACGTCTCGGCCTGGACTGCCGCCTGAAGCCGCGTGGGGAAGTCTTCCGACCACGCCTTGAGCTTTTCGAGTTGGTCCTGGCTGATTTTGAGTTCCTCAGCCACGACCTTGTTTTTGAGGCGATCCACCGGCCCGGGCAGGGCGCCGGCTCCTCCGGGAGGCGGTGTGGCACCGGGCGTTGCGCCGGGTCGACGCGGTGTCTGGGGCTGAGCATTGACGACGGCCAGACTGGCACAGAATAGCGCCGCCACGGCCAGGGATCGCGTCGAGAGCATGATTCCACCTCATCACGAAGGTTCGCGTTCCGCCGGATCGATCCGGCGGATGCCAAATCTTATACCAGTAAGCGAGCCTGTTTGTGAAGTGACGATGAGAGACGTCAATCAACGGACCAGAACAGGTAAGCAGGGATGCTGACGGTCCGATTCCCCAGACCACTCTTTCGAGGTGAGGAAAGCCGCTTGCGGTGAAGCGTTACAACAATCGGTCATGTTAGGAGAGTGAGAATGAGGTCGCTTCTTGCAAGTGAACGCGGCCGACAGGTCCAGAGCTTCGCCGCAAGCGGCTGAGCACCAATGGCCGAAGCCGTGAGCGATCCGTCGCAATGACGGCTCGCCCACGGCTTCGAAGCGGCTTTCGCAGAGATTAGCGGCTGCCGGCCGAGGCCGTGCGGACGGCCGGGGACTGCAGATCGCGGAGGATCGACTTCATTTCGTCGACCGCGAGGATGGTGCTGCCGGCCATCGGGGCCATGCTGGTGCCGGGGATCGGGGCGACGATGCTCGGGGCGGCCGAGGTCGGGCCGGTCGGAACGTTCGGGATCGTCGGCGTGCCCTTCATCTGCTGGATCATCTTCTCGAACATTTCGACCGTGTTGGAATCGGAGGCCTGGAGGGCCCGAACCACGGCCTGGGTGGCCTGACGGGTTTCGATCATGTCGCGAAGAGCCTTGTTATCGCGATCCTGAGCGGCCTGGATCGACATAATCAGCTGGCCGTAAGGGCCAGGAGCGACCTGGGGCATCGCCTGCGGGGCGGACTGCTGCGAGGTCAGGTAGCCCGGTGCGTAGCCGTTCGGCTGGTAGGCCTGGGGGTAACCCTGGGGGTAACTCTGGGGATACGCAGCGGTCGGCAGGCTGGCGCTCGGGGGCAGCGTGGCCGGCTGGCCGGGCTGCTGGGCGGCCGGAGCTGTGAACGGCGCGGCTTCCCCGCAGGTCGAGCAACCGGGGGCAGCACAGCTCGGCGTGCAGGGCTGACCGTGGCTGTGACGGTGGAAGAAGCCGTTGAACTGGATCAACTTGTGGCCACAGCTGGCACACGACTGGGCCGGAGCGCACCCGGGGGGGCACATCGGAGCACAAGCCTGCTGGCACACCGGGGCGGGCTGGCACATCGGAGCACAGGCCTGCTGGCACACCGGGGCCGGCTGAGGCACGCGGCAAAGCATCATCAGCTTCACCGGAACAGAGGTGTACCTCGGTGCGGGCGGCGCACACGGAGCGGCACAGGCCTGCGGGGCCGGCTGGCAGAACGGAGCCGGCTGGCAGGCCGGGGTACAAACGTGATGCTGGTGAGCCGGAACGCAACCCGGCGGGCACTGCGGAGCGCAAGTCGGCCCGCAGGGCGAAGCACATGACCTCCGAGCGCTTGGCTTCTTGAAGGACCTCAGGCCGAAGACCTTGTCAAGGAAAGCTTTGACGCAGCACTCGTGCTTGTCGTTGCAGGGGACGGCGACAAGGCAGGCATCCTGGGGCAGGCCGCAGTTGGTCGAACCGCAGCCTGGGCTGAACAGACCGACGGGCACGACCTGTTGGGCACGTGCCGCGCCGGCCGATAGGCCGATCAGCACGATGCTGGCGAGAGCGGACACGCGATACATCTTAATCTCCTTCTGAGACACAGAGGCCGACGCCGGGCGGACATCGCCTGGTCAGCGTGATTGGGAACCCACGGACGCAGACCGCCTCGAGCGGATTTGATCGCGGAGAATTCGCTTCCCCGCTGACCGCTCGGCATGTCCAGGTGTAGGTGAGCGCCGGTTGTATCGACGTGAACGTATGCGACGACTCAGGATTCTTAGAACCCGAGGGGAAGCCGGCGAGATTCGCAGTGTGGAGATTCGACACAGACGGAAGAGATTACCCAGTTTTACAGCAAATCATCGACGGTCGGGCGTGCCCGGTAACCTGGCGAGCCTGGTTCTGGGGTTCCGTGCCAACGAGGACCGGCTCTACATGCAACGCGGTGCCGATCGCAGATCAGCTCGGAATAAGCCGCGTATAGCTCACCATGTCTTGGATTTACCAGCTATTCACACCGGTCAGTTCAAACGGGCGGATCTGCACGCCCTGGGGCGGGTGGATGCCGTTTGAATCGATGTGCGCGGGGCCAGTGCAATCGATGACAAGTGGGGTGCCGTTGCCGTCGCCGAGGTCGCCGACCCACATGATCACGTGGCCAGCGGTGCCGGAGTGATCACTGGGGTTCGTGCCGTCGATGTAGAGCAAATCGCCCGGCAGGAGCGTGGCTTTGAGGTTGTTGTAGGTCGCCGTGATGTTCCCGGGGTCCGTGGCACCGGGTGTGAGCGGGTTCAAGCTGAACGTGAGGTTCCGGTTCGCTCCGTCGGAGAAGTATTGCGTGGCATTATAATTGGGATTTGGTGGTACTCTACAAGCCGCTACATGTCAATTCCGAAGCCATCGAAGTCCGAGGTGACGATGATGTTCGTGTTGGCGGTCGACTTGGGTCGGTCCAGCATCGTCAGCACTTTATCCATGGCCCGCGGCCGAGGCCGTTCGTCACTTTGGTCGTCCCCGCCGCGGCATCTGCAAAAGCGAGTCCGCAAATCTACTTCGATACTTCATTGAGCGAGGCGATCCTTCTCTCCCGATTTTAATAGTCTTTACACATTCACGGTTCTCCTGATCTTACAACCGGGAGGACCGTTTCGACTCCGATCTTGAGATTTTAACTTGCGCATCCCTTCATCATTGACAGTTCTGAACTCAGGCATTGTGGCGATGGCTCTGTCATTGCTCGGTGTCTACTGGGTGGCCATACATCGTCCTGAGTCGGTTCATCCGCGGCTCGATCGCCCTCTCACGCAGGAACTGCCGATCCGCACGACTGTCGTGCTTGCCGCCCCAGAGGTCTCTCCCCAGCCGCGTGTCACTCCTTCAACAGTGCCGATCACGGAGTCGCTCGCTCTCGCTTCCCAGGCGTGGACCGTCTCGGAGTCGCTCGCACTCGCTTCCCAACCGTGGGCCTTCTCGGAGCCGCTCGTTCGCACGGTGTCGCGTTTGCCGAGCATGTCCCCGGCAGGCTCGATCCCACTGCTGTCAACTACCAACTCGACAATGCCCATCGGCCTCGCAAGTCGTTCGATGCCGGCGCCGGTTGCGCCCTTCGTCGGTATCCCGGCCCCGCTCGTGACGGCTCTTGCGTCATTCCCGGCCCCTGCGGTGGTTGCCCCCCGGAATCGTCCAGCCGTCGTGATGGCTCTAGCGACATCCCCGGCCCCTGCGGCGGTTGCCCCCCGGAATCGTCCAGATGTCGTGATGAGTGAACGTATTGTTTCAGCGCCCACGATCCCTGACCCGCCGACACAGACCGCACGACCGTTGTACCTCTCGGCAAACGCTGCCGGCGCTGTCACGACGTTCGACGTAAACGCCTTCCTCGGCGCGGGCACCTTCTACGCGCTCGGCGTGCAGGGGCAGAACGCCCGCGTGGCGAACATCGAAGGGGGAACGGCCTTCCTGGGTCACGAGGTGTTCGCGGGGTTGGCCGGGACGCAGTTCCGCGGCAGCGCGAACACCGCTCTCATCGGCTCAGACGCCGTGCAGGATCACGCCACGGGCGTGAGCCACGCCATCCTCGGCCGCGGGGCCGGCCTGCAACAACAGGGCATCGCACACGGCGTCGGCGTCAGCGGCTCGACTGGCAGGTTTTACACAGGTAACATCGCCACTTCCTTCGACTCGGGCGGCTCGTTCAACACCAGTCTCGCCAGCGAATATACCGCTTACCGCGACGCCGTGATCTCCGGTATCAACGGCGTCTCCACGCAAGTCGTTGATGTCATCAACAGCAGTTGGGGCTATACCGACGCCACCGGCTCGGAGAACGGTGACCTTTCCCGCTATTCTGATGCATTGCTCGTCACCGCGAACAATGGAGTCGGCGTCACGCGGCGCGGCGTGTCGATCGTGTATGCCGCCGGCAATGAAGGACCGGGCGCCAACACCGTCGGCGGACCGGCCAGCGGGTACAACTCGATCGTCGTCGGGGCGCTCGGACCGTACATCGTCGGACACACGCCGTACTCGGTCGCGTCTTCCTTCTCCAGCCGCGGCCCGCAGGACGTCGGCATCCCGTCGAACGCCGCCGGCTCGAACTACACAACCGTGACCGCCGCCCGCAACCGCGTGGACATCGCCGCCCCCGGCGAGCAACTGTACCTGGCGTACTCGGCGACTGGGACGACGACGTATTCTTCCATCGATGGCACCAGCTTCGCCGCCCCGACGGTCGCGGGGGGCGTGGCGTTGCTCGCCGATCGTGCTCGAAGCGTGTACGCCAGTCAACTCAACGATGCCTTGGATGGCCGGGTCGTGAAGGCCGTCCTGATGAACAGCGCGGATAAAACCGCCCGCTGGAACAGCGGCGCGACCGGTGGCCTCGACCCTGCGACCGGGGCAGGCCGCATGAACCTCGACCAAGCTCGCTACCAACTTGACACCGGCTACGGCAACGGTTTCTCGGCCATGCCCGCTGCGAATAGCTCCGTGGCCGCGACCGGTTGGACGCGCCAAACCTCGGCCGGCATCTCGACCAATCAGACCTATTCCATCACGACCTCGCTCTCGAAATATGATGATCTCTCGGCCACGATCAGCTGGTATGTCAATCGGGTCCTGACGAGCGTCGCCAACGGCACGACCACCGAAGGCAGTTTCCACAACCTGAACCTGCGCGTCTGGCGACTCTCTGGCCCCGGTGGCACGCAAGTCAGCATCGTCGGCTCGTCGGCATCGCTGTACAACACCAGCGAACATGCTTCCTTCCTCGTCCCGAGCGACGGTTACTACCAAATCGAAGTGCAGCAATCGACTGCCAACTGGAACTTCGACGGCTCCAC
>Ga0105049_10003449_pt1 | contig 18678 bp, 9 predicted proteins | sample MAT06_FD_78087 | JGI IMG/M metagenome (GOLD analysis project Ga0105049, IMG submission 78087) | Freshwater microbial communities from Lake Fryxell liftoff mats and glacier meltwater in Antarctica - MAT-06 | ecosystem: Environmental > Aquatic > Freshwater > Ice > Liftoff microbial mat | place...
TTAGCCAAAACTTACTATCCCAAAATTAGCCGTAGAACTGGCAAGAAGACCGCTAGAGTTTTTTGGAACGAGTCGTACTCGATTGATTCTGTGGGAGTTACAAAGCTAGATATCCTGATTCAAGATGTTCAGACTCAGCCGAAAGAATTGCTCGAAAGAGTAACTCGTGGGATGCCAGATTAACTTGGCTGACGTAGGAACGGAGTCAGCCCGTCTTATATCCCGACGCTCATCCGATGCGGATAGATCGCGGGGCTTACGACGCTTTTGCTAAACTGAAAACTGTTGGTGCAGAACCTAAAATTGCAAAAAAATCGGGTATAGATTTCAGCAGAGGTTAAGAGGTAGCTCGTGTGAATATCGTCTGGGAACAGAGCGTGTATGTTGGTGATGCCCCCGTATTCTGTGCCATCTGCGGACGCAGATCCTACCCGACTCGGGGCAGAAGAAATCAGCTCTTGCTTGCCGTTATCTACGACTGTCGAGGAATTGCCTGTGGCGAGGCTTGTCGAGATTGCGTAGCATCTGGCTCAGTAGGCATTCGAGAAAGATTGCAAGACCGGATTCAGTCTTTTCAAAAGAAAATTGCCGAGCTAGAACACTTAGGGGTAGGAGATATTGAGCCACCCTCATTAGAAGAAGAGTTTCAACTGCATCGGCAAGATGCTTCATAGTTGAACCAGGGTTTACAGGTGCTTTGTGCGCTGACTGCGCCAAATAGTAATAAACATCATTAAAAAACTACTAATCAACAGTCCAAAAGCTAGCCCTCCTCCAGTCCAATCGAGCCAATCGGTGCTTTCCATTGAATTTTGCTTAAAATCTACTCTTGAAGTTTAAAGGATTTTGAACGCCTTCCTCTAGTTCCTTCGGCTGGTGTAGCAATCCAATAGTCTTCTCTATCCGTAGTTCTCCTGAACACGGAGACAAGAGGATTCCATCATGGCAAATCAGAAAAATCGTGTAACTAGCAACTTAGGGAGCTTGAACGATACAGAGTCTGTGACAGGTTTGGTGAGCCGGAACGATCGCTTTAAGGTTTATCGGTTTCGCTTAAACGATCGCAGCAGTTTAACGGGAACTTTAGGGGTCTTGACGAGCGGCAATGCCGATTTAGAGCTTTTGAATGGCGATCGTCAGCGCATCGCCAAATCCAATATGCCTGGGGATGACTCCATTACCCAAAACCTCAACGCGGGAATCTATTTTTTACGAGTCACACAACGCAGCGGCAATACAAATTTTAGCCTCACCCTATCTGGTGAGCCGCTGAAGTTATTTGGCTTGACTGAGCAAAATACCTTAGTTGCTTTTAACGCCGACAACCTGAATGCCGTCAACGTGGGCAGCGTCACAGGACTCGCCGCCGGTGAAACCTTGGTAGGTATCGATTTCCGGGCTACAACCGCCACTGTAAACGGGCAAAGCCTCAATGGGACATTGTATGGTGTGGGTAGTACCAATCGACTCTACACCATTAACACTGCCACCGGACAAGCGACTCAAGTGGGCACTACGCCTTTCGCTCCGGGGCTAGATGGAACGTTCTTTGGGGTAGACTTCAACCCTTCGCCCGATCGCATCCGGCTGGTTAGCAACAACGACCAGAACCTACGCTTAGTCCCCGATGGCGCCATTACCCCAACCGGAACTCCTGCCCCAGCCGGAACCGTAGCCGATAGTAACACCACTGTTACTGATATTCAAACCGATTCGCCGCCGCTCCTGACTTACATCACGGGCGACACCAACGCTGGACACAACCCCAACGTTGTGGCAACCGCCTATGCCAACAACCGCCCTGGGGGCAGAGTCACGCAGTTTGTGATTGATGCTGACTTAGATATCTTGGCGCGGCAAGGCAGTTCAGGGGGCGCTGCAACCTCTCCTGGTGGATCGCCTAATGGTGGACTACTGGCGACCATCGGGGCGCTAGGGTTTGATTTTGGCAATACCACTGCCTTTGATATTTCGACTGATAGCAATCTGGCAGATACAGCGATCGCCACTTCAGGTTCAACCTTATACGGCATCAATCTCGCCACGGGTGCTGCTAAAAATCTGGGAATTGTGACCGTAAATGGGACTGCGGTTAATCTTGTGGGCATATCGACGCGAGTAATCTAGCTCCAAAATTTGCCTCGAAAAAACTACTCAGAAGAAACTAATTAAATAAGGGGGCATAGTGTAACTGTGCCCCCTTACTTTTAGATTATTGAAGCTATGCTCCCAGTGCAAAATCTGCCCACTGAAAGGTAGAGCAGAAGCTAGCAGCGAAAATTTATAACTTGTGTTCTAACGGAAACGACGCTTACGTCTGGCCATAATTGCTTTGCGCTTACGCTTTTCTAGCGGGGTTTCAAAATGACGGTGACTTTTCACGTCGGCTAAGATACCTGCTTTTGAAACTTGGCGCTTGAATCGGCGTAATGCAGATTCAATTCCTTCGTTTTCACCTAGGACCACCTGGGTCATGCGTACCACTCCTTCGTTTTACTTCCAAAAATCCAACAATTACCAAGCATATCTTAACCCGTTTAGTACGAATCAGGTTTTAACACGGAGTATGATTACATTTATCCTTTCTTCTACTTTGAATTTTCATGTCTTTTCAGGGTTCCCTGGGTGAGTTGGTTGAGCTTTTGACGGCTACTCCTCTCCATCTGTCCGAGAATGAGCTGCGATCGCCAATTACAAAAATCAATACCGACAGCCGTAGCTTGCAAGCTGGCGATTTATTTGTTGCCCTACGAGGAGAAAATTTTGATGGGCACGGATTTGTCGAACCAGCCATAAACCAAGGCGCGATCGCGGCAATCACCGATTACCCTGTGGCTGGAGCGATTAAACTCCCGATGCTGGTCGTTAAAGACACGTTAGCGGCATATCAGGCGATCGCCCATTGGTGGCGCAATCAGTTTAAGCATCCGGTGATTGCGGTGACTGGCTCGGTGGGCAAAACTACGACCAAGGAGCTAATTGCCTCAGTTTTAGCGACTCAGGGCAAGGTGTTGAAGACTCAGGCAAACTACAACAATGAAATTGGGGTGCCCAAAACGCTGTTAGAGCTTGCCGACCAAGATTATGCCGTAGTGGAAATGGGAATGCGGGCAGCAGGCGAAATTGCTCTGCTAACCCGAATTGCGCGCCCGGATGTCGCGGTCATTACAAATGTGGGAACGGCTCACATTGGGCGGCTCGGCTCTGAACAGGCGATCGCCGATGCCAAGTGCGAGTTGCTCAAAGAGCTTTCAGACTCAGGCATCGCCATCCTCAACCATGACAACTTGCGGCTGATTGCGACAGCAGCCCAGGTTTGGCAGGGCAAAGTACTCACCTATGGACTGGAAGGCGGCGATTTACAAGGTGAGCTTTTGGATGCCACAACGCTAAAGGTTGCGGGGATAGTTTTGCCTCTGCCCTTACCGGGTCGGCATAATGCTTTGAATTATTTGGCAGCGATCGCCGTTGCTCAGGTCTTGGGCATTGACTGGACTGGACTGACTGCCGGAGTGAGCGTAGAGCTGCCTCAAGGACGGGCGCGTCGATATGAACTGCCCAACGATGTGCTGCTGCTGGATGAAACTTACAATGCGGGCTTAGAGTCTATGATTGCGGCTCTGCACCTGTTGGCAGAAACGCCAGGAACTCGGCGCATTGCGGTACTGGGCACCATGAAAGAATTGGGCGATCGCTCTCCTGAGTTCCATGAACAAGTCGGTACGGTTGCTCGCCAGTTAAATCTTGATCGTTTGTTGCTTTTTGCCGATGAGGCTGAAGGGATGGCTTTGGCGGCAGGGGCAGCACCGTCAGTTGTATCTGAGCGATTTGCTAGCCATGCAGCCATAGTCGAAAGATTGGTGCAGTTGGTGCAACCGGGCGATCGCCTCTTATTCAAGGCATCACGCGCTGTCGGCTTAGATCAAGTTGTGGAGCAGTTTCGCGCTAGGGCTGAGCAATAAAAAATCCCTAGCGAGAAGCCAGGGATGAAATAGGGTGCATCTACCACTTCATTATCCGTACCAACTTTGGTCTGCTCAGGAAGAATTTGATTAGGCTGTGGATTTTTTAGGTGGCTAAATCCTTTATTTGACCCGTCTTTCGCTCACCAGCGTTAAGCTGTTCCAACTGCCTTGGGCATCGTAGCTACGAATCATGCGCTGGCGGAGATTTGGTTCAATCAGCCAGCCTGCTTCTAAGAAGAAAGGCTGACTTTTAGGAAGAGTTATTGGCGTGTTGGAAGATGCCCCATTGGGCAGAAGCAGAACTTGAATGGGGAATTTTCCTTGGTCGAATAACAGCATTGAGCCGTTAATTTGAGCGCTAGAAGAGAATTCTAAATTAGGTAAGACGAGATGCTGAACTAGGCGATCGCCCTCTTGGTTTACAGAAAGGGTCGTGGAATAGGAGGTCGATCGCCAGTTAAGGTCAATCGTCACGGCTTCTCCCTGCCACTGACCGCTTAACTGTTCTACCGTCAGAGGTGGGCGATCGGTGGGTTGATTGTGCTGAAGATGCTCCCGAATCAGCGTTAGGTTTGAAAGCTGGTGATCGGCATTAAAAAGTTGAACGAGGCGCAGTCGATGTTTGCCCCAAATAAAGCCTAACTCGGCTCCAAACTCGGTTAAGGGCGCCAGCTGAATTGAGCCTTGAGAAAACGCGCCTCCCTCAAATAGCAAAATGCTGCGACCTAGCGATCGGTACTCTAAAACCCGCTGTTGGGTCACCTCGGCTCTATTTGCCGACAACTGATTAATGGTTTGGCGCACCATTTTGTTGTCATCCAAGCCTTCTAAGGTCACCAAAGTCGGCGTGTCTGACTGGATTTTGCCTTGACCAGAACAATTTGTAAACGAGCCCTCCCAAACGCCTAGATTGCAAAGCAGGTTATTCCATTGGGAGGTTGAGCCGGATTGTGTCATCTGCAAAAATAGACTTCATTGAGACTTCTCTAGTATCAGTCAAATAAATTCAGTCTCGGTGCTCTCTCATAACTTCTTACAGTCGCAAATTTATAAACACGTATTAGTACGTATTCAATGGAGATGTCATTGTGCTTTTAATCACTTCGTCAAAAATTGGTGTAGGCGATCGCCAAGCATCAATCTACTAGAAAATTGCTGAGCACATACCCTTAAAGCGTCAATTTTCGTGGCAATTTAACGATTTCTCTACCTAAGTAGCCTGTACAAATTTACACTCTTTCATTAGAATTATTTTTTGCGCTCAAGATTAACCCTATGTTAAGAATCATTACAAAGATGGTGTTTTTTCAGACAACCTTTAACTTATGAACTTTCCAGGCTTTTTAGGGATACTTGCATCTATTGGTAATTTGTTTTTCTTTACAAGTTCACCGCTCTTGGTCGGAAATCTGCCTCAGCAGCCCAGTAGAGAGACCTCTGTAGTCCGAAATAGTTCTCTGGCGATCGCTTCACGCTCTGTCCATTCAGTCAAGTTCGTCACCCTTTCAAAGCTCGCAGGCTTTGCAGGTAAACGCTACACCCTTAGCGCTACTCCTAAAATGGTGCTGACCCCGCGAGACTGGTGGCAAACCCTGTTAGATGGATTTACCCGCCCTCAGCTTGCAGTCCAGCCAATAGGGCAAAAGTTTCAGGTGCAGCTCAAAGGCAGGGTTGTGGCAGAAGTGCCTTTCCAAGATCAAGCCGACCTCATGGTTTGGCAATTGCAGCAAATGACTCTAGATCCAGACTTTGATCCCAAGAATTTGCATCCTAGTCTGCTCAACGCTACACCAGTCGTCAAGGTTAAAGATGAGGTTTTGTTTTGGGGCGATCGCCGTCTCATGCCGTTAGCCCAACAAAACGTAGAGCTAACAGCGATCGCCTGGGTCAACAATCTTCGTACTGCTCTGAATGTGCCCAAGTTATCGTTGGTAGAAGCTCAAAGTAAAATGCACGCCCTAGTCCCCACTAACCAGCACTTGAAGGGCACAGCCTCTTGGTATGGGCCTTACTTCAACGGTCGTCCAACGGCTACAGGCGAAATCTTTAACCAGAACGATTTGACGGCGGCACATCCTTCGTTGCCCTTGGGCACTTATCTGAAGGTCACAAATTTGCTGACAGGCAATCGGGTCATTGTCCGGATTAACGACCGAGGTCCTTACTGGGGCGATCGCTCCCTTGACCTTTCCAGACAGGCGGCGGTTTGCTTAAACAGTGAATTAAAAGGCGTGGTGCCTTATGAGGCGATCGTCATGCAGCCAACCTCAACCCTCACTAGCGCCACTTCTGAACCCCCGAAGCAGCGCAATGGTCAAAAACTGGTTGCTCAAAAATTATTAGCTGAATTGAGCCAACCTATTCCTACGCAGTCTGAGCAATAAGGATAATATGCCGATTACCGTCTATCTTCATCCAGCCTGCTTCTTGAAGCTGACTAAGCAGACGAGTCACCGTGACACGAGTGGTACCAATAGTGCTGGCGATCTGTTGATGGGTTAAGCGGACGTTGAGCCGGGTGCAGCCGTCGGCAACAGGCTGACCTACTTCTTGACCCAAGAGCAAGAGCAAGTGACGCAACCGATCTTCTACTCGACGATAGCCCGTCACGGTCAAAATTGCCTCAGCTTGCTGTAATCTGCGCACTAAATGACGAAAAATTCCTTGTGCCAACATCGGAGACTGCACCACTTCTGATAATCGTAGCCGCATCAAATCAACATCGGTCAAAGCGCTAGCTTGGTATGGGTATACTAGCGTGAGAGGCAAGCCAAACGGCATCGAAGGACACATCAAACCTAACAGGGCCTCATCGCCATTGTCATAAAGCGTTCCAATCTGCACAACACCTCGGCAAACCACCCAAATTTCATCAGGCAAAAGGCGAATTGTTTGACCGCTACGAAAATGTTGAAGGGTTCGACCTTGATACAGTCGCTCTAGAAGTTGACGAAGATCCGGAGTGGGGGCAGATTCGAGGGCGTAGGCGTAGGTCATGATATTTTCAGATGCTCGTGGCTGTTGACGAGTAGTTTAAACGCCTGACCTCAAGAGAAGGTAATTAAACGGTTACGAAGGAGTAATCAATCGGTTTAGAGAAGATTAAGGCGCCAGGCAGAGTGGGTTAGACTCATCCTATTCTGGAGAACGATCTAGACAACGGATGGCTTCTAGCATTCCTCTCGCTTTGTTCAGAGTTTCTTCGTATTCGCGCTCTGGTTCAGAATCAGCAACTAGTCCGGCTCCTGCTTGAACAGTAACGGTGTGTTTGCCGTCGGGCTGGCTGCGAACTATCATGGTGCGGATGGCGATCGCCGTATCAAGTCGCCCCTCAAAATCGTAATAGCCATAAGCTCCAGAATAGACGCCTCGCCGACAGGGTTCCAAGTCATGAATAATCTCCATTGCCCGAATCTTAGGTGCACCGCTGACTGTTCCTGCGGGAAAGCAAGCTTTCAGGAGTTCCCAAGCTGTTTTGTCGGGAGCAAGTTGACCTACTACATTGCTAACAATGTGCATGACGTGAGAATAGCGCTCAATTGACATCAACTCATCTACTGTGACGGTGCCATTGATGCAAACTCGCCCTAAATCATTGCGCCCTAAATCAACTAGCATGACGTGCTCAGCAATTTCTTTAGGGTCTTGCAGCAACTCTTCAGCATAGGCAATATCTTCGCTGGGAGTTTTACCACGCGGACGGGTTCCGGCGATCGGGCGGACAGTCGCAATCATTGGTTGGTTAGGCTCTAGAGGGCGATCGGCTTTAACCATCACTTCAGGGCTAGAACCAATGATCTGCCAGTCCTGAAAGTTGAAATATGCCATGTAGGGCGAAGGATTGATCAATCGCAAAGATCGATACAACGCAAACGGATCGCCAGTATATTTTGCTGAAAGCCGTTGAGAAGCAACCACCTGAAAAATATCTCCCGCCCGAATATGAGCTTTTGCTCGTTCTACATTGGCGCAGAATTGCTCCTTCGTAAAGTTACTGGTATACAAAATCTTTGCCGGATCTGATTTTCCTCCGGGTGGAGTCCATTTTAATACCGTATCTCGCCCTGATAGGGGCAACTGCAATTTGTCTAGCATCTGAGTGACTTGTTGACAAGCCTGCTGATAAGCCTGCTCTAAATTGGTTTCTGGATCGCGGAGATCGGCATAGGCGATCGCCCAGATTTTTCGCTGTACCTGGTCAAAAATCAGCAAATGGTCAATCTGCATCCACAAGCCATCGGGCAAATCTTGCTCATCTGCCGAATACACAGGCACCCGCGACTCAATCCAGTGAATCAGCTCATAGCCCCAAAAGCCAAATAATCCTCCAATTCCTGGAGGCAATTGGGGCAGCGTCACAGGTTTGTAGGGCTTAAGGCAGTTTGTTAATACTACAAACGGATCGCCTTCAAAAACTTGTATAGAGCCATCTCGTTGAGTTTGCGTCGTTTTATTGCCTCGTGCCTCTAAAATCCACACTGGATCGCAACCCAAAAAGCTGTAGCGTCCTAGCTTTTCGCCTCCCTCAATAGACTCCAACAAAAAGCTATAGGGCTGTCCGGCACAAACCTTATACCAAGCAGACACAGGCGTATCCAAATCGGCAACCCACTCTTGGTAAACCGGAACAAAGTTTCCTTGTTCTACCAACGCTGAAAACTGCTCAAAATTTGGAGAAGCCATGCCATGCCCCTATCTGGAATGCACCATAGTTTACCATCTGCTGCCCAAATCCTCACCTTTTTAGATCACCCGATGGCAGGATGATGACCCTCTAGCCAATCAGCGATCATTCTATAGATATAAGACGTTGTATTTCATCTAAACTGACGTGAGGACAATAAACTATTAGCGCATTGCATCATTGACTCAATTGGGTGAAAACACAGTGGAGTCGTATGGTCAATCATCCTAGGCTTTATTTAGCCCAGTGATTGAAGAGCGTTAAAGAAACACCCGGAATCCTAGGATGGGTCGCTGTATCAACCAATAGAACCTGGTTCGCCCCGATCGCCTCAGAACACCCCCAAGATAATTGCGTCATCCCTAAAGATGGGATAAGGAAATTAGAGGAACTCAAATGAGAGACTTCGTTCTAGATGCCCCTGGCTCTAACCGCTATACCTACTTTGTCGCTTACTACGGTAAAGAGTTTAATCAGCAGACTGCTGCTCTGCATGTGATGCATAACTTTGATGTTTCAGTCCAAGATCTGCATGTTCAGATTCGATCTAGAATTAATGAAGTGTTGGGAGAAGAAACTCCCTCTTGTTATCACATCTTAGCTTTGGCGGCTCCAGAAGCGATTCCGGCTTAGTGGGCTGCTGACGATCGATAGCTTGAATCAATGAATTTACGGAAAAGGGAGAGGCGATCGCCTCTCCCTTTTCCGTAAATTCATTGATTCAAGCTATCGATCGTCAGCAGCCCACTAAGCCGGAATCGCTTCTGGAGCCGCCAAAGCTAAGATGTGATAACAAGAGGGAGTTTCTTCTCCCAACACTTCATTAATTCTAGATCGAATCTGAACATGCAGATCTTGGACTGAAACATCAAAGTTATGCATCACATGCAGAGCAGCAGTCTGCTGATTAAACTCTTTACCGTAGTAAGCGACAAAGTAGGTATAGCGGTTAGAGCCAGGGGCATCTAGAACGAAGTCTCTCATTTGAGTTCCTCTAATTTCCTTATCCCATCTTTAGGGATGACGCAATTATCTTGGGGGTGTTCTGAGGCGATCGGGGCGAACCAGGTTCTATTGGTTGATACAGCGACCCATCCTAGGATTCCGGGTGTTTCTTTAACGCTCTTCAATCACTGGGCTAAATAAAGCCTAGGATGATTGACCATACGACTCCACTGTGTTTTCACCCAATTGAGTCAATGATGCAATGCGCTAATAGTTTATTGTCCTCACGTCAGTTTAGATGAAATACAACGTCTTATATCTATAGAATGATCGCTGATTGGCTAGAGGGTCATCATCCTGCCATCGGGTGATCTAAAAAGGTGAGGATTTGGGCAGCAGATGGTAAACTATGGTGCATTCCAGATAGGGGCATGGCATGGCTTCTCCAAATTTTGAGCAGTTTTCAGCGTTGGTAGAACAAGGAAACTTTGTTCCGGTTTACCAAGAGTGGGTTGCCGATTTGGATACGCCTGTGTCTGCTTGGTATAAGGTTTGTGCCGGACAGCCCTATAGCTTTTTGTTGGAGTCTATTGAGGGAGGCGAAAAGCTAGGACGCTACAGCTTTTTGGGTTGCGATCCAGTGTGGATTTTAGAGGCACGAGGCAATAAAACGACGCAAACTCAACGAGATGGCTCTATACAAGTTTTTGAAGGCGATCCGTTTGTAGTATTAACAAACTGCCTTAAGCCCTACAAACCTGTGACGCTGCCCCAATTGCCTCCAGGAATTGGAGGATTATTTGGCTTTTGGGGCTATGAGCTGATTCACTGGATTGAGTCGCGGGTGCCTGTGTATTCGGCAGATGAGCAAGATTTGCCCGATGGCTTGTGGATGCAGATTGACCATTTGCTGATTTTTGACCAGGTACAGCGAAAAATCTGGGCGATCGCCTATGCCGATCTCCGCGATCCAGAAACCAATTTAGAGCAGGCTTATCAGCAGGCTTGTCAACAAGTCACTCAGATGCTAGACAAATTGCAGTTGCCCCTATCAGGGCGAGATACGGTATTAAAATGGACTCCACCCGGAGGAAAATCAGATCCGGCAAAGATTTTGTATACCAGTAACTTTACGAAGGAGCAATTCTGCGCCAATGTAGAACGAGCAAAAGCTCATATTCGGGCGGGAGATATTTTTCAGGTGGTTGCTTCTCAACGGCTTTCAGCAAAATATACTGGCGATCCGTTTGCGTTGTATCGATCTTTGCGATTGATCAATCCTTCGCCCTACATGGCATATTTCAACTTTCAGGACTGGCAGATCATTGGTTCTAGCCCTGAAGTGATGGTTAAAGCCGATCGCCCTCTAGAGCCTAACCAACCAATGATTGCGACTGTCCGCCCGATCGCCGGAACCCGTCCGCGTGGTAAAACTCCCAGCGAAGATATTGCCTATGCTGAAGAGTTGCTGCAAGACCCTAAAGAAATTGCTGAGCACGTCATGCTAGTTGATTTAGGGCGCAATGATTTAGGGCGAGTTTGCATCAATGGCACCGTCACAGTAGATGAGTTGATGTCAATTGAGCGCTATTCTCACGTCATGCACATTGTTAGCAATGTAGTAGGTCAACTTGCTCCCGACAAAACAGCTTGGGAACTCCTGAAAGCTTGCTTTCCCGCAGGAACAGTCAGCGGTGCACCTAAGATTCGGGCAATGGAGATTATTCATGACTTGGAACCCTGTCGGCGAGGCGTCTATTCTGGAGCTTATGGCTATTACGATTTTGAGGGGCGACTTGATACGGCGATCGCCATCCGCACCATGATAGTTCGCAGCCAGCCCGACGGCAAACACACCGTTACTGTTCAAGCAGGAGCCGGACTAGTTGCTGATTCTGAACCAGAGCGCGAATACGAAGAAACTCTGAACAAAGCGAGAGGAATGCTAGAAGCCATCCGTTGTCTAGATCGTTCTCCAGAATAGGATGAGTCTAACCCACTCTGCCTGGCGCCTTAATCTTCTCTAAACCGATTGATTACTCCTTCGTAACCGTTTAATTACCTTCTCTTGAGGTCAGGCGTTTAAACTACTCGTCAACAGCCACGAGCATCTGAAAATATCATGACCTACGCCTACGCCCTCGAATCTGCCCCCACTCCGGATCTTCGTCAACTTCTAGAGCGACTGTATCAAGGTCGAACCCTTCAACATTTTCGTAGCGGTCAAACAATTCGCCTTTTGCCTGATGAAATTTGGGTGGTTTGCCGAGGTGTTGTGCAGATTGGAACGCTTTATGACAATGGCGATGAGGCCCTGTTAGGTTTGATGTGTCCTTCGATGCCGTTTGGCTTGCCTCTCACGCTAGTATACCCATACCAAGCTAGCGCTTTGACCGATGTTGATTTGATGCGGCTACGATTATCAGAAGTGGTGCAGTCTCCGATGTTGGCACAAGGAATTTTTCGTCATTTAGTGCGCAGATTACAGCAAGCTGAGGCAATTTTGACCGTGACGGGCTATCGTCGAGTAGAAGATCGGTTGCGTCACTTGCTCTTGCTCTTGGGTCAAGAAGTAGGTCAGCCTGTTGCCGACGGCTGCACCCGGCTCAACGTCCGCTTAACCCATCAACAGATCGCCAGCACTATTGGTACCACTCGTGTCACGGTGACTCGTCTGCTTAGTCAGCTTCAAGAAGCAGGCTGGATGAAGATAGACGGTAATCGGCATATTATCCTTATTGCTCAGACTGCGTAGGAATAGGTTGGCTCAATTCAGCTAATAATTTTTGAGCAACCAGTTTTTGACCATTGCGCTGCTTCGGGGGTTCAGAAGTGGCGCTAGTGAGGGTTGAGGTTGGCTGCATGACGATCGCCTCATAAGGCACCACGCCTTTTAATTCACTGTTTAAGCAAACCGCCGCCTGTCTGGAAAGGTCAAGGGAGCGATCGCCCCAGTAAGGACCTCGGTCGTTAATCCGGACAATGACCCGATTGCCTGTCAGCAAATTTGTGACCTTCAGATAAGTGCCCAAGGGCAACGAAGGATGTGCCGCCGTCAAATCGTTCTGGTTAAAGATTTCGCCTGTAGCCGTTGGACGACCGTTGAAGTAAGGCCCATACCAAGAGGCTGTGCCCTTCAAGTGCTGGTTAGTGGGGACTAGGGCGTGCATTTTACTTTGAGCTTCTACCAACGATAACTTGGGCACATTCAGAGCAGTACGAAGATTGTTGACCCAGGCGATCGCTGTTAGCTCTACGTTTTGTTGGGCTAACGGCATGAGACGGCGATCGCCCCAAAACAAAACCTCATCTTTAACCTTGACGACTGGTGTAGCGTTGAGCAGACTAGGATGCAAATTCTTGGGATCAAAGTCTGGATCTAGAGTCATTTGCTGCAATTGCCAAACCATGAGGTCGGCTTGATCTTGGAAAGGCACTTCTGCCACAACCCTGCCTTTGAGCTGCACCTGAAACTTTTGCCCTATTGGCTGGACTGCAAGCTGAGGGCGGGTAAATCCATCTAACAGGGTTTGCCACCAGTCTCGCGGGGTCAGCACCATTTTAGGAGTAGCGCTAAGGGTGTAGCGTTTACCTGCAAAGCCTGCGAGCTTTGAAAGGGTGACGAACTTGACTGAATGGACAGAGCGTGAAGCGATCGCCAGAGAACTATTTCGGACTACAGAGGTCTCTCTACTGGGCTGCTGAGGCAGATTTCCGACCAAGAGCGGTGAACTTGTAAAGAAAAACAAATTACCAATAGATGCAAGTATCCCTAAAAAGCCTGGAAAGTTCATAAGTTAAAGGTTGTCTGAAAAAACACCATCTTTGTAATGATTCTTAACATAGGGTTAATCTTGAGCGCAAAAAATAATTCTAATGAAAGAGTGTAAATTTGTACAGGCTACTTAGGTAGAGAAATCGTTAAATTGCCACGAAAATTGACGCTTTAAGGGTATGTGCTCAGCAATTTTCTAGTAGATTGATGCTTGGCGATCGCCTACACCAATTTTTGACGAAGTGATTAAAAGCACAATGACATCTCCATTGAATACGTACTAATACGTGTTTATAAATTTGCGACTGTAAGAAGTTATGAGAGAGCACCGAGACTGAATTTATTTGACTGATACTAGAGAAGTCTCAATGAAGTCTATTTTTGCAGATGACACAATCCGGCTCAACCTCCCAATGGAATAACCTGCTTTGCAATCTAGGCGTTTGGGAGGGCTCGTTTACAAATTGTTCTGGTCAAGGCAAAATCCAGTCAGACACGCCGACTTTGGTGACCTTAGAAGGCTTGGATGACAACAAAATGGTGCGCCAAACCATTAATCAGTTGTCGGCAAATAGAGCCGAGGTGACCCAACAGCGGGTTTTAGAGTACCGATCGCTAGGTCGCAGCATTTTGCTATTTGAGGGAGGCGCGTTTTCTCAAGGCTCAATTCAGCTGGCGCCCTTAACCGAGTTTGGAGCCGAGTTAGGCTTTATTTGGGGCAAACATCGACTGCGCCTCGTTCAACTTTTTAATGCCGATCACCAGCTTTCAAACCTAACGCTGATTCGGGAGCATCTTCAGCACAATCAACCCACCGATCGCCCACCTCTGACGGTAGAACAGTTAAGCGGTCAGTGGCAGGGAGAAGCCGTGACGATTGACCTTAACTGGCGATCGACCTCCTATTCCACGACCCTTTCTGTAAACCAAGAGGGCGATCGCCTAGTTCAGCATCTCGTCTTACCTAATTTAGAATTCTCTTCTAGCGCTCAAATTAACGGCTCAATGCTGTTATTCGACCAAGGAAAATTCCCCATTCAAGTTCTGCTTCTGCCCAATGGGGCATCTTCCAACACGCCAATAACTCTTCCTAAAAGTCAGCCTTTCTTCTTAGAAGCAGGCTGGCTGATTGAACCAAATCTCCGCCAGCGCATGATTCGTAGCTACGATGCCCAAGGCAGTTGGAACAGCTTAACGCTGGTGAGCGAAAGACGGGTCAAATAAAGGATTTAGCCACCTAAAAAATCCACAGCCTAATCAAATTCTTCCTGAGCAGACCAAAGTTGGTACGGATAATGAAGTGGTAGATGCACCCTATTTCATCCCTGGCTTCTCGCTAGGGATTTTTTATTGCTCAGCCCTAGCGCGAAACTGCTCCACAACTTGATCTAAGCCGACAGCGCGTGATGCCTTGAATAAGAGGCGATCGCCCGGTTGCACCAACTGCACCAATCTTTCGACTATGGCTGCATGGCTAGCAAATCGCTCAGATACAACTGACGGTGCTGCCCCTGCCGCCAAAGCCATCCCTTCAGCCTCATCGGCAAAAAGCAACAAACGATCAAGATTTAACTGGCGAGCAACCGTACCGACTTGTTCATGGAACTCAGGAGAGCGATCGCCCAATTCTTTCATGGTGCCCAGTACCGCAATGCGCCGAGTTCCTGGCGTTTCTGCCAACAGGTGCAGAGCCGCAATCATAGACTCTAAGCCCGCATTGTAAGTTTCATCCAGCAGCAGCACATCGTTGGGCAGTTCATATCGACGCGCCCGTCCTTGAGGCAGCTCTACGCTCACTCCGGCAGTCAGTCCAGTCCAGTCAATGCCCAAGACCTGAGCAACGGCGATCGCTGCCAAATAATTCAAAGCATTATGCCGACCCGGTAAGGGCAGAGGCAAAACTATCCCCGCAACCTTTAGCGTTGTGGCATCCAAAAGCTCACCTTGTAAATCGCCGCCTTCCAGTCCATAGGTGAGTACTTTGCCCTGCCAAACCTGGGCTGCTGTCGCAATCAGCCGCAAGTTGTCATGGTTGAGGATGGCGATGCCTGAGTCTGAAAGCTCTTTGAGCAACTCGCACTTGGCATCGGCGATCGCCTGTTCAGAGCCGAGCCGCCCAATGTGAGCCGTTCCCACATTTGTAATGACCGCGACATCCGGGCGCGCAATTCGGGTTAGCAGAGCAATTTCGCCTGCTGCCCGCATTCCCATTTCCACTACGGCATAATCTTGGTCGGCAAGCTCTAACAGCGTTTTGGGCACCCCAATTTCATTGTTGTAGTTTGCCTGAGTCTTCAACACCTTGCCCTGAGTCGCTAAAACTGAGGCAATTAGCTCCTTGGTCGTAGTTTTGCCCACCGAGCCAGTCACCGCAATCACCGGATGCTTAAACTGATTGCGCCACCAATGGGCGATCGCCTGATATGCCGCTAACGTGTCTTTAACGACCAGCATCGGGAGTTTAATCGCTCCAGCCACAGGGTAATCGGTGATTGCCGCGATCGCGCCTTGGTTTATGGCTGGTTCGACAAATCCGTGCCCATCAAAATTTTCTCCTCGTAGGGCAACAAATAAATCGCCAGCTTGCAAGCTACGGCTGTCGGTATTGATTTTTGTAATTGGCGATCGCAGCTCATTCTCGGACAGATGGAGAGGAGTAGCCGTCAAAAGCTCAACCAACTCACCCAGGGAACCCTGAAAAGACATGAAAATTCAAAGTAGAAGAAAGGATAAATGTAATCATACTCCGTGTTAAAACCTGATTCGTACTAAACGGGTTAAGATATGCTTGGTAATTGTTGGATTTTTGGAAGTAAAACGAAGGAGTGGTACGCATGACCCAGGTGGTCCTAGGTGAAAACGAAGGAATTGAATCTGCATTACGCCGATTCAAGCGCCAAGTTTCAAAAGCAGGTATCTTAGCCGACGTGAAAAGTCACCGTCATTTTGAAACCCCGCTAGAAAAGCGTAAGCGCAAAGCAATTATGGCCAGACGTAAGCGTCGTTTCCGTTAGAACACAAGTTATAAATTTTCGCTGCTAGCTTCTGCTCTACCTTTCAGTGGGCAGATTTTGCACTGGGAGCATAGCTTCAATAATCTAAAAGTAAGGGGGCACAGTTACACTATGCCCCCTTATTTAATTAGTTTCTTCTGAGTAGTTTTTTCGAGGCAAATTTTGGAGCTAGATTACTCGCGTCGATATGCCCACAAGATTAACCGCAGTCCCATTTACGGTCACAATTCCCAGATTTTTAGCAGCACCCGTGGCGAGATTGATGCCGTATAAGGTTGAACCTGAAGTGGCGATCGCTGTATCTGCCAGATTGCTATCAGTCGAAATATCAAAGGCAGTGGTATTGCCAAAATCAAACCCTAGCGCCCCGATGGTCGCCAGTAGTCCACCATTAGGCGATCCACCAGGAGAGGTTGCAGCGCCCCCTGAACTGCCTTGCCGCGCCAAGATATCTAAGTCAGCATCAATCACAAACTGCGTGACTCTGCCCCCAGGGCGGTTGTTGGCATAGGCGGTTGCCACAACGTTGGGGTTGTGTCCAGCGTTGGTGTCGCCCGTGATGTAAGTCAGGAGCGGCGGCGAATCGGTTTGAATATCAGTAACAGTGGTGTTACTATCGGCTACGGTTCCGGCTGGGGCAGGAGTTCCGGTTGGGGTAATGGCGCCATCGGGGACTAAGCGTAGGTTCTGGTCGTTGTTGCTAACCAGCCGGATGCGATCGGGCGAAGGGTTGAAGTCTACCCCAAAGAACGTTCCATCTAGCCCCGGAGCGAAAGGCGTAGTGCCCACTTGAGTCGCTTGTCCGGTGGCAGTGTTAATGGTGTAGAGTCGATTGGTACTACCCACACCATACAATGTCCCATTGAGGCTTTGCCCGTTTACAGTGGCGGTTGTAGCCCGGAAATCGATACCTACCAAGGTTTCACCGGCGGCGAGTCCTGTGACGCTGCCCACGTTGACGGCATTCAGGTTGTCGGCGTTAAAAGCAACTAAGGTATTTTGCTCAGTCAAGCCAAATAACTTCAGCGGCTCACCAGATAGGGTGAGGCTAAAATTTGTATTGCCGCTGCGTTGTGTGACTCGTAAAAAATAGATTCCCGCGTTGAGGTTTTGGGTAATGGAGTCATCCCCAGGCATATTGGATTTGGCGATGCGCTGACGATCGCCATTCAAAAGCTCTAAATCGGCATTGCCGCTCGTCAAGACCCCTAAAGTTCCCGTTAAACTGCTGCGATCGTTTAAGCGAAACCGATAAACCTTAAAGCGATCGTTCCGGCTCACCAAACCTGTCACAGACTCTGTATCGTTCAAGCTCCCTAAGTTGCTAGTTACACGATTTTTCTGATTTGCCATGATGGAATCCTCTTGTCTCCGTGTTCAGGAGAACTACGGATAGAGAAGACTATTGGATTGCTACACCAGCCGAAGGAACTAGAGGAAGGCGTTCAAAATCCTTTAAACTTCAAGAGTAGATTTTAAGCAAAATTCAATGGAAAGCACCGATTGGCTCGATTGGACTGGAGGAGGGCTAGCTTTTGGACTGTTGATTAGTAGTTTTTTAATGATGTTTATTACTATTTGGCGCAGTCAGCGCACAAAGCACCTGTAAACCCTGGTTCAACTATGAAGCATCTTGCCGATGCAGTTGAAACTCTTCTTCTAATGAGGGTGGCTCAATATCTCCTACCCCTAAGTGTTCTAGCTCGGCAATTTTCTTTTGAAAAGACTGAATCCGGTCTTGCAATCTTTCTCGAATGCCTACTGAGCCAGATGCTACGCAATCTCGACAAGCCTCGCCACAGGCAATTCCTCGACAGTCGTAGATAACGGCAAGCAAGAGCTGATTTCTTCTGCCCCGAGTCGGGTAGGATCTGCGTCCGCAGATGGCACAGAATACGGGGGCATCACCAACATACACGCTCTGTTCCCAGACGATATTCACACGAGCTACCTCTTAACCTCTGCTGAAATCTATACCCGATTTTTTTGCAATTTTAGGTTCTGCACCAACAGTTTTCAGTTTAGCAAAAGCGTCGTAAGCCCCGCGATCTATCCGCATCGGATGAGCGTCGGGATATAAGACGGGCTGACTCCGTTCCTACGTCAGCCAAGTTAATCTGGCATCCCACGAGTTACTCTTTCGAGCAATTCTTTCGGCTGAGTCTGAACATCTTGAATCAGGATATCTAGCTTTGTAACTCCCACAGAATCAATCGAGTACGACTCGTTCCAAAAAACTCTAGCGGTCTTCTTGCCAGTTCTACGGCTAATTTTGGGATAGTAAGTTTTGGCTAA
>Ga0105049_10003450_pt1 | contig 18676 bp, 11 predicted proteins | sample MAT06_FD_78087 | JGI IMG/M metagenome (GOLD analysis project Ga0105049, IMG submission 78087) | Freshwater microbial communities from Lake Fryxell liftoff mats and glacier meltwater in Antarctica - MAT-06 | ecosystem: Environmental > Aquatic > Freshwater > Ice > Liftoff microbial mat | place...
GTGCAGCAGCGCCTCCGCGAGCGTGGTCTTCCCGGCGCCGGAATGTCCCCCGAGGGAGATATTCCGGATATTGGTAGTTGCGTAGGCTTTCATTGTTTGGCTCCAATCGGATGGTGAACCGATTTACCTGAGTGGAGAGGGCGCGACCGAGTCGCCGTGGGCAAGCGAAAGCGGTCCAATGCCACGGTTCGATCCGGTGACAACCCGTTGAAAGCACTTTGGTTACATACCGAAAAGGCGCTGCGAAGGGCAAGGGGGCTGAGATTGCGGCGCTGGATCCCCCGTCTGCCATCAGGGTTTCCGCCATGATTTTGTCATCCAATTGGCGGTTGCGAATTCGGGGTGGGAGGCGGGGGATGTTCCGGTAGGCGAGCATTCTCTCCGCCCAGTTGTGGCGGAAGAACCTTGATGCCCACAACACCACGCCCAAGAATAGAGAGACTAGAAGATATGCGACTTCGGAAACGATTCCTAATCGCCGCCAGCCTCGTGGCCTTGCTCGCCGGCAGCGCCAACGCCCAGACCAATCCGGCCCTGCACAATCTAACTTCAAGCAACTATACGTTCACAGGCTTCGCAAGCGGAGCAACTACAACCTATCCTACCTCGATGCAGGGTTGGAGCTTCGGGGCGGAACTGTTAGCAGCCACGTTGACCGGCGCGCCAACGGCGGACAGGGTGGTGGTGGACAGCGCGGGTCCGCTTGCCTCGGGCAGCATTCGGAACGAAGTCGCGAATGGCATCAGCCTCCTGAATAGCGGCAGCAACCATATCGGCGCCATTGCCGTGGGAATTGACGCTAGCGGTCGCCAAGATATACGAGTACAATATAGCGTGGAAGATATTACTAGCGCCGCCTCAAGAGTGAACGGCCTTCGACTTCAATACCGCCTCAGCGCCACCGGTGCCTTTACCGACGCAACCCCGACGACAGAGTATATCTCGAACGGCGCGGGTTTACAGGCGCTTGCGAACTTCGACGTGACGCTGCCTGCCGCGGTGAGCGGCCAAGCTACGGTATACATTCGATGGGTCTACTACAACGTCAGCGGATCGGGAAGTCGTGATCGTCTGCGCCTTGACACTGTGACGATCAGCAGCACGGCTATCCCTCCCCCCGACACCACAGCCCCCACAGGCACCCTCGCCGCCTCTCTCACGAACGTCACCACGGCGGGCGGCACGTCGTATGACTTCACGGTGGACTACGCCGACAACGTGCTGGTGAACACGACGACCATCGCGGCCAACAACGTGACCATCAGCCCCGCCGCCACGATCGCCCTGCAGAGCAAGACGCCGGCCTCGGGCAATGCGGCCGCGATCAGCGCGACCTATCGCATCACTCCCCCCGGGGGAACGTGGGATAGCGGCGACAATGGCACCTACACGATCTCCAAGACTTCCACAGGCGCCAACGCGGTGCAGGACACGAGCACGAATGGCGTGGCGACGGGCACACTGGGGACCTTTGACGTGAACATCGCTGCGGGCGACGTCACGCCGCCCACGGTCACCTCGATCAATCGCCAGTCCGCGGAGAATCCGACCAACGACGCGACCGTTACCTATCGCGTGACGTTCGACGAGGCCATCAACGCCGCGACCGTCCAGAACGCCGACTTCACGGTGACCGCAACCGGTCCCACCGGCGCCAGCCTCAACAGCGTCAGTACGGTCAATGCCACCACCTTCGATGTGACGATCAACACTGGCACCGGCGACGGGACGATCCGTCTCGACGTTCTCGCCGCAGCCACGATCGAGGACACCGCCGGTAACGACATCGCCGCAAACTTCACGACGGGGCAGACGTTCACGGTGGACAAGACGGGGCCGACGGTCTCAGTTCCCGATCTTGACTCGGCCAGCGACAGCGGCTCTTCCAGCTCCGACGACATCACGAACGACACCACGCCGACCTTCACGGGCACCGCGGACTCGGGCGTGACGGTGGATATCCTCGACGGCGCGAGCGTGGTTGGCTCCGGCGTCGCCACCGGCGGCAACTACAGTATCACGACGAGCGCGCTGACAGGCGGTGTGAAGTCGATCAGCGCCCGCTCGGCCGATGCGCTGGGCAATACGACGACCTCGTCGGCGATCTCGGTAACGATCGACACGACGGCCCCCGCAGTTTCAACGCGCACCCCCGCCGCCAGCGCCACGGTCTCCGCGCTCGCCGACGTGGTTGTTACCTTTGACGAGGCCGTGACGAGTGTGGCCGCCGCCAACCTGACGGTGAACGGTTCCGCCGCCACGACGATCACGGGCTCCTCCCCGACCTTCACCTTCAGCGGCTACACGGCCCCGGCGGACGGCGCGGTCAGCATCGCCCTTGCGGCGGGCTCCATCGCCGACATCGCGGGGAACGCCTTCGCGGGCGATTCGTGGAGCTACACAAAGAACAGCGCCATCCCGACCGCGACCATCACGGCGAACTTTGCCGGCGGCAGCTTCGTCAGCAACTTCTCCGTGAACTATACGGCGACGTTCAGCGAGGCCGTTTCGGGCTTCGTCCTGGGCGATGTGACCGCGAGCAACGTCAACCTCACCAGCCTCTCCGGTGGTCCGACCGTCTATACGTTCAATGGCTCGGCCATTGCGGACGGCGCCTTCACCGTCTCCATCGCGGCTGGCGTGGCCGAGGCCACCGCCGCCCCCGCCGGCCGCCTGAACGCGGTCAGCAACACCTACTCGCTGACCTCCGACGAGACGGGCCCGACGGTTGCGTTTGGCCCCGGCGAGTTACCCTTCGCGCTTTTCGTCGGCGATACCATCACGCTCCCCTTCACGGCGACTGACTCCGGCAGCGGTATTGCCACCTTGCGGCTCTTCGCCCGCGACATCTTTGAGCTGCCGTTCCCCCCGCTCACCGATACTGGCCTTACGCCGACGGGCAACGTCTTCACCTTCCCCGTGCCCATCAGCAGCGGGTGGGAGTTCGCCCTGGTGGCGACCGACAATGCGGGTAACAATTCCGGCCCCGCGCTCTTTCCCGACCCCCAGATCAGCCGCACCATCAACCGCATCGCCAACGGCCCGATGACCTTCCCGGTGGGGGTGACCTCGTCCTTCAATGTCCAGGTGCCGATGGCGCCTGGAATCACGGTCGAGGTGACGATCCCCAACACCACCACCGCAGGGACACTGACGGTTCAGCGCTTCGAGGGGAACACGGCGCCGACCGGCTACAACCCCGCCAACCTGATCGACCAGTCGGTGCAGATCACCAAGACCGGGGCGCAGACGTTCTTCGATGCCACCGTGCGTGTGCACTATGACGAGGCGCTTCTGGGCGGCATCGCCGAGGCCGACATCACCAAGGTGCTCCGCGACAACGGCGGCATCGTCACCGAGATCACGAGCATCACCAAGGACACGACGGCGAACTTCGTCCAGTTCGCCACCCCCGGGTTCTCGACCTTCTTCTTCAGCAACAGCTCCAGCGACGTTGATAGCTGGATGCTGCTGAACAACGAGTAACAGGCCACCATAGCATCGACCAGTCGCGGCCCCGGGGAAACCCGGGGCCGCGCTGCGTTAACCCTTCTTCTCGATTTCGCGGCGCTGGTGGGCGAGGAAGAATCGGACGGCGCGGTCGAACTCGGCAAGGTGCTCCCTGAGTGCATGGCGCAGCGGTGCCGCGTATCGCGCGGGGAAGGGCGACCGCGCGGCGACGAAGAGCGCGAGCGCCGCGATCAGGCACAGGCCCTGGGGGATTGCGAGCGGGAGGATGAACGCCGAAACCAACGCGAAGACAAGCAGCGCGGGCATCGCGAGCACGATGGGGCCGCGGGCGATGAGAGAGGCGGCGAGCAGGTCGAGTTGGTGGGCGGAACGCCTGAACCTCCGCCATGTGGCGTGCAGCCGCCATCGTCGCCCAAGGATCAATCGCAGCCCGCGGCGAGGATACGCGGCGCCAAGGCGCTTGAGGGCGACAATGCGACGGATGTTATCGATCTGGGTGCGCTCGGCCATGTAACAGGCGAGGGCGCTGGCGCCGCGCTGTAGTTCCAGTGCGAAGTCCAGCATGGCGACGCAGAGCAGCGCCGGGATGGCGAAGGCCCATGCCCCCGTCAAGAGCACGATGCCTGTCGGCAGTGCGAGGTAGGCCGCCACCCGGAAGAATGATCGCGCGATGGGCATTCCCTTGGAAGCGGAAGAGTCCAATGTCATCGCCATCCGCGCGATGTATATATCCCGGGCATTGATCGGAAGAGCGGCGCAGTCGCCGGCGATGGTCTTGTTGCGCCAGAAGATCATCTCTCCCGGGGAGGCGGGAATGCCGACGCTCATGCGGCGGACGCCGACGATCACGGCCAAGACGATCAGGACCACAACCCACACGCCGAGTGACGTCATGAGGCCGTAGAAAATCGCCCAGCGTTGCGCAAACGCGGAAACAGCCATACCGAAGAGGATCACGATGAGTGAGCCCCACAGTGCATGAAAGGCGACTCGCTCGACCAAGGGGGATGTCGGCGAACCGACGTTCGTGACGCGTTTCCACCTCACACGGAAGTACTCGGCCAGCGGGGGCAACTGCTCCCCCGCCAGTTCCGGCAATTCCTCCAGAATCCACTCTGCCGGAACACGAAGGCCCTCCGCGCCGGTGGCGTGCTTGCTCCAGCCCCACCGCGACCGTGCGGGTGGGATCGCGCGGATCGCGGCGAGGTGCTCGCCGACGGTGCGCGGTCGGCGCGGGGTCACCTAGGCCAGAACCAGGTCGCCGCGCGTAGCGTCGAGCCGGGCGGTGACGCCGAGCGGGAGCGGGTAGCTGGGGCGGCAGTGGCCGATGGGGAGTCCCGCGAGGATCGGAACGCCGAGGGGCTTGAGGCAGTTTGCCAACACCTCCTGCGAGGTGCCAGTGTCCGGCGCGACGGGGTCGCAGTCGGTGAAATCGCCGAGGGCGATGCCGACGACGTTCTTGAAGAAGCCTGCGTTGACGAGCTGGGTGATGTAGCGGTCGAGCTTGTAGGGCTTCTCGTGAATCTCCTCAAGAAACAGGATCGCGCGGCGCGGCTTGGGGAGGTAGGGGGTGCCGACGAGTCCGGCGAACAGGCTGAGGTTGCCGCCGACGAGGACACCCTCGGCCTGGCCGCGCTTGACAATACGCGGGGCGAAGTCTGATCCGCAGAGCTTGCGGTAGGAGGTGCCGCCCCAGCCCTCGAAGATGAACTTCCTGATGGCGGCGGTGGAAGGTTCCCCTTCCTTGGGGTGCTTGAGGAAGAAGGCCGCTGTTGGCGCGTGAATGCCGACCAGTCCGGCCTGGGAATGAAGCCCGCCAATGATGGAGGTCAGGTCGCTAAAGCCAAGGAACGGCTTGCGGGATTTTCCCGCGGCCTTCCAATCGATCAGCGCAAGCAGGCGGGAACTGCCATAGCCGCCGCGGATGCAGAAGATGCCGGCGATCTTCTCGTCGGCAATGGCGCGGTTCAGATCGGCGGCGCGCTGCTTGTCGGTTCCGGCGAGATAGTCGAATTTGGCGCGGGCGGAGGGGTATGCCTTCACGCGCAGGCCGAGGGCCTCCACGGCGGCCATGGCGCCGAGGACTTCGGCCTCCGTTTTGAGGGGGCTGGCGGGACCGACCAGGGCGACTGTGTCGCCGGGTGAGAGTCGATGGGGTGGGCGGATCGGCATTCGGCGGATTACCTGTGGCGTGGGAGCGTGGATTTCGCTGGAGGCAGTGCAAGCGATGCCCCACGATCCGCCGTGGCTGATCGTGGTCAAGAGCCGTGCCGTTGGCGCGCATCGCGCCAGAGAGGATTCCCCGCCTGAGCACCCCGCCGATACAGCTTTCCGAGTACCTCGCCGCCGCGAGGGAAGCGGCGCTCCTCGCGTGGGAGTCGATCCGCCCGTTCTTTCGCGGCTCGTACTCAGTGTATGAGAAGGCCGGAGAGGGCCCGGCGACAGAGGCCGACATCGCGGCGGATCGGCGGATTGGCGATTTCCTTCGCGGGCGTTTCCCGGGTCAGCCGATCGGTTTCCTGACCGAAGAGAGCCACAAAACCGAAGAGCGACTGGCGATGCCGCTCTGCTGGATCATCGATCCCATCGACGGCACGCGGTCCTTCATCGACGGAAACGACGGCTGGGCGATTCAGATCGGACTGGCGAGCAGCACGCAGGCGCTGGCGGGCGTCGTCTATCAGCCAACCACCGGCATGATGTACCTGGGCGGACAGGGCCTTGGCGCGTGGGTGGAGAACATCGACGACGGGTGGCGCCGCGAGCTGGTTGTCTCACCCCAGTCATCGCTCCGCGACGCCCGCATCGCGCTGACCAACAGCCGCATCGACCGGCTCACGCGGGAGGCGCTAGACCGCCTGTCCCCCGCCTCGGTCGGGCGCATGGGATCGGCGGGGTTGAAAATTATGGAGGTCGCTTCCGGCCGGGCGGACCTATACTTCAGCGCCGTCCCGTGCCGCTGCAAGGAGTGGGACGTCTGCGGTCCGGCGGCGATCCTGCTGGCCGCGGGGGGCAGGGTTTCCGATCTCGGGGGAGAGGAACTCGCCTACAATCAAGTGGACTACAGTCTGGGGCGTGGATTCCTGGCGTCCAACGGTCCACTTCACGATATTGCGCTGAATCGGCTTTGCCATCGGCAGGGAGCCGCGCAGCAATGAATGCCCATTCGCCATCCTGCGGAGCAGACCGGCCATGACAACGATGACCCATCGCGACGGCAGCGCCGACTATGACGTGGGCGAGATCGTCCACGCCGGGAACGGATATACAATCCACCGCGCCGTGGAGAAGAGCCTCGGCACCATCTGCCACTATCACAAAATCCCCTATGAGGATGGCGTGGCGGAGGAAAAGCAGCGGCAATCGGCCACGGCCCAGCTCCGGCGATTCGGCACGCTGCTGCACCCACGCACGCCGCGACTCATGGACGCTTGGTTCACCGACGACCACCTGGCGGCGGTGGAGTGCCGCCTGGGGTCCAAGCCGATCGATATGCAGACGAACAACCCGCTGCAGGCGGGCTCGCGCTACGAGCACGGCGATGTCATGCAGGGCAGCCTGGAGTTGGTGGCGGCGCTGCACGGGTGCGGCGTGGTGCATGGCTATATCGAGCCGCGATGCTTCGCGACGGGCGTCGGGAAGAAAATCCACCTGATCGACACGGGGCTGGACCGCTCGCTGGTGCTGTTCCTGAGCGCGCGCGGGATCGAGGACTCGCTCACGCTCTCGACGAATCTTTTCGGACGAGACGTGGGCGGGTGGGCGTGCGCGATTCTTTCGCTGCTCGCGGGCGAGCCGGTCGCGCAGGGCTCGATGGACGAGAAGTGGGACGACTTCCTGTTCAACCAGACGGAGAGCACGATCCGCAACTGCCTCAAGGAGGAACCCCTTCGCGATTTCTTTCGCCGGTGCCTGCGCGGACTTGGCCCGGGCGGCGGCGGGTTCGAGGCGGGGATCGAGGCGCTGGCCTGGTGGAATGACCACAAGCTGAGGGGGGCGATGGCAACGTGATCCACGCATCGGAACGATATCGCTTCATCCAGGAAATTCAGGACCGCGCATTCTATGAGGAAGAGGTGGTCCAGCACATCCTCATGGAGCACCGCGCGGCGCGGCGGTCCTTCTCGGAGAAAGGCTCCCGCGATCCCGTGGCGGCGGAGGAGATTCGCGCCCAGGCGGCGCTGGCGGCGGGATGCAACGCGCCCGCGCTCCCCATCGTCTATGTGCTGGAGGAAGTGAAGGGCCGCATCACCATCGTTTACGAGCTGGTGCAGGGCCAGCCGCTGGAGGAAATGATCAACCGGGGCCGCTTTTCCAAGCCCCGCGACTGGGCCGATTTCGCCCTGCGCCTGTGCGACGAATTGCTCGAAATCCGCCGCGTGGGCGGGCGCCTTGACCGCATCGCCATCGACCAGCTCGCCATCACCCCAAGCAACGAGGTCCGGTTTATCCACCGTCACTCGGTGGGCGCGATTTCCAGGGAGCGCGTGGAATCGAGCCAGTACTTGCAGCGCCTGATGGTGACGCCGTCGGGTGTCTATACGTCCAAGGGCGAGGAGCTGGCGGAGGACACCGAGTTGCTGGCGCTGCGCGAGTTGCTGACGCGGGCGGGATGCGGCAGCACCAAGAAGACCTACGATGCGCTCCGCGCGGAAGTTGTCCGCGCGCCCGAGATGCACTCCTCCCCCTTGGCCAGCGTGGACCACGGCATCGCCGAGGTGCTCTCCAGCATGCGCGTATCGGCATTCGACGGCGCCCCGCTGGGAACGCTGGAGAAGGTGCGCGAGGCCATCGCCGCGTTGAAGCGCGAAGCCGCCTATGCGGGCGGACGCGAAACGCAATCCACCATCGCCCGCCCCTCCAGTTCCGAAGGGACCATCCCCCCGGCGGGAGGACAGGGCACGGCCTCTCCGTGGACATCGCCCGCGCAAACGGAATACCGAAGCGCGGCGCCGACGCCGCCACCCACGCCTTCGCGGGCGCCCTCCGCTCCCCCGCCTCGCCCTGTGCCAACCGGCCCTGTGGTGGAGGACGACGCGAACCCGTTTCTCGCCGGACCGTCAACAAGGCCGACCGTGCCTTCGGCGGCGGCGGCGCTGACCACTTCGGCCCTTCAGCATCCGGCGACCTCGCGACGGCCGTTCCCCTGGGTGGGGGTGGTTTCCACGCTGGTTGCCGCCGCAGTGGTGGCGGGGCTGGTCATCGTGGTCGCGCCTTTGATGAAGGGCCGCGCCCCCAATGTGGAACCCGTGGCCGCCATTGCGCCGCTGGCCACGGCAAGCGTGAGAAACGGCGACCGCGTCATCCTCGACGCGGGACCCTCGAGCGATCCCGAGGGCGAGCCCCTCGCCTATCACTGGCGCTATGTGGCTCCCGGGGACGGCACCGTGCTCTTCGCCGAGCCGGGCTCCAGCCGCCCCACCAGCGCGCGCAGCTATTCCCTCCGCTCCGCCACCGTTCAGATGCAGTTCCTGACGACGGGCCGGAACACGATGGAACTCAGGGTCTATGACGGCGCCTTTATGAGCGAGCCGGTGGAGGTTGTGGTGGAGGTGGTGCCGTAGGGAGAGGCGCCTAGTCGAGGTCCAACAGCAGCAGGAGCAAATCCGCCGCATCCAGCAAGCCATTGCCGTCCACGTCTCCACAGGGAGTCGGGACCGGCGTCGCGGTGGGCGACGGCGTGGGCGAGGGGCTGAGTGACAATGTCGGCGTCAGGGTCAGGGTGCCCGTGGTTGGGATCCCACTAGCGGTTTGGGCCTAGAAGAACTCCTCGTAATGGAAGTGGTTCGAGATTGGCATCACAGGGTCATTGGTCAAAAGCGCCAGATTGTAGCCCGGCTGACCGGCACGCCCCTGAAGCGTATAGGCTGCAAACTCGATCCGGCGTGCCTCCCCCTGGGGAATGTCGCGCAGCGCATGGAGGTTGGTCACCTTGATCTCCACCAAGCCATCTTGAAACACCTGCTGAATGTCGTAGATCGTCAGCGGGTAGTTCCCCGCATTGCGGATGACAATCGGCGGATTGTAGCTCGCGCTGTTGTCCAAGATGAGCCAATGAATACGAATACCACCGCCAACAAGCTCAATAATGGGCCGCATGCCCTCGGGAATCGGCCCGCATCATCCTCCAGCCTCCCCGGCGGCGCCCTTTGCGGCAGGCTCCACCACTGAGGTAAAGTATTGGCCCAAGGGAACGACTCCGACAACGCAAAAGCTGATCGGGCGGGGCCTGATCGCAGGAACTTCTACAGTGACTCTCGAAAGTCCTGTCGCATTCCAAGGTAGCTTGGGCGTCTCGCCCGAGCCCCGTCGTCCCCACGCGCGGGCGAGATGCCCACGCTACTCTTTTACGGCGTTTGGTAAATCCGTGACAATTGCCCGGGAACCGCATTTCACCGCGGCGAAGGCGGGCGAAATTGGAGGAGACAAACGGACGGCTCGGACACGATGGGCGCCCATCGTGTCCATGCCGTCCATTTGTTCCATTGAGGTGCGGCGCCCGCAGGAATGCGCGGAGTTGCCTAGCTCTTGTCGGCGGTGACTCCGTCGGCGGGGGCGGCTTGCGTGGCCTCGACGGAGGCGACCTCGCGGGGTTGGACCTTGTAGAACTTCTTCACCTCGGTGTCCCAGTTGTCGAGGATGCGGTGGCCGACCTCCGAATTGGTCTTCTCCACATGGGCGGTGACCATGACGCGGAGGGTGTGGACGTCGTCGGGGTTCTCCACGCGGATGAGATCGACGAGTTCGGGGTTGTGGCGGATGGCGAGCTTGTTGGCCTCGTCGAAGACATAGGCGCTGCCGCCGGTCATGCCGGCGCCGAAGTTGCGCCCGGTGCTGCCGAGGACGACGACGAGTCCGCCGGTCATGTACTCGCAGCCGTGGTCGCCGATGCCCTCGACAACGGCCTTGGAGCCGGAGTTGCGCACGGCGAAGCGCTCCCCCGCGCGGCCGCGGACGAAGAGCGTGCCGCCGGTGGCGCCGTATAGACAAGTGTTGCCCACGACGACGTTGTCCTGGGCCTTGAAGGTGGCGTCGGGCTCCGGGTGGACGACGATCTCTCCGCCGGCCATGAGCTTGCCGACGTAGTCGTTGGCCTCGCCGACGAGGCGAAGCTTCATGCCGTGGATGTTGAAGGCGCCGAAGCTCTGGCCCGCGGTGCCGTTGAAGAGGACCTCGATTTCCGCGTCGCCAAGTCCCGCGTCTCCGTGGAGGAAGGCGATCTCTCCCGCCAGCTTGGCGCCCACGGTGCGGTCGGTGTTGGTGATGTCGGCGCGCAGCGTCGCGTGGCCGCGGCGATGCACGATCACGTCCTGGGCGTCCTGGATCAGGGAGTCGTCGATGGTGGTGTGCATCTGGGAGTTGTTGTTGCGGGCGCGGATGCGGCGCTGGGCGCGCTTTCTGTCGGGATCGACGAGTGCCAGCATCGGCGACAGGTCGAGCGTCTTGCTGCGCGCGCAATCGGCGCGGTGGACCTGCTTGAGAAGGTCCACGCGGCCGATCAGTTCGTTGAGCGAGTCGTAGCCGAGTTCGGCCATCAGCTCGCGCACTTCCCGGGCGATGAAGGTGAAGTAGGCGATCAGGTGCTCCGGCTTGCCCTGGTACTTGTCGCGCAGGTCGCGGCGCTGGGTCGCGACGCCCACGGGGCAGGTGTTCAGGTGGCACTGGCGAGCCATCACGCAGCCCGTGGCAACAAGCGCGGCGGTTCCGAAGACGTACTCCTCCGCGCCGAGCATCGCGGCCACCAGAATGTCGCGGCCCGTGCGAAGCCCGCCATCGGTGCGCAGCGTGACGTGGCCGCGCATGTTGTTGAGCACGAGGACCTGATGGGCCTCCGCGAGGCCGAGTTCCCACGCGCTGCCCGCGTGCTTGATGGAGGAGAGCGGCGACGCGCCGGTTCCGCCATCATGGCCGGAGATGTGGATGATGTCCGCCGAGGCCTTGGCGACGCCGGCGGCGATGGTGCCGACTCCGGCCTCGGCCACAAGCTTGACGCAGATGCGCGCGCGGGGGTTGGCGGACTTGAGGTCGGCGATGAGCTGGGCCAAGTCCTCGATGGAATAGATGTCGTGGTGCGGCGGCGGAGAGATGAGCGTGACGCCGGGGACGCTGTGGCGGATGCGGGCGATTTCCGGGCTGACCTTGATGCCGGGGATCTGGCCGCCCTCGCCGGGCTTGCTCCCCTGGGCCATCTTGATTTCGAGCACCTTGGCGCTGGCGATATACGCGGGCGTGACGCCGAACCGCGCGGAGGCGATCTGCTTCACGGCGCTGTTGCGCGAGTCGCCGTTGGCGTCGGGGTGATAGCGCGCGGGATCCTCGCCACCCTCTCCGCTGTTGGACTTTCCGCCAATGCGGTTCATCGCGATCGCAAGCGTCTCGTGCGCCTCGGCGGAAAGCGACCCGAGGCTCATCGCCGCCGTGGCGAAGCGCTTCATGATCGACTCGACGGGCTCCACATCCTCCAGGTCCATCGGCCCGCGGTCGCTCTCGAACTTCAGCAGGTCGCGGATCGACGTCGGCGGCTGGCTGTTCACCGCCTCGGCGAAGATCCTGTACTCGTTCTCGCCCCGGTCGCGGACGGCCTTGTGCAGCGCCTTGACCACCTTGGGGTTGTAGGCGTGGTGCTCGCCCTTGGACTTGAACGTATAGATGCCCTCGTTGGGAAGGCGATCGTCCTCCCCCGGCTCCATCGCGGCGGTGTGGAAGTCGAGGTAGTTCTCATAGATCTCCCGCAGTCCGACGCCCGACACCGAGGACGGCGTGCCGACAAAGGCGCGGTCGATCAGCGACTGGTCGAGACCGATGGCCTCGAAGATCTGGGCGCCAATGTAGCTGGCCAGGGTGGAGATGCCCATCTTGGCCATGATCTTCTTCACGCCGCCGTCCATGGCCTCGGCGAAGTTCTCGTAGCCCTGCTCCGGCGTAAGGCCGTCGAGCAGTTCGGGCGTGGTGGCGTTGAGGCGGTCGATCTCCTCGTACACGATGAACGGATACACCGCCGACGCGCCATAGCCGAGCAGCGCGGCGAAGAGGTGGGTGTCGCGGCATTCGCCGGATTCCACCACGATGGAGGCGGAGAGGCGCTTGCCCACGCGGATCAGGTGGTGGTGCAGCGCCCCCGTGGCGACAAGCGACGGCACTGCCATGCGGTCGGCGCCGACGTTGCGGTCGCTGATCACCAGGATCGCCGCGCCTTCGTCGATCAGGCGCTCGCCCTCCTTCTGGATCGCATCCACGGCCTTGTCCATCGCGTCGAATCCGCCCGCCACTTCGAAGGTGGCGTCGATGCGGGCACAGGAAAGCCCGGGAAGCTTCTGGTCCTCGATCCACTTGAACTGGCCCGGCGTGAGGATCGGCGTATCCAGGCGCAGCAGGCGCGCGTGCTCGGGCGTTTCGAGGAACAGCGACCGCCGCGGCCCGAGGTTGACGAAGAGCGACAGCACCTCCGCCTCCCGGATGGAATCGATGGGCGGGTTCGTGACCTGTGCAAAGCGCTGCTTCAAGAAATGGTGGAGCGGCTTGGGCCGCGAGCTGAGCACCGCCAGCGGCGTGTCGTCGCCCATGGAGCCGATGGCTTCCTTGCCGGTCTTGATCATCGAGAAAAGGACGCGGCGCACGTCCTCGTGATTGTAGCCATAGAGCTTCTGGCGCGCGGCGAGCGGCAGGCCATCGGCGGGCGTGGCGGTCGTCGCGCGGACGGATTCAACCGTCTCGCGCGCGGGGAGTTCCGTGAGGTTCTCCTTCAGCCACTTGCCATAGGGCTGGGCGCTGGCGAGCCTCGACTTGATCTGCTCGTCCTTCAGAACGGTGCCATTCTTGGTATCCACGGCGATCATGCGGCCGGGGCCCAGGCGGCCCTTCTCGACCACTTCGTCGTCGGGGAGGTTGAGGATGCCGACCTCGGACCCGAAGATGATCGTATTGTCCTTGGTGATCTTGTAGCGCGCGGGGCGCAGCCCGTTGCGGTCGAGCGTTGCGCCGACGAAGCGGCCGTCCGTGAAGCAGATCGCCGCCGGGCCGTCCCACGGCTCCGTCAGCGTGCTGTGGAACTTGAAGAATTCCTTCTGGTCGGCGGGAAGCTCGTCGTTGTGCTCCCATGCCGGCGGGATCATCATCGGCACCGCGTGCAGGATCGAGCGGCCCGACTTCACGACGGCGTCCAGCGTATTGTCCAGCGCGGCGGAATCCGAACCGCCCGGCTGGATGATGGGAATCATCTTGCGAATGCGCGGGCCATCAACAGGATCGCGGGCGAGCTGGGATTCGATCGCGCGGACCCAGTTCTTGTTCCCCTGCAGCGTGTTGATTTCCCCGTTGTGGCAGACAAGCCGAAACGGCTGGGCAAGGCGCCACTGGGGGAAGGTGTTGGTGGAGTAGCGCTGGTGGAAAACCGCCAGCGCGGATTCATACAGCGGCGACTTCAAGTCCTGGTAGAAATTGGGAAGCTGGGGCGCCACGAACATGCCCTTGTACACGATCGTGCGGCTGCTGAGCGAACAGATGTAGAAGCCGTTGATCCGCCGCTTGAGGATCGAACCCTCGATCACATTCATGCACAGGTGGATCGTCTCCTCGAACTTCTCCGGCGCAAGACCCTCCGGGCGGCCAAAGAGTACCTGCTCGATCACGGGGCGCGAATCGTCGGCCTTGTCGCCGATCGCCATGCGGTCGATGGGGACCTGGCGCCAGCCAAACAGGCGGAACTCGTAGTGGTTCAGCGCCTCCTCGATGATCAGGCGGCACTTTTCGCGCGCAAGGTTGTCCTCGCGCGGCAGGAAGATCATCCCCACGCCAAGTTCGGAATTGTTCTCGAGGTGCACGCCCCAGTTGTCGAGGTCGCGCTGAAGGAGCTTGTAGGGAATCTGCGTCAGAATTCCCGCGCCGTCGCCGGTCTTCGCATCGATATCGATCGCGCCGCGGTGCGTCAGGTTGATGAGAGATTTGAGCGCCTGCTGGATGATCTTGTGGGTCGGGCGTCCCGCGATGTCGGCGACGAAGCCAATACCGCAGGCATCGTGCTCCATCTCCGGGCGATAGAGGCCCTGGGCCTCGGGAAGTCCTTCGTATTCGTGGTGAGCCATCGTGTGCGTACCTCGCGAAAAATCAGGGGCAAAGGTTCGGGACCGTGGACCGGACCAGTCGAGGAAAAACTTGGATCGAACGGAATTTTGGAGCGTGGGATGAGGGGAAAGCTGATAAAGCCGGGCGGGTTGGAAGCGGGCTATTCCCGATGGTCCCGGGCAATCTGCTCAAGCACCCTCATCGTATCCGCTTCTCCCTCGTCGTCGGCCTGCTCCAGCCGCGCGCGATCAAACTGGTCGTACTCGGCGACGGCGCGCTCGTTGAACTGGAGGAACCCGTCGAGCTTCTCCCGCCAGTCGCTCATGAACACCTCCGCCTCGCTCGGCGGACCGGATGTCCGGTCAAATCCCAAGAATTCGGAATCAGGCGAGCGTCGTCCCCGTCATTCGCCGCAGGGCGATTCCGTTCCTGTCATGGGCGCCAGCGACAAAGTATCACGGGAGTCGAACCTTCCTGCTCCTTCGCCCGATTTCCCGCTCCATTCATCTTGACGGTCTTTTCCATCCCTCGCGACGTTCTCGGCTGACTATCCCCGTCGCCGCTCACGCCGCCGGGAGAAAGGCCGTAGTCGTTGGGCACTTCGCTGCGCATTCTGTACGCCGGTCGGCATGCCGAGGACGGGGACCTTCTGGGCCTCGTGGTTCGGCGCGACATGCCCTCGGCGATTTATCGCGTGGCGAGCGATGCGGCGGCGTTTGCAGAGGCCATGCTGGGCGGTGAGTTCGAGGCCGTGGTCCTCGACAACGAGATGGGCTGGAGCCGCGGCGCCCAACTGGCCCCGGTGATCCGGCGGCGGTTCCCCACGGCGGGGATCGTGATGCTCGCCGGCGAAGGTGGCGAAGAGTCCGCGGCCGAGGCCACCCGCGCCGGATGCGACGCCTACATGGCGCGGACTCCGGCCAACTACTTCCGCGTGACGCAGGCAGTCGAGAAGGCCATCGCGGCGCGGCGCGTGAAGGTGGACGAGCGGTCGGCGGAGGAGCGCCAGCTGCGCGAGCGGCTGCAGGCGCTGGAGCTCCAGAACGCCGGCCTGACGCAGTTCGCCTCCATCGCGTCCCACGAATTGCAGGAACCCCTTCGAACGGTGGAGCGCTATACGCGCCTGCTGGAATCGGAGTACGGAGCGGGAAGCGGCGACGCCTCCCGCGAGTTCATGAACTTTATCCGCCGCGGCACGGCGAAGATGCAGTCCCTGGTGGACGACCTCCTCTCCTATACGCGGCTCGAGACGCGGGCTCAGCCCCCGGGCCGCATGGAGGTCGATACCGCCATCGAGGAGGCCGTGTCCGAGCTGGCCGCCCTTGTGGAGGAGAACGAGGCCTCGGTCATGCGCGACACTTTGCCGCCGGTGATGGCCGACCGGTGGCAGGTGGTGGCTCTGTTCCGCAATCTGATCGCCAACGCGATCAAGTTCCGGAGGGAGGACCCGCCGCGCGTGCGGATATCGGGGCATCGGGATGGGGACTTTGTGGAGTTTGTGGTGGAGGATAACGGAATCGGCTTCGAGAGCCGCGACGCGAAGAGGATCTTCGAGGTCTTTCAGCGACTGCACACCGAGGAGGAGTACCCGGGAACCGGGATCGGCCTGGCGGTCTGCCGCCGCGTGGTCGAGCGCCATGGCGGGCGCATCTGGGCAGAGTCCCGCCCGGGCCGGGGCTCCACGTTCCGCTTCACCCTTCCCGCCGCGTCGCCGATTGCGGCGGCGGCATCCATCCACACGTCGGAGAGAACATCGTGAGCCAGCCTGAAACCATCCACGTCCTGCTGATCGAGGACTCCGCGGCGGACGCCGATTTCGTGAAGCGCTGCCTGACGGGCGTCCACGGCCAGCCGTTCGAGCTCGTCCACAGCGACCGCTTCGTGCCGGGGATCCGCATGGCGCTGGACGGCAAGTTCGACGTGTTGCTGCTGGACCTGTACCTTCCCGACAGCGCGGGGCGCGAAACGTTCGAGCGCGCCTGTGCCGAGGTGCCGCTGCTCCCGATAATCCTGATGACGAGCATGGAGGACGAGCAGTTCGCGGTGGCTGCGCTGCGCGATGGCGCCCAGGACTACATCGTGAAGCGCAAAGTTGACCGCGAGGTACTGGTCCGCGCGATCCGATACGCGATCGAGCGCAAGCGCGCCGCCCGGGAACTGATGGAATCCCAGGAGCGATTCGCCCTTGCGATGCTTGGCGCCAACGATGGCATCTGGGACTGGGACCTGAGGACGGGGCGCGTGTTTTTCTCCACGCGATGGAAGGAAATGCTGGGCTACATGGAGCACGAGATCGGGGACGATCCCGAGGAGTGGCTTGGCCGCATCCATCCCGACGACCGCGATCGCGTGATGGGCGAGATCGAGCTGCACCACAAGGGCGCCATCGCGCACTTCGAGTGCGAGCACCTGATGAAGCACCGGGATGGCTCCTTTCGGTGGTACCTGAGCCGCGGGCTGGCGATGCGCGGCGACGGCGGCAAGGTCTATCGCATGGCGGGGTCGCAGACCGACGTGACCAAGCGCAAGTCCGCCGAAGTGCAGCTCCGCCACGAGGCGCTGCACGATTCGCTGACGAACCTTCCCAATCGCGCGCTGCTGACGGATCACCTCTCCATGGCGATCGCCCACACGCGGCGGCGGCGCGACTACCAGTTTGCCGTGCTCTTTGTGGATATCGACCGTTTCAAGGTGGTGAACGACAGCCTGGGCCACGTGGTCGGCGATCAGTTGCTGGTGGGCGTGGCGCGGCGGATCCAGGCGCTCCTCCGCCCGTCGGACACGGTGGCGCGCCTTGGCGGCGACGAGTTCGTGATCCTGATCGAGGACATCGCCGACCTTCGCGACGCGACGCGGGTGGCCACCCGCGTCCACCTCTCGCTGGAGAAGCCCTTCCAGCTCGGCACCTACGAGGTGACGACCACCGCCAGCATCGGCATCGCCCTGAGCGCGACGGGATACGATCAGCCGGAGCAGATCCTCCGCGATGCCGACACGGCGATGTATCGCGCCAAGTCCCGCGGCCGCTCCCGGCACGAGGTCTTCGACATCGCCATGCACGCCGACGCGCTCTCGATGCTCAAGCTGGAGTCCGACCTGCGCCGCGCCGTGGAGAAGCAAGAGTTCATCATCCACTATCAGCCGATCGTCTCCCTCGAGCACGGCCACGTGCTGCGCGGGTTCGAGGCGCTGGTGCGCTGGGTCCACCCCGAGCGCGGCGTCGTCTATCCGAGCGAATTCATCCCCCTCGCCGAGGAAACAGGGATGATCATGCCGCTGGGCCTGTGGGTGCTACGCGAGGCGTGCCGACAGATGAAGGATTGGCAGGGGCGGTTTCCCGCCAGCCGGGAAATGACGATGAGCGTGAATCTCTCCAGCAGGCAGCTCTTCCAGCCCAACTTCGTCGGCCAGGTGGAGGATATCCTGACGGAGACGGGGCTCGATGCGCGGCACCTCAACTTCGAAATGACCGAGAGCATGATTCTGGACAGCGAGCCCGGGGTGATGATCACGCTGCGCGGGCTTAAGGACCTCGGCGTCCGCCTCCAGATCGACGACTTCGGAACCGGCTACTCGTCGCTAAGCTACCTGCACCGCTTCCCCATCGATCACTTGAAGATCGACCGCAGCTTCATCCACCGGATGCACGAGAGCGGCGAGAATCTCGAAATCGTCCGCACCATCACCAACCTCGCCAGCAGCCTCAAGATGGCCGTCATCGCCGAGGGCGTGGAAAATCCGGGGCAGATATCGATGCTCAAGGATCTGGCGGTGAAGGAAGGGCAGGGGTACTTTTTCTCCCGGCCGCTGGACAGCGAGTCGATCGCAAGCCTCTACTTGGGCGCGCCGGTGGCCTGATCCTTCAGGTCTCGGTATCGGCGCAGGCCCGCCAGCGCCGTCCGCTTGACCTTCCGCATCAGGCGCCGCGCCCACAGGAACTCTGTGCCCAGGATCGCGAGGCCGCCGCCGATCGCCAGCACGCCTGGCCCCGGCGTCAGGATCAGGACCAGCCCAAACAAAACCACCGTGGTGCCCACCACGCCCACGATCAGCCGTCGCGTGTGGCGCCAAATCGCTGCGAGCGCCTCCTCGTCTTCTGGTGGTATCTTTTTCAATAGGATCTCTTCCGCGCGGATTTCCTCGA
>Ga0105049_10003452_pt1 | contig 18674 bp, 9 predicted proteins | sample MAT06_FD_78087 | JGI IMG/M metagenome (GOLD analysis project Ga0105049, IMG submission 78087) | Freshwater microbial communities from Lake Fryxell liftoff mats and glacier meltwater in Antarctica - MAT-06 | ecosystem: Environmental > Aquatic > Freshwater > Ice > Liftoff microbial mat | place...
GTCGACACTGGTATCGACGAGCAGTTCACCGTGGATGATGTGTCGCGGCAGGTGGAATACTGGAAAGCGCGAGCGGTGCCGAACGTGCTCACGGTCGTGCAACGCGAGACGAAAGCCGAACTCCTCGCGGCGCTCAGCACAGGGAGCAACGATCAGTTCATGTACTTCTACTGCCACGCAGTGACACGCTCACCGAAGGATCCCGGGGGGATCAAGTCGTCGAATCTCACCCTCTCCAATGATGAGTCAGTGGACGTGAGGGAGCTGGAGCGCGAAGCGCCGATCGACGAGCCGTTCCCGGGAAGCCCGCTCGTGTTCCTGAACGCATGTGAATCTGCCGAACTCACCGCTGAGTTCTACGACGGCTTCGTTCCGTACTTCATGGCGAAGGGAGCGCGCGGCGTCATCGGCACCGAGTGCAAAACGCCGGTGTTGTTCGGCACGGAATGGGCGCTCCGATTTTTTCCTGAGTTCCTCAGCGGCAAGCCGATCGGGAAGATCTTTTTCGAACTGCGTCGCGAATTTCTCAACAAGCATCGCAATCCATTGGGATTGGTGTACGCCGTGTACTGCAATGGCGATACCCGAATCCAACCCGGTCTCAACTGAGGAGCACGACCATGCCATTGCGAACCATCCCCGGCACCTCGACGCAATACTATCTCATCTGTGTAGACGAGAACGGCGTTGAGCGTCCGGAAAACGGCGGCACGATGCTGAGCGACTCCATTCGTGCGCGTCTCGCCGACACGACGGCGCCGGTCACGGATGTCTTTCTCTGCAGCCATGGTTGGCAGGGAGACGTGCCGGGCGCGATCAAACAATACGACAAGTGGGTTGGCGCGATGGCGAGTGCGGACAACGCGGCCGATGCCGCAACCCACCGGCCGGGGTTCAATCCGGTGGTGGTGGGTGTACACTGGCCGAGTCTTCCGTATGGCGATGAGGTGATGCCGGGGCAGGGTGGGGTGTTGTCTGCCGACGACGGGACCGACATCGAAGCGCAGATCGAGCAGTTCGCGTCATCGATCGCGGACACGCCGAAAGCCCGTAAAGCAATCCGCGTGATCCTCGAAAGCTCGGCCGAAGACAATGGCGAAGGTGAAGAGCTGCCCGACCACGTTCGTACCGCGTACGAGATCCTGACCCGGGAAGCCAAGCTGGTGATTGGCGAGAACAATCCAGGCGGCGCGCCGGGCGAAGAGCAGGGTGACTTCGATGCCGACGCCGTCTATGCCGACGCGCGATCGGAGGCGATCGCCGAAGGCAGTGCGGACGGCGCTACCTCGGGGCCGGCGCTGCTCGGACCCTCTGATTTCATTCGCGGATTGTGGACCAAGCCATTGCAACTGCTCTCCTTCTTCAAGATGAAGGACCGCGCGCGAGCAATCGGTGAGGGTGAGGGGCATGAACTGCTTGTCGGCTTTCAAAAGGCTGCGCCGCTGATCACACGCTTTCACCTAATGGGACACAGCTTCGGTTGCATCGTGATGTCGGGGACGGTTGCCGGAACACCGGCCGGGCCTCCGCTCGTGCGTCCGGTCGACACGCTCTTTCTTGTGCAGGGTGCACTGTCGCTCTGGTCGTACTCGCCAAACCTGCCGGTCGCGCCGGGAAAGGTCGGGTACTTCAACCGAATTCTCGCCGAGAAGCTGGTGCGCGGCCCGATCATCACGACGCAGTCGCTTCATGACACGTGCGTCAAGTCGCTCTATCCGGCCGCGGCCGGCGTCAAGAGACAGGTTGTCTTGGGCGATGACTTCCCGACGTATGGCGGCGTCGGACGCTTCGGCATTCAGGGCATCGGCAACCTCGGCGTGGAGACGACGATGGAGTCGTCGACGCACGATTACGGTTTCAAACCCGGCCACGTCTACAATCTCGAGTCGAGCAATATCATCAAGGCGAAGGAGAGCCTGGCCGTTGGTGCGCACAACGACTTCGCACACCCTGAAGTTGCTCACGTCTTTTGGCAAGCCGTATTGTGCGTTGCTTAGGTCGCGCGCAGGCATGAACGTTGAACCGCACGTTGAACCGGAGCAGCAATGAGCCATACTGGAGTAACTCTCGCGCCGCTGCGAGTCACCGTGACCAACGCGAACCTGAAGTTCGTGCGCCATCCCATTATGGTCGGTCACTACCGGTCGATGGCGCTCACCGGTACCGAACTGGCGATGGACACGCTGATCGGTGGTGCGATGAGCACCTCGCTGCGGATGGGGCTCTACCCCGATCAACCCGGATCGCATCAGGTCTTCATCAACACCACGGCCAATCACGACAATCCAATGCAACCGCCGCGGCCGGACGCGGTGATTGTCGTTGGACTGGGCGAAGAAGGCAAGTTGCGCGCGCCGGAACTGGCGACCGCGGTGCGGCAGGCTGTGATGGCGTGGGCACAGCAGGTTGTCGGCCACAGCTCAGCGAAGGTCAAGTCGTTTGAACTTGCGGCGACACTGATCGGCAGCAGTGGCACCGGCAATCCGGCCGGGCAGGCGGCGCGACTGGTGGCGCAAGGGGTGCGCGACGCGAACGTCCGTCTTGTTGAAGCAAAGTGGCCCACGGCAAAGCATCTGCACCTCGTTGAGCTGTTTCTCGACCGGGCGACTGAAGCGTGGCGTTCGCTGCAGATCCTCGCGAAAGCATCGCCGGGTGACTTTGTGATCACGCCATTTCTGCAATCGGGACTTGGTGCGCTGCAGCGGCCACTGGAGCCAAGCTATCGCGGCTCAGAGTATGATCTGATCAGCGCCGTGACGCAAAAAGACAACTATGGCGAGTCGCTCATTTCGTACACTGTCGATACGAGACGCGCGCGTACCGAGGTGCGAGCGCAGGCTACGCAGATCAAGTTGTTGCGCGAGCTCACAACCAATGCCGCAGCTGAAGACTGCACCGACCGACAGATCGGGCGCTCACTCTTTCGATTGCTCGTGCCACTCGAGATGCAGCCGTTTCTCGCAGGCTCGGATGCTGTACTGCTCGAACTCGACCGCGGCACCGCCGGTATTCCATGGGAGCTGCTCGATTCGTCGACGGGAATGGAACGTGGCACACCGACGGCACCGTGGGCGATTCGCACGAAGCTGCTGCGCAAACTGCGCACGGTCGATTTCAGGCAACACGTGCAGGACGCGAATGCAGATCCGCATGTGTTGATCATCGGTGAACCCAAGTGCGACGATCCCGACCTGCCGCGACTTCCAGCGGCACGGCAGGAAGCGCGCGAAGTTGCCGCGCTATTCACTGCGGAGAAGAGCAGGCCGTCGGGGATTGTCAAACAGCTGATCTGCGGTCCTGGTCCGCGCGATGTGGGGCCCGACGCGCGCACCGTCGTCAACTCGCTGCTCGAACGCGATTGGCGAATCATTCACATCGCCGGTCACGGCGAGCCGCCTGAAGCGCCAAGTGAGGCGTCGCAAGCATCTGGCGTGGTGCAGGTCTCGCTCGATCCGCGCGGTGTCGTACTGTCGAGCGGCACCTACCTCGGCCCGCGCGAAATCGCAACGATGCCGGTCGTTCCGGAACTCGTTTTCGTGAATTGCTGCTTCACCGCAGTTGGTAATGCCGAGCGAGTGCTCGAGTCGCCGGAAAGCGCGCGACAGGATCACGCGCGTTTCGCCGCTGGCGTAGCGCATGAACTGATTCGCATCGGGGTCCGCTGCGTTGTCGCTGCGGGTTGGGCCGTTGAGGACGAACCTGCGATGACGTTTGCGAAGACGTTTTATCAGCAGCTGCTTCAGGGCGCCCGGTTTATGGACGCGGTTGCCGCTGCTCGTGAAGCGGCCTGGCGCATGAACGGAAACACGTGGGCCGCGTATCAGTGCTATGGCGATCCAGACTGGCGATTCCGCACAACTGCATCCGGTGCGCAACCCACGTCGCAGCCACCGGAACAGAAGTACGCGGGAGTTGCATCCTGGCGAGTCCTCTTGCTCGCACTCGAAGCGATTTCCGTCGACAGCCGGTATCGCGGCTACGACAAGGTGCAGGGACGCGAGGCGCTCCTGCATCTCGAATCGCGCTTCCGGACGGAATGGGGCACAAAGGGTGCGGTCGCTGAAGCGTTTGGCGTTGCTTGGGCGCAGCTTGGTGATCGTGGCAAGGCGATTGAGTGGTACAAGGTTGCGGTGTCGGCCAACGATGGGAGTTCGTCGATCAAGGCGGTACAGGAACTCGGCAATCTGCGCGCGCGTGCCGCGCTCGAAGGTGCGGAGCAGGCTAGGCGCGACACGGACAAAAGCGGCGACCCGTCCACGCTCCCTGATGCGATTGCTACTGCGCGGACCGAGATTCTCAGCGCGATCAATGTGATTGAACAGATCACCGATCTGCAGCCGACCATCGAGGGCGAGAGTCTCTGCGGTTCGGCGTGGAAACGCATGTCAATGCTGGAGTCGCTCGCGGGGAACAGCGCTGCCGAAACGGACGCGATCACAAAGATGAAGCGCCGGTACGGCAACGCCGAGACCAAGGCGCGCGAGACCAAGCATCCGGAGCTGTTCTACCCGGCGCTGAATCGCATGGCCGCCGAGTTGATTGTCGAGGCGAACGCGCCGGACTGGCCAGGCTTTGACGCCGGTGGCGTACAGGAAGTGCGTGACAGTCTGATCGCCAAGACGCGCGACGATCCCGATTTCTGGAGCGTCGTGGGTGTCACCGATCTCCGGCTGTACGAAGCGCTGGCCAAGCGTCAGCTGGCGCTGGAGCTTGAAAGCATCATGGCAGAGTACGTGGGGCTCTTCGAGCGGATGAGCGCGCCTTGGATGTGGGCGTCGGTGTACGATCAGGCGCGATGGGTGGTGCCGCGCTACATGTCGCGTGTTGGCGACGATGAAGACACGGCCGCGCAGTCCTTGCTGGATCGCCTTTCACAATTGGCGAGTCCGTCGGCCGGATCGTGATGCACTTCGACGTTCGTACGATGCTGTACATGATTGTCCTCGTGAGCATCGCGTACATCGCATCCCTCTTCATCGGCTGGCGCACTTATTTGCGCGAGCGCCAGATGCAGTGGTGGCTCGCCTCCACTGCGGTGCTCGCGGCTGGCGGTGCCCTGCTCGCGATGCGCGGGTACGTACCCGACTTGGTCACTGGGCTTGTCGGCAACCAACTCGTGGTCGTCAGCACGTGGATGTTGCTTGTCGGCTGCGAGTACGCCATCGATCGCCGCCCGGCATGGCGCGTGCACGTGACGTTGTTGGTAGCAAGTACACTCCTCTATGGGTACTTCTACACGGTGGTCGATTCGTTTCCCGCCCGCGCGGTCACCTTCTCATCGTCCGTCTGCGCATTTTCCGTCGTTGCGGCGCTCGTCCTCCGCCGCGGACCGCCGCAGGCTTCACGCTCGCGTGACACGGCCGTCGCGTTGCTCCTACTCATCGCACTAACGCAACTCGGACGGCTCAGCGTGAGCCTGCGCGCGGACACCCCCAGTGATCTGCTGAGCAACAGTCCCGGCATTGTGATGGTACTGTCGTTCGCCGTCGTGGTCCGATTGATGCTCGCGTTCGTCTGGGTCGTGATGACGGGTGAGCGTCTGCAGGAAGAAAATCGTGCCGTGCGTCGCGCCTTCGACGACATGACGACGACCGGGATGCACGCGCTCCAGCAGAGCGACGAGCGATTCACGCTGGCGGTTCAGGGGTCGCGCATCGGTGTCTGGGACTGGGATGTACGCACCAACAGCTTCTTCGTCTCCGAACCCGGTAAGGCGCTGCTCGGCTATGGAGAGCATGAAGGCGAGAGAAGCTTCTACGAGTGGGGCGAGCGCGTGCATCCGACGGATCAGGCGCGCGCGCAGGCTACCATCGGCCGTTATCTGCGAAGCGGCGAATCGCTGTTCGAACTCGAGCAGCGGTGGCAGCACAAGGATGGATCGTATCGCTGGCTGCTTGCCCGCGGTGCGTCACGTCGCGATGCGCAGCAGCGCGTGTATCGCATCTCCGGATCCGTCGAAGACATAACCGAACGCAAGCAGATAGAACACGCGCAGCACTTTCTATCGCGCCATAGTCATGTCGGTGCTGGCGAGGATTTCTTTGTCTCGTTGTCGCGCTACCTCGCCGACACGCTCTGCGCTGATGCGGTGCTTATCGATCGGTTGTCGATCGACGGACTGGTTGCAAACGGTGAAGCGATGTACGTCGATGGAAGGCCGGCTGTGGCCGACGTGCATCTCGTGCGGGACACCGCGCTCAGCACCCTACTCACGGAAGACACTTGGTGTGTCGCGCATGCCGCACGCGACGAGTATCCGTTGGATGCGCGACTTCAATTGCTCAAGGCCGAAGCGTACCTGGGCGTTACGCTGCGCAATGCAGATGGACAAGCGGTCGGTGTGATTTCCGTCGTCAGTCGCCGGCCGATGCTCGATTTGCGTCTGCCGCTCTCGCTGCTGACATTCGTTTCGCTGCCCGCCGCGGGTGAACTGATTCGCAAGCAGGCCGACGAAGCGCTCCGTGCACGCGAGGAGTACTCGCGAACGCTGCTGGGCAGCCTCCCTGTCGGTGTAGTCGTCCATGGACCCGATACCTCCATTGTCGATTGCAACACGATGGCGTGTTCGCTGCTCGGGCTCACGCCTGACCAGATGCGCGGCAAGGTTGCGATCGATCCGGCGTGGGCCTTCCTCGGCGAAGGCAAGGCGCCGATGCCCCTCGAACAGTTCCCGGTAAACCGCGTTGCCGCCACGGGACGGCCGGTGAACGGACTCGTGGTTGGCCTGCAGGTGCCAGGACGCCCGGAACTCACGTGGGCTGTCTGCAACGCGTATCCAGTGCGCAACGTCGATGGTCGTATTCTTCAGATCGTCGTCACGTTCGTCGATGTATCCGAACGTATTCGCTCGGAAGAGTTGCGTGGTCAGTTGGAATCGCAGCTGCGGCAGTCACAGAAAATGGAAGCAGTCGGGCAACTCGCTGGCGGTATTGCCCATGACTTCAACAATCTGTTAACCGTCATCACGGGCATTGCCGATGTCGCAATCCGCGGCGTTGCCGAAGACGATCCGATCCGCCGCGATCTGGTGGATATCCAGCGCGCGGGGCAACGCGCCGCGGCGCTCACACGTCAACTGCTCGCGTTCGGTCGCAAGCAGACGATCGTGCCCGAGGTACTGAGCGTGCGGGCACTCATCGAAGGCATGCAGCCGCTCCTGACACGCGTGATACGTGAAGACGTGACACTGTTCATCGATCCGGGCACGGTCGACGGTGAAGTGGTGGCCGATCCCGGGCATATCGAGCAAGTGTTGCTGAATCTTGCGCTCAATGCTCGCGACGCGATGCCACACGGTGGAACCCTCACGTTCATGCTCGTCGAGGTCGAGATCGGTGCAGCGTTTGTGCGCGCGCATCCGGGCATGCACATGGGACCGCACGTCCGCATTGATGTTCGCGACACCGGGACTGGTATGAATGAGGCGACGCGTGCCCGTATTTTCGAACCGTTCTACACAACCAAAGAGCCGGGGCAGGGTACCGGACTCGGACTGGCGACGGTCTACGGGATCGTGTCACAGAACGGCGGTGCGATTGAGGTGGAGAGCGCTGCCGGCGCTGGTACGACCTTCTCCGTCTATCTGCCGCTTGAGCGCGGACTGGAGACGGATGCGCACGGCACGCCGAAGTTCGTGCGGACGATCAGCGGCTCGAATCCACCAGGGGCGGGCAGCGATGCAGAAGCCGTCAACGGAACGGGAACAATTCTCGTTGTCGAAGACGAAGCCGCGATTCGCCGACTCGCGAAACGCGTACTCGAATCGGCCGGGTACACGGTGCTCACGGCCAACGACGGTGTCGATGCACTGCGCGTGCTCGCCGAGCATGGCTCGGCGGTTGATCTGTTGCTGACCGATGTCATCATGCCAAACATGAACGGCCCAGAGCTCGCGGCGCGTGTCGTCGAACTGCACCCTTCGACACGGGTACTCTATACATCCGGATATGCCGGTGACGCCGATCTGGGTGTGGCTGCAATCGGTGCGTCCAGCAACTTTCTCGGCAAACCGTATCAGGTCGTCGAGCTGACGCGCAAAGTCCGCGAAATCATGACCCAACTCCGAACATGATCGATCGTCGTAGTTTTCTTCAGCGCTTGAGTCTTGCGGCAGGCGGCCTCGCTGGCGCACCGCTCATCACGCCGCTGATTGCTCAGCCGCAGCAATTGCCCGTGCAACCGCCACGGGGCAAGCCAACTCGGGCGCAGTCGAAGCCGTCACAAACCACAGCGCCGCGCGGATACGAGTTCGTCTTTGCACGCCTGCGGTATGAATCGGGCGATTGGGACTATAACCCGAAAGTGTGCGGCAACGTGCTCGACTCGGTACTGCAGTACACGGACATTCCGGTGCAGCAGCAAGAGGTGGTGATCACGGCGGATTCGCCGGAGCTGACGTCGTACCCGTTCGTGTTCATGACGGGGCACAAGCTCGTACGCTTCAGTGAGAAAGAGCGCAACGGCTTGGTGCGTTTCGTCGAGAACGGTGGACTGCTGTTCTCTGACGACTGCAATCACGACGTGAACGGCCTGTACGCGAAGTCGTTTGAAGCCGAGATGCAGAAAGCGTTCGGAAGCAGCAGTGCACTCGCGAAGCTTCCTAACAACCATTCGATCTACCGTTCATTTTTTGCGTTCGACGGACCGCCGCAAACCAGCCACGAGCTCAATGGGTGGGGGGACAATATCGTGCACGGATATCTGCGTGGCGTGGAGCGCAACGGCCGGCTCGGCGTGGTCTACTCGAATCAGGACTACGGCTGCGAGTGGGATTACAGTTGGCGGAACAAGAAATACAGGACGAAGGATAATACGAGGTTTGTGGTGAATCTCGTTGTGTACGCAATGACGTGACGCGATGGTCTGCGCTACCGAAGTGGTATCGACGTCAGTCGAATGCGGCTCCCACCATCATCTTCCGGATCAGCAACCACGGCGATCCGTGCGAGATGGAATTCGTCTGCGTCGGCTGTCCCTTCGCATCACCACCCGTGCCGTGTTTCTGATACTCGCTCGGACCCGTGATCCCGTCGAGATTGCCCCAGAAGTCCGTCGTGATCGCGTTGTACGTCACGTCCGTGCACATGCGCGTGACCTTGCCCTTCTTGATCTCCCAGAACACGTGTCCGCCGAACTGGCCATTGTAACGCTGCTGGTCGATCGAGTAGCTGCCACGTCCGTCAATCATCACGCCGTCCTTCACATCGGCGATGAGCTGATCACGCGTCGGTGAGTTTTCAGGGCCCGGCTCGACGTGCACGTTCGGCATGCGCAGGAACGGATAGTCGCGCCACGAATTGCCAAACGTGCAACCACGGCTGAAGTCTTCGCCGACCAGGTGCGCCGTCTCCCGATTGGTCTGCAAACCAACCAGCGTGCCCTCGCGAATGAGCGGCCACTTCATCGACTTCACGCCGTCGTCGTCATAGCCAACGGAGCCGATGCCATCGTCGGTCTTGTCGCACGTGACGTTCATCAGCTTGGAGCCGTACTTCAACTTGCCCACGTCCGACAACTTCACGAAGCTCGTGCCCGCGTAGTTGGCTTCATAACCAACGATACGATCGAGTTCCGTGGCGTGCGCAACGATTTCATGAATCGTGAGCATCGCATGCGACGGAGACAGAATCAGATCGCGCAGGCCGCTCGAACCAAGTGGCTTGGCCGTACAGAATTCGACGGCTTCGTTGCCGACGCGTTCCGCTGATGCAAGTAAATCAGAGCGTTCAGCAACTTCCCATCCGCCGGCCGATGCGACGCCCGGATAATTACGGGTTTTGGTGACGTCACCGACCTTTGCCGTGACGCTCAACGTGGGCGATGTCGTGAACAGCTCCTGCTCGATGTACGAACCCTCGCTCGATGCGAAGTAGCGCCATTCGTAGCTGTGCGTCGCCGAAACGTTCACTCCCGTCACGCCCTTCACCGCACTCGCCTTGTCCGCGATCGCCTGTGCCCACGCCTGCTTGTCGGTCTGGGACACCGACGTCGGATGCTTCTGCATGGGCGTGATGAAATTGGCTACGTACGCTGGAACTGGCGCGAGCTTGAGATTCGCCTTCTTCGCAATCGCACTGGCTTTCGCCACTTCGGTTGCCACGCGCGTGACACGCTTGATCTCGTCTTCGGTGACGATCGGACTCGAGGCAAAGCCCCACACGCCGCTATGCACGACGCGCACACCAAATCCCGCAGCGCGACGATCGGCTTCGGCCGGAATACCATTGGCCTGACCACCACCACGACCGCCGCGTCCACCACCACCTCCGCCACCTGCTCCGCCGGCCGGGCCACGTCCAGCGCCGCCGCCAGCGCCCGCGCCACCAGCCCCATCACCACGAAAGAAGGCCGAGCCACCGGGCACGTTGGCCGTCATCGTGAAGCGGACGTCGGCATAGCTGCACCCGCCAAGCTTCGCTTCTTTGAGCACGATATCGGCCATGCCCTTGAACTTCGATTCTGCAACACGGCCCTTGGGCGACGTCGCGATTGCTTCGGCGACGAGATCGTGGGCGTACAACGAGAGAGCGGCGGTTGCGCCGAGTCCCTTCAGAAAATCACGACGAGATGGGCTCATATCGATGCCTTGTTCAAACAGCGGGTGAGACGGACGTCATGTAGAACTCTTCAATCCGCACCGGCGGAATGAGAGCGGCTTGCCCAAGGTCGAACGACTCACCGAGTCCCATCGGCACTGGCTTGCCGACGAGCGTGAGATTGTTGTAAGCAACGAGTGGGGACATGTTCCAGCGGAAATTCTGCACCGGTCCGGCGATCTCACCGTTTTCAATGAGAAACAGGCCATCGCGCGTCATCCCCGTGTTGAGCAACGGCTGCCCTTCACTCGGCACACCGCGGATGTACCAGAGGCTTGTGACCAACAGACCGCGACGCGTCTGCTTGATCATGTCTTCGATTGAAAGATTCGTTCCTTCCTGAACGAGACTGTTGTTCGGTGTCGCAGGCTGGCCCGTTGTGAAGTTGCGCAGAACGCCATTCTCAACCCACTGCACCGGCCCGGCCGGCTTGTAATCGGCCAAAATGGGTGACTGACGAAGGATCGCGTTGCCGACGTCGCTCTTGAGCGAGAACAGATCGCTGAAGATTTTGTCGCCCGGCTTCTTGCCCGTCATGAAAGAACCCGCGCCACCGAAAGCTCCACCGCCAAACACGCCACCGCCGCCACCACCACCGCCGCCCGGCGGGCCTCCTCCTGGCGGCGCACCGCCTGCTGGTAATGCACCGCTTGCCGGGGGCGCGCCGCCTGCTGTATCAGCACCCGGAGGCGCGCCCGCGCCACCACCGCCGCCACCACGTCCGCCAAATCCGCCGCCGCTGTTGAAGATGCCGGTCATCAACGAGAGGAAGCGTGCGTTCGCACGCGGCTCGAGAATCACTGTGTATCGACCCGGCTCGAGCGCCTTCGCGTTCCGGCTCTTGAGCGCCTTGTTGGCCGCGACTTCGGTGAGCGCCTTCGCGTCCACGGAGCGGATGTCTTTGATCCCCATCGTCGCCGAAAAACCCGAGCCGCTGCCATCGGGCATCCGGCAGGTGAGCACAAAGCCCATCTCGGCAGTGCGATAGTAGGCGAACAGCCCGTTCGAGTTCGCGGTGCAGTTGGTCTGGTCGACTTTGGGGATGTAACCCGCGCCGAGCACCCCCTTTTTTTCCGCGAGGTCGATGCTGTCTTTGACCATGCGCGCGCGTTCAGCCGGACCGTAGTTCACCATGCCGGGCAATGCCGCGTCAACCGGGATGTAGCTCTGTGCGCCGAGCAGGGCGGGGAGATACGGATTATCGATGTTGGCGTTGGCGTTGGTCACCGCTTCGTTGACCATCGCCTGCAGACCAGCGTCGCTGAAGTCGCGCGTGTTGGCGCTGCCCGACTTCTGTCCAACGCGGACGGTCGCCGTGATCTGGCGATCGTACTGCACAAGGTTGGTGGTGATTGACGAATTGGCCCAACGGGTGCCGGAGCGCTCTCCGCCGGAGAGGTTCAGTTCAACGGCGTCGGCTTTGGCCATGTTGATGACCTTCTCGACGATAGCTTTGACTTCTTCGCGGGTATACATAGGCGGCAGAGCGTAGGGAATGCGGCGGGGGCTGTCAAGCACGTCGGAGAGTGCGCGCGATGGCTCTCAGAGAATGCGTACGAGAGGGGCAAAGCGTTGGGGACTCGAGAACCTGTCGTGGGACACCGGGGTCACGCGAGCGAGCCTCGACGCCGGAGCCACCACTCCCCACTCAGTGCGAGAACAAAAGGGAGCAGCCACCACACCGAATGCATCGGATGCCAGCGTTCGCGGCGCGGGGCGGCGTTGACTGCGCGGGACACCTCAGAATTGAGCGTGGCGAGTTGCGATGCGACGATGACCTTCCCGCCGTGACCCGCCGCGAATGCATCCGAGTAGGCTGGCAGTGTTTGGACCGCACTCGGCACGATCGAGTCGACGACCAGTGGCACTTCGGTCCGATGACCGTCTGCCGTGACGACAATGCGCCCACTACCAACGTTGAGAGGCGCTTGCACCTTCGCGCGCAGAATGCCGACCGGGCCATCTGGCCACAGCGGGATCGGAGTGCGCGCGAGCGAATCACTGGCACCGAATTCGAGCACCGCCGAAACACTCGTGCGAATTGCTCGTGACGTGAGAGGCGTGAGCGCCGCGTCGCGCACGACCACCGACAGCTCGGTCGTTGCACCCGGCGCGACGAGCGGTTCGGACAATCTCGCGGTCACCGGCGCGAGGGCACTGCCGGCCGCTTCAGCAATGACAAGTTGCCATGCTCTTCCAAAGTTCGACGCGGACGTGTCGCGAAAACGCCACGCGTCGAGTGCACCGCTGACGATGAGACGTCCGGCGCCGACTGGCTTGCTCCAGATGATCGGCTTTTGCGTAGCGCCGCTCGCGCCATCCGGCAACACTGCTGGCCACAGCAATTCCGTTGCGCGCAACGCAACCTCATTCGCTCCACCAACGCTGATCGACACGGGAGAGCCATTGTTCTGATACCGCCATTCCCCTACACCAGTGAGACGGTCGTACGCGCCACGCGCTCGCTGGTCGAGCAGGAAGACGACGCTGCCACCACGCTGGCGCATAAACGCTTCGAGTCCTGTGACATCGCGCTCGCTCAGTGCCTCAGGCGCCCCGACGACAATCGCGTCGAATTGTTGGATGCCGGCCAGCTCCTCGAGACGCTCGGGTGGTGATCCCGCCGCGGTGCTGATGTTACGCGACGTCACCACTCGGCTCGTGACCGCAAACTGGTGATCACGTTCAAGCGCGCGACGCACAAACGTCGACATCCACGAAGGACGAGGGTCGTACACCAGAACGGACCACGGACGGTCCACGACGTCGGTCAATGCGTCGGCATACGCATGCAAGTTGTCGGTTGCGGTCACATCACGCTCGGAGCTGGTGCGAGACGGCGATGGAGACGCTGCGTCCACGATCGACGCCTCGACCCGTAGCCGAGCAGCGCCCGCAGCAGCGCCCGCAGTAGCGCCCGCAGTAGCGGGGACAAACGAAAGTTGAACGCGTGAGAGCGCCTCGTCATTCCCAATCGGGTACTGCACGCGGTCGATTGCGATCTCGCCGTTCCGGAGCAGCACTTCGAGTGTACGTCCGCTGGCGCCTACCGTGTGCACCGTGACGTCAATACGACCGTTCGCAATGGCCGAGGTGAGTCGCGGCGCGCGCAGCGACTCGATCGTGACGCGCGGACGCGTGTCGTCGCGCACAATGAATGCGCGCGTTCCTTCTTCCACGATTGGCAACCCGTCCCCCACCAGAATCTGCGCGTCAGCAGCGGCAAAGCGCGCAGGAACGACGCGCGCATCGGCTCGCAGCTGTCTGGCCACACGGAGGGCGAGGGCGCTGTCCGCCGATGGATCGATTGCGCGCACACTCACGATCGGTCGACCGCGTCGCACAGTGGTGATGGCCGGGTCAATCGCGGCGGCAATGGCAATCACGATTGCAATTGTGCGAAGCACGAAGCGTGGCAACCAAGCGCGCTTGAAGGATCTGGCCATCAGCGTTGCGGCGGCATTGGTGTTGCGCGCGGAGCGGCTGTTGGGCGCGGCGCAGGCGGAGACACTCGTCCAGCGCGTGCCGCAGCCGCGCCCGCAGCGCGCAGTGCGTCACCAAGCGCACCCCGCAATTGACTTTGCTCAATAGAGCCGGTGACTGGAGTCACATTGGGCGCATCGCCGCGTAGCACAGACGCAAGGCCTGCTGTCGCGCTGTCCAGCTGTTGCTGTAGGGCATTGCGCCGGGCATGGGTGCGGGGTGCATTGGTGCGCTGCTCATCCGTGCGCTCGGATGAGCTCATCAACGCGGATGCTGCGCTCAACCTGGTCGACACTTTCCGAAGTGCCTCAGACGACGGATCAACACGAAAAATCGCTTCGGCCAATGCCGACAGTCGTACCGACGACGCGCGCGCACCCGCAGCTACTCGACTCTCGTGCGCTACCGCTGCGATATCGGCGAGTGCGCGGCGCAACGCGGTGCCGCGCGCGTCTGCCGGTGGCGTGGCTGCACTCCGTCGGTCCGATCGCGCATCGGTGAGCGCGCCCGACATGCGCCGCGTCATGTCGAGACGTTCGCGCTCGCTCAATGCACGTAGCAGAATTCGCGTGCGGGAGAACGCCTGCTCGAGTTGCGCGAGCGCGGCCTTTTCAGACTTGAGCGCCTCCGTAAGCTCGACATTCGTCAACATCGTAGCCGCGCGACTCATGTACCGAGTGGCGCGCGTCAGCGCCATGCGCCCCTGATTCGCCAATCGCCCGGCGGCGATATCTGCCTCGCCCTCAGCCTCCGCCTCTTCGTTGAGATCCGTCATGCTCGCATCAGGATCCGGCGCATCCGCCATTTCCCCACCCATCATGAAAACAAACTCAGCGCGCACTTTTCGTTGCTCCGCCGCGATCTCCTGGGCTGCGTTGGTGGCTGAATCAGCCTGCATTGTCGCGCGGCGCGCGATCAGTCGTTCGGTCTTGAGAATGACCATCTGCTGACTGACCGCATAGCGTTCCTGGTCGGGATCGATGGAGAAACCAGAGGCGGCGTCGCCGCCGGGTGCCACGATCTCCAGAATGAACGCGTCCGATTCCTGCGATGGTGCTCCTGGTCGATGATCGGTCGCGACAGCGCGATAGACGACCATGTCGCCGGCGCTCAATCCGAGTGAGTCGAGTGGAAATACGCCGCTCGCTTTCCACAACTGTTGCGAAGTGCGCGTGAGTTTCAGCGGAACCTCGCCCTCTGAGAACGCGAAGCGCTCACCGCTCCCGGACACTTTCGTATAGCGGAGACGCAGGGACGCGAGCCCGAGATCGTCGTCCGCTTCCACACCGAGGTCTATGGTGCGATGCGAGTCCTTGAGCAGGAGATCACGACCCGGCGCTGCGATGCGCACGTGTGGCAGTTGATCGTTCTGCACCGTAATGCCGATGAGTTGATGCGAGCCTTCCCGTCCGTCGTTCCCACGTGGTGCGAGGGTGACAAATCCGTCTTCGTCCGCGGGAATGTCGATGGTGAACAGATCGGCAGAGGTTGGCGCAAGAGTGCGCTTGCCGCGGAGTGTCTGCACCACAAGCGAATCTGCGCTGGCACGCACACGCAGACGAATGCGACTGCCTGCGAGCGCGTCGATGCGCGCCACGTTGCGGAGTGCCCGAGGCCGTTGTGCCGCATACGCTGGGGCGGTGACGGTGACCTCTACGTTTGCAATGGCAATTGCCGCTGCGGGCACCACGCGACGAATGGCGCGCGCGGCGGTGCGCAACGGGAGCGTCTCGCGCGCCGACATGAGGCCAACAAATCCGGCACCAGCCAGCAGCGCGAGCCATGCGTTGCGCGTTGGGAAGAGCGCTGCGAGATCGAGCGTGCGTATAGTGCGGACCGCCTCGGCGAGTACGATGTCGCCGACGTACGGTGGTGCAACGAGCGGTGCCGCCTCGCTTGCCTTGCTCGCAGGCGCGCCTGCGGTAGTCCGCGAAAGCTCATCGGCGGTGACCACCACATTGCGACACTGCGGCGCACGGGCTTCGACCCGGTGGGCGATGTTCCGACGCGACGACGCTGTGCGCGCGACTTGCACGACCGCGCCCAGTGCAGCCAAGAGCAGTGCGACGCCAACGCTGAGCCCCGTCGAGCCGCGCGGCGGGATGTTGAACAGTACCAGAACGAACGCGACGGCCAGTCCCACTGCAGCGCCATGCGCCACCTCAATCCAGAGCACGCGTGCTGCTGCGCGGTCGAGAAAGGTCCGGAACTCGGTGGCCGCCGACGACGGAGTCATCACGTGGCCACTTCGGCGGGGGCCACCCGACCACTACGACGCAACCATGTCTCCAACGCGAGCAGTGCGAGCGCGACCATCCAGAGCCACCGTCCATCGGACGCGTCACCCGGTGGGTCCCCTGTTGCGTCGCCTGCTACGCCACCTGTAGCGTCACCTGTAGCGTCACCTGTAGCGTCACCGGCTACGCCACTTGCACCGACCACGGAGCCATTCGTGACAGTCGCGAAATTCGTGGCCCCTGCAGTTGGTCGCAGCACCGCTGACGGCATGCGCTGCCATGCGCGCAACACACTGTCCGCAATCTGCGATGGGTCGCGCTCGCCGAGACTGCGACGTGGTGCGATCGCATTCCGCGCTGCAACGACAAGCGTCGCCGTCGCGAGCGCACCGGCATCGGCATCGCAAATGAGCAGCAGTGTTGCACGGCCTCCAATCATCGACTCCAGCCCGGTGACAACTGCACTGCCGTCCATCGAACGAGTGACGACGAGTCCTTTCGTTTCGTCAGACTTCACGAGCCGCACTTTTGTGGCCGCCGCCTCGCGCAACGTCACGTCCGCGCTCAGCCGCGCGATGGCATCGAGCACCCATGCGCTCGCCGGCACGCGCGCGGTTGCCAGCAGGGATGAACGCTGCTCGTAGCCCGGCGTCACAATCACAATCGCACGCGATGTATCGACTCCCGCCGCCGCTTCACTGAGCGTATTCGCGGCACTAAGCGCCGCGTTCGCGCGGGTCTGCTCCAACGCGCCTGCAAGTATCCGCACTCCCAACTCGCGTCCCTCCACTAACGGCGCTCGTGGCACCGTTTCACGAACCGTCCACTCGATGTCGCGCGTGGCCAGCGCTTGAGTTGCCGCCGGACGCGGGGCGCTCGGGCCCGTGCTGACTCGTGCCGTCACGACGTTCGCGCCGAAGCGCGCCTCTGTCTCAATCGGTATTTCGACAGACTGAGCTCCGGCCGCTGCATTCGCACCAGTACCCACACGCAGCAGTCGCACCCCAACCTCTGCCGGGATGCGCGCAATGCTCTGCGCGTCGATCACACCCGTCTGAAAATCGGAGACAATCATCAGCTCACGCCTCTCCGACTGCTGGGCCAACCACGCAACCGCACCAGGCATCGACAGTGACACATTTGTGGACGACAGCTGCACGCTGACGTTCGCGTCGCTGGCCAATCGTTCGGCGAGGGCACGTGCGCTGTCGACACTCAGCACCTGCCGCACGCTCGCGCTGGTGTCGAGTATGATCGCGCGCGCCAGCGTCTGCTCGAACGCGTCACGTCGTGTGGTCGTACGCCAGTATGGCTGCGCAAGTGCCAGTGCCGCGCTGGCGACGATTGCGACACGCACGAGCAGCAGCAACAGATCATGCAGGCGGGTTCGCCTCGTTGGGAGGAGCCGAGACCGCTCGATAAATCGCAGCGAGGGGAATCGCTGCGTACTGGCTCTTCCGCGGCCGAGCAGGTGAATCACAATCGGGAGCGCAACAGCCAGCAGGCCAAACAGCGCCCACGGCGCAATCCAGATCACAACTGGCTCGCTGAGGCCGTTTTGATCATACCGGCCTTGTGCTGCCTGTGTGACCCGAGGTATCGCGGCGGCTCCGACGCAACAGGTAATCGCGTAGCGCCGTCTCTGGCGCCATATCGGTTGTCATGAGGGCATAGTCGATCCCATCGCGCAATGCATGCGTGCGACACCGATCGAGAAAATCACCAACGGCACGCTTGTATTGCGGCGCGATTGCGGTGGCATCGACCAACTCTCGCGCCTGCGATTCTATGTCTTCCAGTTCAATCTGCCCGCTGAACGGCAACGCCAGCTCCGACCGCGAAAGCAGCTGCAACATTGCAACATCGTGACCACGCTGTCCAACGCGACGGAGTTCACGGCGCGTCGCTTCTTCGTTGTCGTAGAAATCCGAGATCACAATCACGACACCGCGCCGCTGAAGAAGCTGCGCTCCGCGCGCAATCGTGCGGGCCGGGTCCCACTCTCCGGTGGGTTCCGTGCGATCGATCCTCGCGAGCAGCGATCGCAGATGCGGACGCCCGCCACGCGCCGGCACATACGACAGTCCGCCGTGCGTCATGGTCATCATACCCACGGCATGGCCCTGCTCCGACACGAGATAGGCGAGCGCTGCTGCGATGATCGCGCCATAGCGCGCCTTTGACAGCCCCTGCGGTGGGAACGCCATCGAGCCACTCGTGTCGAGCACCAGCATCACCGACAGATTGGTCGTCTCGCGGAACTGCCGCGTGTACAAGCGATCGCTGCGCGCGAACAGCTTCCAGTCCAGATACTTGAGATCATCCCCGGCACGATAGGGGCGATGCTGCCTGAACTCCA
>Ga0105049_10003456_pt1 | contig 18665 bp, 21 predicted proteins | sample MAT06_FD_78087 | JGI IMG/M metagenome (GOLD analysis project Ga0105049, IMG submission 78087) | Freshwater microbial communities from Lake Fryxell liftoff mats and glacier meltwater in Antarctica - MAT-06 | ecosystem: Environmental > Aquatic > Freshwater > Ice > Liftoff microbial mat | place...
GATGAAGCCATTTAAAGAAATTTAACCGATAAAATTTCTTTAATCAATGTTTAACATTAAATAGGTGTTTCAAACATTAAAACATTCAATAGGGTGGATTTAAAAACACAAATAGATGAATTGAAACAACTGATTTTAGACGGCAAAATCCCCGACGCTTTTGAAAAATTTTATGCGGATGATGTTTTTATGTAAGACAACAACTATTCAGCCCGTTTGGGCAAGGAGGAGAATCGAACCTACGAAGAAGCTTTTGTAAACGGTTTAACGGAATTCAGGGGCGCTAAGGTAGTGAACAGCATGATCAGCGACGGTATTGCGGGAGTGGAATGGTGGTTCGATTATACGCACAAAGATGATGGTGCGAGAAATTACCACCAAGTGTCTGTTCAGCGCTGGCAGGATGGCAAAATAGTAGAAGAGAAGTTCTACTATAATAATTGATTTTAAATTAAATACGTTAGAAGTCTGCCAGCATTCAATTGTTGGCAGACTTTTTTTTAACTTGCAACATCAGTTATATTATGGGATTAGAACAAGACATCAATCAAACCAACTTCAGAAACGAATACCAGAAAGCTGCCATCAATCTTATTTACACCTACAATTGGATGTATGAGCGGATGAAAGGTATTTTTGATAAAGAAGATATTACCCCGCAACAGTTCAATATTCTGCGAATATTGCGAGGTGCAGGGAAGCCCATTTCTACGCTCCAAATCAGACAGCGGATGTTGGATAAAATGAGCGATACCAGTAGGATTGTAGATCGTTTGGTTGCCAAAGAGCTGGTCCAAAAAAATACCTGTGTCAACGACAAACGATTGGTAGATGTGAGCATCACGGGACCAGGAAAAAAATTGCTCGAAAAAATTGATAAATACAATGCCGAGATGGATGCCATTTTCAATAATCTTTCAGATACCGAGGCAAAAAGTCTCAATCAATTATTTGACAAAATTCGCGAAGGAAAATAAACTTTTATGAAAAAACTATCATTGGCCCTTATTTTTTTAGCAGCTGTATGTACAACCGTTGCGCAAGGGCTGAGCGAAGAGCTGCGGGCTGTGTGGGTTGCCACCGTTAGCAACATCGATTTTCCGAGTAAACCCAACATCAGTGCAGATGTGCAGCGGGCCGAATTTATTCAACTGGCCAATATGCATCAACGCAACGGAATGAATGCATTGATTGTTCAAATTCGTCCGGCAACGGATGCCTTTTATCCTTCCCCTTTAGAACCTTGGAGCCAGTGGCTCACCGGCAAACAAGGCCAACCTCCGGTTCCTTATTATGATCCGTTAGAATTTATGATTGAAGAAACCCACAAACGAGGTATGGAGTTTCATGCATGGATGAACCCGTACCGCGCAGTATTCAACATCAACGGTTCCTCCATTGCAGCTTCTCACATCACCCGCTTACATCCAACATGGTTTGTAACTTATGGGGATAAAAAATATTTTGATCCGGGCAACAAAGAAGTTCAGGCACATGTAACCGCTGTGGTTACCGACGTTGTAACCCGGTACAAAGTAGATGCCATCCATTTTGATGATTATTTTTATCCCTACCGTATTGCCGGTCAGGAATTTCCGGATGAAACAAGCTATCGAAAATATGGCAATGGGTTGCGCAAGGACGATTGGCGCAGAAGCAATACCGATTCTATTATTGTCATGTTGAGCAGAACCATCAAAAAAGAAAATCCTGCCTGCCAGTTTGGAATCAGTCCGTTCGGTGTATGGCGGAATGCTAGTCAAGACCCGATTGGAAGCAACACTAAGGCTGGTCAAACTAATTACGACGACTTGTATGCCGATATTTTACTATGGTTAAAAAAAGGCTGGATCGATTATGTAACACCACAATTGTATTGGGAAATTGGGCATAAACTGGCCGATTTTGAAACGCTGATCAATTGGTGGAGCCAACACACTTACGGAAAACTATGCTACATAGGTATGGGTATTTACAGGGCCGGTAGCAACGACGCATGGAAAGACAAAACGCAGTTGCCCCGCCAAATTCGTATGCTGCGCAATACGCCCAATATGCACGGCATGATGTTTTTTAGTAGTAAAACCTTTGAAAAAAACCCAAATGGGTGGAGCGATAGTTTGCGGCTCAACTATTTTAAAGAGCCTGCACTACCACCGAAGATGAGATAGTAAACTTCATATTAGTACTGGATCGGAGGCAAGCTGCCCGTGTTTTTTTTACCCTCCATCCAATCGCAATATGGCACAGATCCCAGGCGAAATTTAAATGGAATGCCCGTAGCTGCCTGAAATTTCAACTCCTGCTTGCAAAAAAATCCAAGATTTTTAACGTAAAAACTAGCGGGGAGGACATTTTTTGGAGAATTTATGGTATTTAGAAAGGGAGGCCGGACTTGATAAGACTTCATGAAATCCTTTACAGCATTGGTTTTTGAGGAGTTTTCCTGTGCAGCTACAGAATCTGCTACAAAAACCGTGCAAAAAAATAAAATTTTACATTTTTTATTCATGATTACGAAAGTCGTTGTGTAAATTTACGTTTTAAATCTTGTTTCGCACGTTAACCTTCAACTTGTTTACAAGATTCCCTAACACCCTAAACTACTTTCGTATGGCAATGAATCAAAGTATGCAGCAAAAGATGTTGCAGAAATTATCACCCCAGCAAATTCAGTTAATGAAGTTGCTGCAGGTGCCTACTGCCATCCTCGACGAGCGCATCAAAGAAGAAATGGAAGAAAATCCTGCGTTGGAGCAGAGTGATGATGGCCATGAAGATGAATATGAAAGCGACGAATTTGAAACGCCGGCAGAAGAGGAATTTGAAAGAGATGGTAGCGAAGAGGATTACGATAATATAGACATCACCGATTACGTGCAGGAAGGGGATGATGACGTTGGTGATTATCGGTTGAAAGATGATAATTATCCGGAAATTGATGACAACAGGGTGATTCCCCACAAGGTAGAAACCTCTTTTATCGAATTGATGTTACAGCAATTGGGTATGTTGAAATTGACGGATCAGCAACGCAAAGTTGCAGAACAATTGGTGGGCAGTTTAGACGACGATGGTTACCTGCGCAGAGAAATCAGTTCAATTATTGACGACCTCGCTTTTCGACAGAACATAGATAGCAATGAAGAAGAGATATCGGATTTGCTGGTAGAAATTCAGCAGTTTGACCCACCAGGAGTAGGTGCCCGCAATCTGCAGGAATGCCTGATACTTCAGTTAGAAAGAAAGATCGATAAAGGGGAATCTGTGGCGCTGGCCTTGAAAGTGATGGAGAAATATTTTGATGAGTTTACCAAAAAACATTACGAAAAAATTCAACGCGGACTCAACATCGATGATGATCAATTAAGGGAAGTGATTCAGCAGATTGTAAAACTGAACCCAAAGCCAGGTGGTATTGTGGGGGATGAAGGGAAAAACAACAACTATGTGATCCCCGACTTTTTCATCACAAATAATATCGGTAAATTAGAACTTACCCTCAATAGCAAAAATGCACCCGACCTGCGCATTAGCGAGGGCTACCGGGACATGCTAAAAGATTACGACCGTGGCACTAAAAAAGACAAACGTCAAAAAGAAGCCGTGTTGTTCATCAAACAAAAAATAGATTCGGCCAAATGGTTTATTGATGCCATCAAACAGCGCCAGAACACTTTGCTGAATACCATGGAAGCCATCATGAATTACCAGCACGACTTTTTCCTGAGTGGTGATGAAACCGATCTGCGTCCGATGATATTAAAAGACATTGCTGAAATGACCAACCTAGATATTTCTACGGTAAGTCGGGTAGCCAACAGCAAATTCGTACAAACAGAATTTGGCACTTATCGATTAAAGTTTTTCTTCAGTGAAAGTTTGCAAACAGATAGTGGCGAGGAAGTGAGTACGAGGGAAGTAAAAAAGATTTTAACCGACCTGATTGGGGAAGAAACTAAAAAGCATCCTTACAGCGATGAAAAATTAACTGAAATGCTACAGGAAAAAGGATATAATATTGCCCGCAGAACCGTTGCCAAATACCGGGAACAACTCAATATACCTGTAGCGAGGCTGAGAAAAATTTTGTAATCATGATCACCAGTACGATGCCTCCCCATTCAGTTGAAAATAACGTTGTTTCCTCCGTAAGCCACTACCCAGCTGCGTTACGCTGGACGGCACATTTTCTTTCTTACATTTTGCATCCGATTTTTATTCCTTTATATGTGATATTATTCCTGCTGTTTTTGCATCCATCCTATTTTGCCGGATTTTCGGATGGCATGAAGTGGAGATCAGTTTTTATTTTGGTGCAGAATGCTATTTTTTATCCGCTGTTTTGTATTTTATTACTCAAAGGAGTGGGGTTCATCGATTCCATTTTTTTGAAAAAGCAGAAAGACAGAATCATTCCATATATCGCTGTGGGGATCTTCTTCTTCTGGACCTACCATGTTTTTAAACAACAACCGATATATCCGTCTGTTTTACCTTCTTTTATTTTTGGTATTTTCCTGGGGTCGAGTGCAGCCATGATAGCCAATATTTATTTTAAAATAAGTATGCATGCCATTGGAATGGGTGGTTGGCTGGGTATTTTTTTGTTGATCGCCAACAGCAGCACCATGCTCATGAGTTGGCCAATGGCGGCCGTGCTGCTACTAACCGGTTTGGTTTGCACGGCTCGGTTCATCGTTAGTGACCATACTCCGAAAGAAATTTATTTGGGTTTATTGTTGGGCGTGCTCAGTCAGTTTGTGGGAGCATTTATTATAATGTAATTGTTTTTGCTTGCATTGGCTTAAAGCGATTAAATACGTTTTATTTCATTCTAATAGTAATGAGCTGTTTTGGTTGTTCGTAAAAAACTACGGGACAACAACTTTCTATTTCGAAAGAATGGCAGCTGGGTCATTGCCCAAATAATCTCTACATGATGTTTAGAGTACTTTCTTTTGATCATTTTGTAATTAAAAAATGGCCATATGCTTTAATTGACAGGAAGGTACCCTTTTGTTAATTCAAGAAATGTACGCTATCAATTCTTTGATTCCCACAAATGAAGAAGCCCCGTCCAATATCGGGGCTCTTCGTTGTCCTGTAGTGCCTAACAAAAAATACTGTAGAATAATTTTTTAGTGATAAAATAAGGATGCTAACATCCCCATGGGGAATCTAAAAAGCATGGTCAAAAAACAGGGGAAAAAGAGATGCCGCACGTCAGATGATGACAGTGTTGTAATCGGTAAGCTGTTGTTTCTTAGTTTCTCGTGGTGCTCATCCGCTCCGGTAAGTGTGGTTCGTTTGAGATATATAGTAAGCGTTTTTGTTGAACTTTTATTGTATAAAAAAACAGAATAATCAGATATATTTTTTTGTAATAGCTCTCTCCGCAACACTTGGTTACTATTACGTATACACGAAGTTTTTAAATAGGGTATTTTCCCAACGTAGATTTACTTTTTTGATGCAAACTTCTGTATGCAATAAAACTACTGAGTAACATTAGCAATGCGCCTAATAAAAATGCAGCACCCGAAAAGTGTACAGGTGCAGATGGTTTGGTGAAATAGGCAAACAGTCCTGTCATCATCGGTGGACCAATAATAGACGTGAGGCTTAAAAGCCCTGTGAGCGAACCCTGCAGCTCGCCCTGCTCATTGGCTGGAACGCTGGTGCTCATGATAGATTGTATGGCCGGACCAGCAATACCACCTAAACAATACGGAATCAAAAATACAAACATCATCCAACTTTGGCTCGCAAATGCAAATAAAAACAAACCCGCACTATATAATAACAGTCCCGTATAAATGCTTTTTTCATTTCCAAGTCTTGGATTGATGTACCTGATCAATCCGCCCTGTACCAATGCCACCAATAAGCCTACCACACCCAATGAAATACCGATCATGGTTTCGCTCCATCCAAACTTTTCGATCGTAAAATAGCTCCAGTTACTTTGTACCGCATGCGAAGCCAGGTTGATCAGGATAAAAGAAAACGCGAGTCCATTCAAGGCAGGATAACGTTGTAGATTTTTAAGTGAACTAATTGGATTGGCTCTTTTCCAGTTAAAGGGTCTTCTGTTTTCTTTTTTCAACGATTCAGGCAGAATAAAATAGCCATATAGGAAATTTATAAAAGTTAATACAGCAGCCACCATAAAGGGAACCCTCGGCCCAAAACTACCCAGCAATCCTCCAATCACCGGTCCAACGATGAAGCCTAGTCCAAAAGCCGCTCCTACCATTCCGAAATTTTGTGCCCTGTTTTCTTTGGTACTGATGTCTGCAATGTAAGCAGTAGCGGTAGTGATGCTTGCACCGGTAATGCCGGCAAAGGCCCGGCCAATAAAAAGCCATAACAATGTTGGTGCAAACGAAAGTAGGAGGTAGTCCATTGCAAAGCCAAACAAAGCAATTAAGATAACGGGCCTTCTACCAAATTGGTCACTTAACCCACCTAAAACGGGCGAAAACAAAAACTGCATCACTGCAAAAGTGAACACCAGCCAGCCACCATATTCCGAAGCACGGCTGATACCCTCTCCGGTTAGTTCCCCAATCAGGGAGGGCATCACTGGAATGATCAAACCTAAACCTGTTATATCAATCATCAACGTAATAAAAATAAAGCCGATTGCTGCTTTTCCGTGTTTTGCCATAAAATTTCAAAGCACAAAGTTGCAGATTTTAATCAGCCCAGCTATTTTTTGTTTTGATCGTTTTTTGTAGAAGCAGTGTTGCAAGGGGAATTTTTTCAACAACTCAATATTCGCCTGGAGGCAGAACTTTATTTAACCAAAAACAACAAATCCAACACTTCGATATTCCTCATTCCTCATTGGCCAACTCAGTTATGGTGTAATGATGACAGTCCCCTTAATGCTGGTATCCAACGTGCAGCGGTAGGCAAAAACGCCGATTAGGGCATCTTTTTTGAAAAAATATGACCGCCCGGGCGCAATTAATCCGGTATTAATGCTCACAGAATCAACGCTGCGGAGTTGATGTGGCTCGGTATCATTGTTCACAAAAGTAATAGAAGACCCACTGGCCACCCTTAGTATGGCCGGACTAAAAGAACCATCTGGCTGTAGGGTAATGTAATTGGTGGGAAGCCCACCGCCCACCGCCTCAAAGTCGGTGGTTTTGGTACAAGTGGCCAGTGCCACTGAAATACCAAGAATGATTACTGGAGTAAATAAGTTGTTTTTCATGAGTCTTGGGGTGCTTTGGAAATACAATTTAATGCATTCAACAAAACAAACGGGGGTTTGTGCACAAATATTGTTGAAAGGTTCAGTGAGTGAGGTTTTTTTTCTGCAAAGAAAGCACTCAACAGATTATCCACCGGCCACCAAATACAGTCAATACAAATTACCTTTGTACCATGAGGAATTATTTAGATGAACTGAATGACCCGCAGCGGGAAGCAGTGGTACACAAAGATGGTCCAATCATGATCATTGCTGGTGCCGGTAGCGGTAAAACGAAGGTACTCACCACCCGAATTACCCACTTAATGGGCTACCATCAAGTAGATGCATTCAATATTTTGGCGCTTACTTTTACCAATAAGGCGGCCGCAGAAATGAAAGAAAGGATCGAAAAAATTCTTGGCAACAGCGAAGCCCGCAACTTATATGTAGGAACTTTTCACAGTGTTTTCGCCAGAATTCTTCGTGCAGAAGCTCCCAAAATCGGTTACCCCTCCAGCTTCACCATTTATGATACTGACGATGCAAAATCGGTGGTGAAAACAGTCGTGAACGAGTTGAACCTCGACGACAAACAGTACAAACCCAACATCGTTTACAACAGAATATCGGCTGCTAAAAACGGATTGGTAGGCCCGGCAGAATACATGAACGATTATCTTCTTCAGCAAGAAGATGCACGCGCCAACAGACCTATGATCGGACAAATTTATGAAGCCTACGCCAAACGCTGTTTTAAAAACGGCGCTATGGATTTTGATGACCTGCTGTTTAAAATGTACCTCCTGCTCAAAAACAACGCAGAAGCCCTGAGCAAGTACCAACGCAAATTCAAATACATACTCATAGATGAGTACCAGGATACCAACCCTGCACAGTACGAGATCATTAAGTTATTGGGAGCCATGCACGAAAACGTTTGTGTAGTGGGCGATGATGCCCAAAGTATTTACAGCTTTCGCGGAGCTACCATTGCCAACATTTTACAGTTTCAGAAAGATTACGACGATGTAAAAGTGGTGAAACTGGAACAGAACTACCGGAGTACCAAAACCATTTTAAATGTGGCCAACGAAATCATTGGTAACAACAAAGGGCAGATAGAAAAAACATTGTTTACCGTAAACGACGAAGGGGAAAAAATAAAGCTGGTGCGTACCATGACGGACAATGACGAAGGAAAGTTTGTAGCCGATACCATCAAAGAACAAAAACTGCGCAATCATTTTTTTAATAAAGACTTTGCCATTTTATACCGTACCAACGCACAGAGCAGAAGTTTTGAAGAATCGCTCAGGCGCATGGGCATCGCTTACCGCATTTATGGCGGCATGAGTTTTTACCAACGCAAAGAGGTAAAAGATTTCTTGGCTTATTTGCGTATTGTGGTTAATCCCAGAGATGAAGAAGCACTGAAAAGAATCATCAATTATCCTGCAAGAGGTATCGGTAAAACTACCATGGACAAAGCGATTCTTTATGCCAATGAAAGCAACCAGAGCATGTGGGATGTGCTTTGCAATGCGACTATGTTTGGTTTCAAAAGTGGTACCCTGGAAGCTATCGACAACTTTGTAACGATGATCAAAATGTTTCAAAGTGAAATGGGTAAAAAAAATGCTTACGATTTGGCAGTGATCGTAGGTAAAAGTTCTGGGGTCGTAAAAGACCTTTTCAACGATAAAACTACTGAAGGTCTGGCACGCTACGAAAACGTTCAGGAGTTATTGAACTCTATCAAAGAGTTTATCGAAACACCAATGAACGAAGAAGATGGTGAAGTGGGTGATAAGGGAATGGGTACTTATCTGCAACAAATCATGCTTCTAACGGATGCAGATAACGAAGACAAAGAAAATTCAGACGTGGTGAAACTCATGACCATCCACGCTGCCAAGGGACTAGAGTTTCCGGTGGTATTTGTAGGTGGACTGGAAGAAACGCTTTTCCCCAATGCGATGAGCATCAATACCAGAGAAGAACTGGAAGAAGAAAGAAGATTGTTTTATGTGGCCATTACGCGTGCCAAGAAAAATCTGTTTCTTACTTACGCCAATGCCCGCTATCGTTTTGGTCAATTACAACAAAATGACCCTAGCCGTTTTATAGACGAAATGCCAGAAACCATGGTAGATAGAAGTTACGCCGGCGGCAACGCCCGCAACAATGCTACCAGTGGCTGGCAACAAGGAAGTGCATTTGAAAGAATGCAACGAGGTTTTGGCGGCGGCTTCGACGATGCTGGCAATGCAGCAAAAAAATATGGAGCGCCACCCACTAAAAAACCTGCTACTCCTTCCTATGCAGTAGCAAAACCCGTGGCAACCAAAACGGTGGAGCACACGCCTTCCCAAAATTTTTTGCCCAGCGATACTACCAATCTGCAAGCCGGACAAAAAGTAGAACACCAAAAATTTGGCTTTGGCGAAGTCACCAAAATGGAAGGGGCTTCACACAACCCCATAGCCACCGTTCAGTTTGAATTAAATGGCGAAAAGAAAATCATGTTAAACTATGCTAAACTGAGAATCGTGGAATAAATGGTTGATTCATTTTAAAAATTATCCGTTGTATTGACTTTTGTAGTTCCAAACTCAGACTAGTATCATTTTCGATATCAGAAAATTAAGGCCTTTTTCAGCTTTTTTAACGGGTTGACGGCAGCCGTTTCGGTTAATATTGGCTATTTTTGCCATAGAAATTAAAGACAATACAATTATGATTAAGACAGGTAATCCCGTAATTAGCATATACACAGAGATGACGCCGAACCCGGAAACGATGAAATTTGTGGCCAACAAATTACTTTATCCAGGTAAAAGCATTGATTTCCCAGATGAGGAAAGTTCAAAACCATCTCCATTGGCACAGCAGTTATTCACTTTTCCTTTTATCCGCTCTGTGTTCATCGCTAGCAATTTTGTAACGTTGAGTAAAACCGTTGATACCGAAGACTGGCAAGATGTAATACCTACCATCAAACAATTTCTGAAAGAGTATCTAGAAGAAGGCAAGTCTGTAGTAAATGAAGAAGAGCTGGCCAAAGTGAAAGTAGAAAGCAGCAACGAAGTACACGCAGATGACGATGATGTGGTAAAACGTATCAAGGAACTTTTGGAAAATTATGTAAAGCCAGCGGTTGAAATGGACGGCGGTGCCATTCAGTTCAAAAGTTATGAAGACGGAAAAGTAAACCTGATGTTGCAGGGAAGCTGTAGCGGATGTCCATCTTCCATGATCACCCTCAAAGCAGGTATCGAAGGGATGATGAAACGGATGATCCCTGAAGTAAAGGAAGTAGTAGCAGAAGCAGAATAATAAGGTTAAACGAAATATATCAAAGCACCCAACGTTGGGTGCTTTTTTTGCGCTAGCCAAGAAGTTTTCCCACCACTTTGCTTGCTAAATGTACGAGCATATAGAAAATCACCCTGTTGGTGGAAACAAGATCTGAAAGAAGGATTTATATTAATTTCAATATTCTAAAGCTATTAAATGAAAAAAAATAGTACTTACCTGATTGGTTCTTTGTGCTTATGCACAGCACCTTTTCGCAACTATGCACAGCTGACCGACCAACAAATAAACCAACTTAAATCAGGTAAAGTACAGCCCGATACCAGTTTCATATATACCTTGCCATTTGCCAAAGGCAAAAAACATTTTTTGGTACAGGCTTACAACAGTAAGATGAGCCATACTGGTGAATTGTCATTGGATTTCAAAATGAAACAAGGCAGCAAAATTTCTGCGTCACGGGCAGGTGTGGTGGAAATGATGAGAGAAGACAGCGATCGGGGCGGATTGGATGCCAGTTATATGAACGATGGAAATTTTATCATCATCCGACACGCAGATGGAAGCAAAGCGATGTATTGGCATTTGAAAAAAGATGGAGTGCTCGTCAACCAAGGAGATACTGTGTTAACAGGACAACACATTGGATTGAGTGGCAATACTGGTTATTCTGCTTTTCCGCACCTTCATTTTCAACTACAAAGCGCTTCAGGCAATGATATCCCTTCGCGATTTTACACAAGAAGAAAAGTGAGGTACCTGCGTCCTGGTAAATGGTACAAGAAAAATAAAAACGGCCTATTCCTTACAACCTAAAATAGTCGTGTAAACTCAAACCCATCAAAAAAAGTTCTGCCAACAGACTGATCAGTAATCCTGAGAACAACAGCCGTTGCGAATAAGGATACCTGCTAAAAGGAATCAATGCAAATAGGAAGGATAGCAGGTAAGATCCCATGGGGATCAGAATAAATAAAAAGATGGGGAAAAATATTTTCAAACCACGTACACTTCTTTTGTCAGAATGAAAGCTGATAGGAAGGGTTTGCCATACCAGATACAAAGTAAATGCTGCTACGGCCAAAATAACTACCACGAATTGCAGGATCCGTTTTCTGGGGATCTTCTTTTCTTTAGGCCGATATTCTTGAAGTATTTCTTTCAGTTCGGTCATACCAACTTTATTTAATGATCTGTTCTTGATATCGCAAACGAACTCAATAAAATTTGTTTATAATATTATTTAACTCCATCTCTCGTCGAAATGTATCCCTGGGCATACAAAGCATCACTTTATTTTCTCACCCACCAAGCCCAGCCGATGAGCAGAGGTTGTATCAGCAATAACCTTAACCATAATAACCAATCTGGAGTGCAAAAAGTTCCGACACAAAAACCTGTCTGCAGCATGTAAATATGTGTGGGAATAAAAGCGAGTAGCATCAATATAATGCCATCAGCAGCCAACTTTCGGGTAGGTTTAAACAACAATAAGATGCCGAGTACCAACTCTGCAATGCCTGCCAACGTATTGATGAGCACGGGATCGCCCAAGTAAGGTGGAATAATCTTTAAGTAAGTCTCCGGACTTCTAAAGTGATTTATTCCAGCCATCAGATAAAATAGTACCATCACATATAAAGCCACTTGTTTTTTCATACTATTAAACTACTGTATTTTATTGATGTATAGATTCTTTTCAATGGGCAAAGGGCGGATGATGCACTCTGGTAGGAGAGTAGGTGCATCAACAGCAGTGACTGTTTTTAATACAAATGACTTAATTTGAAGTCCATTTACGATTATGGCGGCATTCTGGGAACAATTTTTTGGACAAATCAAGCAAACGGGTTGGATAGAATTCATCGCAGTTATTGCGGGTATCGTCAGTGTATGGTGTAGCAGGCGAGAAAGTATTTGGCTGTATCCCATCGGTTTAATCAATACCACCTTTTATGTTTACATCAGCATCAAAGGTAGTTTGCCTGGGGAGGCAAGCGTAAACCTCTACTATACCATCATGAGTATATATGGTTGGATATTGTGGAGTAAAAAAGACACCTCCAAACAATTGGTATTGCACATCACCGGATCAACGAAAGCAGAGTGGAAAAAACAATTGCTATTTTTTTCAGCGATTTATGTAGTCTTATTGTTCGCCCTTCGTTTTTTGAAAACTAATTTCGCTCCGGATGCCATCCCTTGGGCAGATGCTTTTGCCAGCGCCAGTGCTTACACAGGCATGTGGTTGATGGCCAGAAAAAAAACAGAAAGTTGGATATGGTGGATCATCACCAACATCGCTTCTATACCGCTCTTCTACATCAAAGGATATGCTTTTACGAGCGTGTACTATATGATTTTATTAGGAATGGCCATTGCAGGTTTCATTGAATGGAAGAAAAGGGAAAAACTAACACATGCAGGTTAAAAAAATAGTGATATTAGGGCCAGAATCTACCGGTAAAAGTTATTTGTGTCAGCAACTGGCAACCCATTATCAAACAAAATGGGTACCTGAGTATGCGAGAGAATTCTTGCTAACTAACGGTGCCGTTTATACGTACCAAGATTTATACACGATTGCATCTGGCCAACTAGCTGCAGAAAACACAGCTATAAATGGGTTACAGCCCAAACAACAGTCGTATGCAGATCTGTTCACAATACCAGCAAATACGCCAGATAAAATATTTTATCCTCTCCTGATTGATACCGATATGTACGTCATGAAAGTATGGAGTGAAATTGTTTTTAACCGATGCGATAACCGCATCCTCACAGCCATAGCCCAAAGACCGTACGATTTGTACCTGCTCTGCGATACGGATCTTCCTTGGGTAGCCGACGAACTTCGGGAGTACCCGGATCTGGAAATGCGTCAAACCATTTTTCAATATTATAAAGATGCTATGGTCAACCAACATATTCCCTTCACGGTCATCAAGGGTAGCTATCAACAGCGTTTCGAAACAGCCTTGGCAGCTATTGAACAACTGCGATGATGGTTGTTTGGTAATACTTTTTTACAATGATTGCTTTGGAGACACTTCACTGATAATTGACATCACTTCAATAATTGTTTGATATCTGGATCAGCAGCCAAATTATTCATCTGTCTTAAAATATGTGCGGAGCGATTGGCCACATAACGACCCTGCGGCTTCACGGTATATTTTTTTGGATTGGGTAAGCAAGCCGCAATTTGTGCGGCTTCCGCCATCGTGAGGTTGATGGCATCTTTTTTAAAATAGGCCCTGCTGGCAGCTTGTATGCCAAAAATACCTGGCCCCATTTCAGACACATTGAGGTAGCTTTCTAAAATTCTTTTTTTGCCCCAGATGGTTTCAATCATAAAAGTAAAATACACTTCTAAGCCTTTTCGAAAATAACCACCACCTTGCCACAGAAAAACATTTTTAGCTGTTTGTTGACTGATTGTACTCGCACCTCTTACTTTGGCCGGATGTTTGGCGTTGTATTTCTGTGCTAGTTTGATGGCCTTGATATCAAACCCATTGTGGTCTGGAAACAATTGATCTTCGCCTGCCATCACTGCCAGTTTGATATTGGGTCCCATTTCATCATAAGAAATATAATCCCGTTTCAAGCCATGCCCTTGTACCCAATTAACGGTTTGTGTGATGGTAATGGGTGGGTGGATGAACCAGCAAAACAAGATGTAAAACAGCTGACCGACGAACAGCCATAGCAAACCTTTTTTAAGGGTACTCCAGAAACTGCTTTTTTCCTTTGAAATTTTTTTTGCCATGTGTTGCACCAAAAATAAGTTGGAAACAGGTTAACGCAATCGTTTCAGAAATATTATCTGAATGCTTTTATTGAAGAGAGATATATTCTAGCGTGTACTTTTTACCAATCACAATTCTTTTGGCAGCCGATTTGTTCAACAAATAACCTATTCCGCCAAGTACAACTGCCGCGCCCAACAACTCTGGGCTAAACTGGTCTTTGTCTATCAGGTAAGACACCCCACTGGCCAATACCAGTAAAGCTCCACCGCCCATCAAAGCTGCCCCACTACCGCCAACACTGAAACCTTTTTGGGATCTGCCAAAACTTTTAATTTGATTGTAATGGTAAGTATATCGGTAACTGCCGGTGGTATCTACCATATAAGTGCCGAGTGTGGTAGGCATCCGGTGCACGATAAACTCCTGCAAATACAAACTGTCGTTTTTAATGCCCGTGATGAGTGCATTGCGATAGGCTCCATTGTTGGCCACAAATTCAATTTGAGTACCACTGTAAAAGCTTTTGACAGTCTTATTATTCTTCTTCTTCAACACAATAAAATCTGCGTGCTGGCAATAAGCAGCAAAAGAAAACATACAGCAGCATAACCATAACATTCGTAACATATGGCAATTTAAAAAAAGAAACTTGCATATTTAAAAAAAATAAGAAAGCGATGGAAAATAACAGTGAATCCTTTTTTATATCAGGCTTTAAAATATTTTAAGTTGTTAGAAACAGGCGGATGACAGACAGACTGCGGAGACCACTTTTTTAATTGAAACCATCTTGAGATGGACAGCTATTTGTTTGCAATACCCCGGCGAAGTGTGATGCACATTTTATCCCACACTCAATTTTTAAGAATAGAAACCACAATCCCAATCAAAATAATACTCCCAAATGCCAGATACAACAATCCAGAAATACGATTGATCAGCAAGATGTTTTTATCGCTTAATTTTTTCCCGATATAACCCGCGCCCATCACTTTCCCAATATCTGCCACGATATTTATCGCTAAACAGGTACCGAAAACAATGACCTGGTGCTGAAAAGAATATACGGCCGATAAAGACGCAGCCATCAATACCCAAAATGAAATGACTGCAGGGTTGAGGGTGTTTAAGATAAAGCCAGAGGTGAAAATAGAAAAATAATTAGGCTGCAGGTTACTGGGTAAAACTATTTTTTCTCCTGCAATTTCTGCGGCCATATCGATGCGGCGAGGTCGTATTTTTTTGAAGAATACAAAGTAAACCCCCATACCTATCAAAAATAAACAGCCGCCAATACCAATAGGAATTTTAAAATCCATCAGGGTTTTCACCACTTCACTAAACCCCATGCTCAGCACCACCCAAATGATGTCGCTTACCCAAACACCCGCCACAAAACTAAAACCACCTGACCTGCCATGATTGATACTTTGTTTGATCACCGTAAATATAACAGGCCCTACCGAAAATATCAGTAGTAAACTTATGGCTGCACCTTTTAAAAAAGCATCCGTCATTCCATTTATTTTATTGAGCTGGGAACTGTTGAACTGCTGTTCAATTTACAATGGTATGTAAGTTTTGTTAAGAAAAGATTTCCATTCTTCCAGAATCTTTCCTTTGAGTACCCTCGGAAACTTGTGCTGTCCGCCCTCTTTACCTTTTGATTGCATAAACGCCATAAATACCGATTCTGGTAACACCTGCGCTGAAACCGCCTTTAATGCATGTTTGCGTTCTACCTCGTAATCGTCGTTCAGTATTTTAAGTTTTGCATCCAACACTTCAGCCAACAATACTTCATCCACCATATCATCTGAAGCTATAAACCATTCGTGCGCAAAAAAGTTGCCATGAGGTACACCCGCCACTGTAAATTCGGGAATAAAAATATTAAGTTCTTCTGCTGCCATCTCAATGGCTTTGGTCATATTGTCAACACTCAAATGCTCGCCTACCAAACTTAAAAAATGTTTGGTTCTGCCAGTGATAATGATCTCACTCCGCTCTTTATCTACCAGCCTTACTGTGTCGCCAATGGCATATCTCCAAGCACCCGCGTTGGTACTGATCAGGATGGCATAATCTTTTCCTTCCTCTATTTCATCAATCATGAATACCTCAGGATCTTCTACCATATTGCCCTCGGCATCGAAGTTGTGATCATCGAAGGGTACGAACTCAAAAAATATATTGTTGTTGAGAGCCAAATGCATCCCCCTCGTATCCTGCCTGTTTTGGTAGGCCAAAAATCCTTCACTTGCCAAGTAGGTTTCGATATAGGTGATGGGTTTGCCCATCAATTTATTGAATCCTTTTTTATAAGGCTCCATGGCCACACCGCCATGCACATAAAAAGCAAGATTGGGCCACATGTCATGTATGTTCTTGAGTTGATAGCGTTCTATTATTTTTTCGATGCACAATTGTAACCATGCCGGCACACCTACAATAAAACCTATGTCCCAGTTGGGAGCATTCTCTACTATCTCTTCCAATTTTTTTGCCCAATCTTTTTCTTTGGCAATGCGTTTTCCGGGTTTGTACAGGCCCAATCCCGAAAACCAAAATGGAATATTTTTTTGTTGAATACCGCTCAGATCGCCTGAATAGTAAGTGGCACCTTTTTGTAACTGCGTACTTCCGCCCAGCATGAGCCAACCCTTACCAAGGGCACTCTTCGGCACTTTGTCGTATTTGGTTAAACTGAGTAATTGCCTGAAACTGGTAATGGTATTAGAACGGATGAGGTCTTTGGTGATGGGTATATATTTACTGGCTGATTCGCTTGTGCCACTGCTCAGCGCAAAAAATTGAATCACGCCGGGCCAGCACACATCGGGCACACCCTCCAATGTTTTGTGCCACCATTCGCTGTAAATTTTGCTGTAATTATAGGTAGGAACGAGTTGCTGAAATTTTTTGCCGGGATGTTTGCTGAGCAACATTTCGTCAAATTTATACCGTTGCCCAAATTGAGTAAACCTTGCCTTTTTCAGCAATTTTTTTAACACTTTTAATTGCTGTCGCCTGGGATCCTTTTGTTGGATGTAAAGCGCTCTGGCAATCGAAGCGGGTAGCCTGAGTTCAAATATGGCCATGTAATGGTTGGTAATTGGTTTGGTAACAAATATAGTCATTCGCCGGGGTAAAAAATAGTATTGGTATGAATAGCATGCACATAGTGTAAAGCAATTTTTACAAAAAAATACTGCTGTCGGATTCAAAGGAAAGGAAATTTTTAATCAAACAAGTGCTTGCTCTTTAGGATCCTTATGTTGGCTTTTAACATATGTCAAATAATGATAAAAAAAAATACCATTGTTCGTTAATCGTCCCTACTATTTTGCTAAAAAATTTGCGGTTGACCAAAACAGTTTTCCACATCTTAATTTTCACCCGATTACATCAACATATTTCTCCTACTTTTAGTAAAAATAAGTACCAACATCATGAAGATATATGTTCGAAACATGGCTTGTGAAAGCTGCAAGATTTTTATAAAAGAAACCTTGGTAGAAATGGGCATCACACCGGCCAAAGTAGAGCTCGGTGAAATCGAAGTGACAGAAGAGGTGACAGCCGCCGAAAAAAAATTACTCAATAGCAAAATAAAAAAAGCTGGCCTCGAACTTCTCGAAAAAAAACAAGGCGTACTGGTAGAGAAGATCAGAAAAGTGATCATCGATTATGTGTACAAATCTGACAACAAACCCAATGTAAATTTTTCTACGTTCCTCTCTAAAGAATTAAACTATAGTTATAATTATCTGGCCAACTTTTTTTCTGAAATAGAAGCATCCACCATCGAGCAATATATGATCCAACTCAAGATTGAACGCATCAAAGAGATGATCATTTTAGAAGAATTCACGTTATCAGAAATTACCGACAAGCTGCATTACAGCAGCGTCGCACATTTATCAAAACAGTTTAAAAAAATGACTGGATTAACACCAACACATTTTAAAAAATTAAAAGAAAAAAGAAGGATTACCATTCAGAACCTATAAGCGATTTAAAAAGTAAGATTTTTATTATACGGGTTTCTTTGCCGTCTTGTCCACTTTTAACAATACATCATATCTTCTATAAAATCTTTCCAACCTTTTATCGGTGCGAAAATTTCACTGAGTCTCGCCGGTTTTATTCCAGCACTGGGTCTAATGAAGTAGTGTTGTTTCGCAACCTGTCCTATTTTAGCATGGCAGACCATGTTGGGTTTTACTTACAAGATGCCTACGTAGAAGATTGGGTAAACGATACCATGCTGTTTTTAGAGGTGCAAGATCTACCAGCGTTTCATCAGTAATTGCAACAACTCAATTTGACCGATCAATTTCCTGCAGTGCGCTTATCGGCGATTCAGCAAGAAACCTGGGGGC
>Ga0105049_10003462_pt1 | contig 18654 bp, 21 predicted proteins | sample MAT06_FD_78087 | JGI IMG/M metagenome (GOLD analysis project Ga0105049, IMG submission 78087) | Freshwater microbial communities from Lake Fryxell liftoff mats and glacier meltwater in Antarctica - MAT-06 | ecosystem: Environmental > Aquatic > Freshwater > Ice > Liftoff microbial mat | place...
TCGACGGCCTGCAGGGCCGCCGCAGCCGCCCCCATGCCGAAGTGCTGGGGTTGGCGCTTCAGGCAAAACGGGTCGGCGGACCAGCGCCCCGCAACCTTTGACGGCAGCCATCCCGGCCTGAAAAGCTCTGCACTGGCGCTCAAAGCCGGGAAGATGCGCTGAGGCGGTAACGGCGGTGCGACCGCCGCCCCGAGCGATTTCTTTGCAGAAATCGAGCCGAAGCCTGCGCAGGCTTCGTCCCGGAGTTTGTGCAAACTCCGGTCTGTCCGCCCGCAGGTTCTGTCAAACCTCATCCCGCTCTAATACCGCGTCATCATCCGGTAGCCCGCGCGGTGGCTCAGCGTTACCAGCGTCAGTGCTTCTTCCTGCCACCATGTTGCGCGTTCGATGGCAAAGACCGGATCGCCCGTGCCATGGCCCAGATGCGTGACAACCGCGCCCTGCGCCGCCATGGCGAGCAAGCTCACCTCGACCTCGGAAAACGGCACGGTGGCGACCAGCCATTCGTTGGGGCCGATGGCATCAAACCCCTGATCCGCCACCTGCGGCAGGGCAGCGGCATTGATCCAGCGATCCTCCAGTTGAAACACCGCGCCATCGGCATGGTGCAGGCAGATCACATGCAAAACCTTCCCGCCGGGGCGCAGTTTCAGCCGGGCGCGCAGCCAATCGGGCGCCGCCAGTTGTTCACGAAGGATCAGGGCATAGCGATAGGCGGCACCGGTCTTTTCGATCTCTGCCCGCACCAGCGGCATCTCGAACCTTGCCTGCCGGATCGGTGCCATGCGGACCCTTGTTCCGGCCTTGCGGCGGCGGTCCAGCAGGCCAAGGCCGCTGATTTCGCGCAGCGCCCGGTTGATGGTGGTGCGTGAACAGCCGAATTCTGCGGCAAGGTCGGTCTCAATGGGCAGCAGCGTTCCCGGCCCCCATGGCCCGTTGGTGATGCGCCGGACAATCTCTGCCATCACATCCCGAAAGGTGGTCTTGTCGGTCGTGGCCCGTATCGGCATGCACATTTGCCCAAAGGGAGTTGCGCCGCGAGCAATGGGTTATGTTTACACCTATTGCAAGCCACGCCGTCTGCCCCGGGCGGCGCGGCAGGTTCACACCGTCAGATAGCCGCCATCCACCGGCAGGATCGCCCCGGTAACAAAGGCTGCCAGCGGCGAGGCCAGAAACAGCGCCGGGCCCGCGATATCGCCCGGCGTTCCCCAGCGGCCCAGCGGCGTGCGCGCCACGATCGCCTGCGACCGTGCCGGGTCTGCGCGCAGTGGGTCGGTCAGGCCGGTGGCGATCCAGCCCGGTGCGATCGCGTTGACCCTGATCCCGTCAGCAGCATAGGCGATGGCCAGCGATTTCGCCAGTTGCGCCACCCCGCCTTTGGAGGCCGCATAGCCCGGCACCAGACCACCGCCGAAAAAGCTGAGCATCGAAGCCATCAGCGTGATCGTCCCGCCCTGCACCGCCAGCAGCGGTCGCGCCGCCGTGGCCAGCCGCATCGCCCCCGACAGGTTGACATCAATCACATCGTCAAACACCGCAGGGTCATGCTCCTCGCCGCGCCGGATGATCCCGGCGCAATAGACCAGATGGTCGAGCCGCGTCAGGCTGGCGGCAAAGGCGGTTACCGCCGCGGCATCGCGCACATCAAGGGCGCAATGGGTGATACCCTCGGCCGGATCCGCCAGCACCGCGCCGGTTGCGATGACGCTGGCCCCGCTGGCGGCAAAGGCGGCGGCAATCGCGGCACCAATCCCCGAGGTGCCGCCGATCACCGCAACTGCGGTGCCGTCAAACCAGCTTCCGGCTACATGGTCCATGGCTCACCTGATGAACTGATCGACATAATCGGCACCAAGGCCAACCGCGGCAAAATGGGTCCGGCACATCTCGATCTTGGTAAAGACATCCTCATATCCCAAGGGCTTACCCCACGGATCAACGTAATACATGATGCCATTGACCTGAAAGTAGGTGATCATTTCATCGACCCCTTCGGGCACCACCAGCGTATGGGTTTCACCCGGCGGTTCAAAGACATAGGAGCCCTCTTCGGCCACCCAGTCATGTTCCAGATAGTGCCAGCGCCCCTTGAGCACGAAGCCATGCACCGCATTGGGGTGGCGGTGGCGCGACAGGACGCCGGATTTGGTGACCTTGAGCAGGTTCATCCAGTAGCCCTGCGACCGGTTGAGGCAGAGCGGGCGAAACCAGACATTCGCGGCCTGCGGCACCCACAGCCGGTCATCCTCGGGGATGGCGCGGGGCACCACGATCTCGGCCAGGGCATCGCGGGGAAACGGCAATTGATAGGGCATCATCGGCGTGGCGTCAGGCAACTCCGGGGGCATCGGCTTTCCTTTCCTGTGCAGGGCCGGGCGGCCCCCTACTGTTCCTTGAGATAGATTTTCCGTGCGTTTCCAGCGGCGATTGCCGCCTGTTCATCGGGTGAAAGCCCGGCGATCAGATTGCGGGTCGCGCCGATCCAGTCGCCCAGGCCAAGCCCCAGATTGACCACCGGCCAGTCACTGCCCCACACCACCCGCGCCGGGCCAAAGGCTTCCAGCACATGATCGGCCCAAGGGCGCAGGTTTGTGGTGCTGGCGCTGCCAGCGGCGCAATAGGCGCTGATGCCGGACAGTTTCACCCGCAGATGCGGCAACCGCGCCAGATCGGTGATCGCGGCCGCCCAAGGGGCAAATGCCCCGGCAGCGATATCGGGCACACCACAGTGATCCAGCACAAGGCACTGGTCGTCACATGCCTGCGCCAGATCAAGGGCAATCGGCAATTGCCGTGCCAGAAAGCACAGATCAAACGGCAGACCCCGCGCGCCGATCCGTTTCAGATTGGCGCGAAAGGTCGTGGTCGTTGACAGATCATCGGGCACCACATGCAGGATGCGGCGAAAGCCCACGACATCAAGGCCCGCGCATTCCTCCAGCCAGGCCGCGAACCCGTCATCGCTTTCCGGCCGGCACGAGGCGATCTGGCCCAACAGCCCCTGCTGCCCCACCAATCCCGCAATCAGCCGCGTCTCTGCCCGGTAATCGGCATCATCAACGCCGCATTCCATGAAGATCGCGCCGGAGATCCCAAGGCCCCGGGTCAGCGCCCGATAGTCGCCAAGGGTGAAATCGCCGGTTGCAAGCGCAGGCACGCCTTCGGTCCAGCCATAGCCAAGTGATTGGCGATATATCAGATGCATGTGGGTGTCGATCAGATCCATTGCAGGGTCTTTCGGTTGGCATGGCAAGGCAACTGCCACGTTCGCTGCATAACAGCTTTCACTGCTGCCGGGAAAGGGTGGAGTGCCTGCCCCCCGTTCAGATCGTCAGGCCATCGGCCCCGAACAGATGCGCCATCGCGCCCTCCGGCTCCAGCGCCACCCTGTCGCCGATCCGCACTGCCAGCTTGCCTGGGCCCTGCAGGGTGAATGCAACGGCCGGGGTATCGAGATCGACCAGCGTCTGGTTGCCAAGCGTTTCAACCAGCCGCACCGTGGCGGGCAGTTGCGCGGCGCTGCTGCAGGGATCGGCCAGCCGCGCGTGTTCAGGGCGCAGACCTAGTTCGGCCTCCTGCCCCGCCACCAGCGCCACACCGGGCCGCGCCAGGGCAATAGTGCCGCCCCCCCCCCGGCAATGGCCAGCGTCACCATGCCATCACCGGTCACACCCGCCACCTTTGCCGCGATGAAATTCATCGAGGGCGCGCCGCTGAAGGCCGCGATAAAGCGTTTGGCGGGGTGTTCATACCGATCCAGCGGCGCACCGATCTGCATGATCCGGCCCTGATCCAGCACGACGATCCGGTCGGCTATCGTCATCGCTTCGATCTGGTCGTGGGTCACATAGATCATCGTCGCGGCCAGTTCGTGATGCAGGTTCGACAATTCGATCCGCATCTGCACCCGCAACATCGCATCGAGGTTGGACAGCGGCTCGTCGAACAGGAACACCTCGGGGTTGCGGACCAGCGCGCGGCCGATTGCCACCCGCTGCCGCTGGCCACCGGATAGCAACCCCGGACGCCGGTCGAGCAGACTTTCCAGATGCAGGGTGCGGCCCACCGCTGCAGCGCGCGCCAGCCGGTCAGCCTTTTTCATCCCCTGCACGTCCAGCGAAAAGGCGATGTTTTCGGCCACCGTCATATGTGGGTAAAGCGCGTAGGACTGAAACAACATGGCGATCTGGCGATCTGCCGGGGCCATATTGGTGACATCGCGGCCATTGGTCCGGATGGTGCCCGCCGTCGCATCCTCCAGCCCGGCAATCAGCCGCAGCAGGGTGGATTTGTCGCAGCCCGACGGGCCAAGCAGGGCGCAGAACTCGCCCTTTTCCACCGCCAGATCAACATCGGCGATTGCCTGAAACCCGCCAAAAGTCTTGGACAGCCCGCTCAGTTCCACATGGGCCATCGGCGCTACTCCCTCAGCCACAGTTGCGTCGGGTTGGCACCGCGATTGCACCAGAGGCAATAGGGCACCCCGCCATCATGCTTTCCGACTCAGTCGGCGGGGTGCCGCGATAGAGCGGCTTGCCCCAGCCAGCGGCATCGGCGGCACGCACGGCACCGGAAACAACCACCACGCCGCCCAGCAGATCAGGCCGCCAAACATCCTGCAACTGCGTCCCCGCTGGCAGCCGCAGCCGGTTGACCGGGGCGGAATTGTCATGCTGTTCAAGGCAATAGATCAACGGCCCGCGCTGCAGTGCCACCCACCCGATATCCTGACGCACATCGGGATGGGCATAGACCCGCACTGCCGCCATCGGCAGCACCAACGACACCCGGTCGCCTGCGGCCCATGTCCGGCTGATCTTCAGATAGCCGCGTTCCACCGCCGCCATATCCCCTGCCGCGCCGTTCACCGTGGCTGTCGCGCCCTTGGCCCAGCCCGGAATTCGCAGCGCCAGCGTGAAAGGGCCCCGCCCCGTCGGGATCAACCCGGATCGTCACGTCGGGCCCCGGCCCGGCACCGGTATAACGCTGCGCCACCGCCTCACGCCCCCAGCTTTCCGACCATTTGCCATGCAGGCAAGGCAGTGGCACCAGCCCCGCTGCGGCCAAAGCCGCCAGATAGCCGGTCCGGCGCAGCTGAACCGCCTCGAAATGGGCGGGGCCGGTCTCATGGGCGATACGGCGGCGACCCAGCGCCACCAGATGATCCACCGCCAGCCGCGCCCCGACTTCGTCATCGGGAAGCAGGGTCAGCGCATCCGCATCATCGGAGTGGGAAAAGACATAGATCACCGGCACGCCCAGCCCGCCCAGCCGCACGCCCCGGCGATGGTCGGATCGCCGGGCGGTGATCACCAGACCGTCGATCTGCTTGGCCATCATCTGGTCGATATGCGCCGCTTCGCGCGCCGGATCATCGGTGGCGCTGGACATGAACACCCCGATGCCCAGCGGTGCCAACAGCGCCTCCAGCCCCTCCATGATCGGCATGGAGAAGCGGCCGAAACTGTCATTGGAAATCAGCCCGATGGAGCCCGACAGGCTGGAATGCAGACTTTGAGCCAGCGCATTCGGGCGGAACTGCAAGGCCCGCCCCACCCCCGCCACCCGTTCACGGGTGGCGGGGGCAATCGCCCCGGTCTTGTTCAGCACCTTGGACAGGGTGCCGATGGAAACCCCCGCCGCCCGCACCACATCGCGGATGGTCGCCGGTATGGGCTGCACCTGTGGCGGGCGGCGGCCGTTACTCATTTTACCGCACCTGACAGAAAGCCCGACACATTATATGTCTGCAGCAGCACATAGACCAGCAGGCAGGGCAGCTTCGACACGATCACCGAGGCCTGCAACCCGCCCCAGTTGGCCGAGCCGAACTCAACCGACTCCACGCCGGTCAGCATGATCGGCACGGTAAAGCTGTCTTCGCTGTTCATCATGATCAGCGCCCCCAGAAACTCGTTCCGGCTGCCGACAAAGGCGAACAGCGCCACCGTCACCATTCCCGGCATCACCAGCGGCGGAAACACCCGCCGCAGAGTGAAAAAGCTGGAGGCACCATCCACCGGCGCCGCTTCATCCATGTCAATGGCCACCATGTCACCGCCGACAAAGCCCGAGACCTGCCCGGGCTCGTTCCCCGGCAACAGTGTCAGCCGATAGTTGAAATCGGGATGTTCGCGCTTCATCAGGCTGATCAGAAATCCGCCGGTGCCCGCAATACCGATATTGCCGCCGACAAAGGCTGCCACGAAATTCGCCCCGGTATCAACTTCGGCGCTTTCCGGGATCATGCCGTCATCCCACATCGTCTGGTAGGCTTCCAGCACCGCTGTCACGCCGTCGCCCTCCAAAGCCTTGTCGGACCCGTTGCGCGGCAGAATGGCTGCGCCCGCCGCCACCATCAGCGGCGATGCAACAAAGACGTTGCAACCCCGGCAGGAACCGGAAAACCAGAACCCCTAGGTATCCTCGCCCAGCGCCCGGATCTTGCGCGCATAGTCAACGATTTCGGCAATGGTTGCCGGGCCTTTTTCCGTCTCCTGCCCGGCCTTGGCGAACAGGTCCTTGTTCCAGGCCAGCACCGACACATCGGGGGTAAAGCCGACGCCATAGACCTTGCCTTCATAGGTAGCAATATCCTTGCAGGCCTGCACATGCAGGGCATAGTTGGGATCGGATGCCGTTTGTTCGGTCACATCGGTCAGCAGCCCGGCCTTCATGAAATCGGGCATCTAGATCAGATCGAATGAAACCAGATCCGGCGCATCGCCGCCTTGCGCCGAGGTGGCCAGTTTGGTGACCAATTGGGTGTCGGGCATCGCGGTCGGCTCGATCTTGTTGGCGTGGCCCGAATTCCACAAGTCGGTCATCAGCTGGCCAGGGTCGGCGGCAGACTGACGGACCCACATCGCCAGATCGGCAGCGGCGGCCGATCCAGCGGTAAATGCCAGCAGCGACCCCGTCGCATGCGCCCGGCGAAGGCCGGTCATTGTCAGAGTTTTCATTCATTCCTCCCTGTACGGCTGCCTTTTCCGCGGCACCGATCGGAAAACCTTTTCTGCACCGATTTTCCGCCCGATACCGGGGGTTCGCGCGACGGAAAACGATTTCCTTGGCGGGAAAACCGGATTCCGCACCATCTGGCAAGAGTGAACTTTTGCCGCCGCAGTGGAATTTTCCGCCCGAAAGACCGGCAACCGCAAAAAAGTAGCGGTTTTGCAGGTGAGGGCTTTTCGGTTGCCCAATGCGCCCGCCGGTTGTAGTGGCTTGCCGTCATCCCACCGCGCCGCCGCGCGCCGATCAAAGGGCCCGCCATGAGCATTTTCGACCAATTGTCCCGCCACGCCGTGGTGCCGGTCATCGCGCTGGATGATGCGGCACAGGCGCTGCCGCTGGCCGATGCGCTGATCGCAGGCGGCTTGCCGGTGGCTGAAATCACCTTTCGCACCGATGCCGCCCGCCAGACCATCGCGGCCATCGCCAGGGCGCGGCCCGAGATGCTGGTGGGGTCGGGCACCGTGATTACCGAGGCCCAGGTCGATCAGTCGCTGGATGCCGGCGCGCGCTTCGCCCTGTCACCCGGGATAGATGCGGCGGTGCTGGCCTATGCGGCGACCAGGGGCCTGCCCTTTGCCCCCGGCATCATGACCCCGTCGGATCTGCAGATCGCCCTGCGCATGGGCTGCCGCATGGTGAAATTCTTCCCCGCCATGCCTGCCGGCGGCCCCGCCATGCTGAAAAACATCGCCGCCCCCTATGCCCATACCGGCATCACCTTCAACCCGACCGGCGGCGTGACGATGGACAATCTGGCCGACTGGCTGGCCCTGCCGGAGGTTCGGGCGGTGGGCGGCACCTGGATCGCCACCCGCGCCGATATCGCGGCAGGAAACTGGGCCAAAATCACCGCCAACGCCCGTGCCGCCGTGGCCCGCGTGGCGAAGATCAGGGCCGGATAAGCCTTGCCGCTTCTTATTGGCCAAAATATTCCCGGGGTCCGGGGCAGCGCCCCGGTGCCTGCCGCCAGACCTCATTCGCCGTAAGGCACCCAGATATTCTTGACCTGCGTCGCCCGGCGCAGGAACTCCCGCCCCTGCCCGTCGGCTCCGCCCCAATCCCGCGACGGCACCGCCCAGGTCACTTTCAGGTTCCCGGCCGAGGCCTTTTCCACCATCGCCGCCCCCGCTGCCGAACCGGCATACCAGACCGCAGCGACATCGTCATGATCCGCCAATATCCGCACCAGGTCATCGCGCACCCCGGTGACGATGTTCACCACCCCCCCGGGCAGGTCCGAGGTATCGAACACCTGATAGAGATCGGTCACCGCCAGCGGCTGGTTCTGCGACGGCAATGCCACCACCCGGTTGCCCATCGCGATCGCGGGCAGCACCAGCGACAGGAACCCCAGCAAGGGCGCACCGTTGGGGCAGGCGATCCCCATCACGCCGAAAGGTTCCGGCATCGCCAGCGTGACATGCGCCGACCTGGTGGCGTGAACCGCGCCGTCGAACTTGTCGGCCTGCGCAGCATAGTAGAAACAACGGCGCACCGCCCCCTCGACCTCAGCCGCCGCTGCCCCGGCAGTCGCACCCGCCTGCCGCAACCGCGCTTCAAACTCCGCCGCCCGCGCCGACAGGTTTTCGCCGATGTAATACAGCACCTGTGCGCGGTTGTGCCCGGTGGCTTTGCCCCAGCCCCCGGCCTTGTGTGCCGCCTCGACCGCGTTGCGGATATCCTTGCGGTTGCCAAGCCCCGCCAGCCCCGAAAACCTTGGCTGACCAGACGGGCCGCCCCTGCCCATCACGGCATAGGAATAGCCGCCATCGGGGCGCTTTTGCCCGCCGCCGATATGCAGCTTGGCGGTGCGGTCCACCTCGGGCTCGCCCTTGCGCGGGGCCTGCACCACCGGGGCGACATTCAGCGGTTCCGGCGCCGGTTCGGCCCGCCCGCGCGGCTCTGGCAGCGCCAGATATTCCCACATCCCCTCGCGCCCGCCTTCGCGGCCAAAGCCGCTTTCGCGGTAGCCGCCGAACCCGGCACCGGCATCGAAGATGTTGGTGCAATTGATCCAGACCACCCCGGCCTTGACCTTTGCTGCCACATCAAGGCACAGGTTCACATTCTCCGACCAGATCGAGGCGGCAAGGCCGTAGCGGGTGTTGTTGGCCAGTTCCACCGCCTCATCCAGCGTGCGGAAGGTGGTCATCGTCGCCACCGGGCCAAAGATTTCCACCTCTGCCACCACATTCGCCGGGGCGACGTTGGTGAAGAAACCGGGGGCAAAGAAACTGCCCTTGGCCGGCAAGGCGCAGGTGGCCTGATGCAGCACCGCCCCGCCCGCCTGCCCCTGCGCCACCAGATCGTGGATCCGCGCCAGTTGCACCGGATGGACGATGGCACCGACATCGGTCGATTTGTCCAAGGGATCACCCACCCGCATTGTAGCCAGCCGCGCGTCCAGCTTGGCGGTCAGCGCTGCCGCCACGCTTTCCTCAACCAATATCCGGCTGCCCGCGCAGCAGACCTGCCCCTGATTGAACCAGATCGCATCGACCACGCCTTCGACCGCGCCATCCAGATCGGCATCGGCAAACACCACAAAGGGCGATTTGCCCCCCAGTTCCAGCGTCAGCTTCTTGCCCGTGCCCGCCGTTGCCTCACGGATCATCCGGCCGACTTCGGTCGACCCGGTAAAGGCGATCTTGTCAACATTGGCCGCCACCAAAGCCGCGCCGGTTTCGCCGTCACCCGTGACGATGTTGACGACACCTTTGGGCAGCCCGACCTCGGCGCAGATCTCGGCGAATGCCAGCGCGGTCAATGGGGTGTATTCGGCGGGTTTCAGCACCACGGTATTGCCCGCCGCCAAGGCAGGCGCGATTTTCCACGCCAGCATCAGAAGCGGGAAATTCCACGGGATGATCTGGCCACAAACCCCGACCGGTTGGGCACCGGGGAATTCATCGGCCAGCATCTCGGCCCAACCGGCATGGTGATAGAAATGCCGCGCCACCAGCGGCACGTCGATATCGCGGGTTTCACGGATCGGTTTGCCGTTGTCCATTACCTCCAGCACAGACAGGAAGCGTTCGCGCTTTTGCACCGTGCGGGCAATGGCATAAAGCCACTTGGCCCTGGCATGGCCGGGCAGTTTCGCCCAGCCGGGTTGCGCCGCCCGCGCCGCTGCCACTGCCGCCGCCACATCGGCGGCAGTGCCCTGCCCTACCTGAGCAATCACCGCGCCGGTTGCCGGGTTTTCCACCGCAAAGGTGGCGGCAGCTTTGGCAAAAGCGCCGTTGATGTAATGGCCAAACGGCCCGTGACCCTTCAGCCAGGCCACCACCTCGCCTGCCGCTTCGGGGGCGGGGCCATAGTCCATCGTGGTCAGGATCTCGGAAACTGTCGGCATCGCATCCCCCTCAGGCAAGCGCGTGGCGTGACGAGGCGGCGTAGCGCCCGGTGACGTGATGTTCCAACTGGCGTTCGATGTCGGACAGCATCGACGAAGCACCGATACGGAACAGGTCGGGCTGCAGCCACGGCAGCCCCAGTTCTTCCTTCATCAGAATCTGCCATGCCAGCGCGTCCTTGGCGGTTTTCATGCCGCCTGCAGGTTTGAAGCCGATCCTGATCCCGGTCCGCGCGCCATAATCCCGCAGCGCCCGCACCATGACCAGCGACACCGGAAGCGTGGCATTCACCCCCTCTTTCCCGGTCGAGGTCTTGATGAAATCGGCCCCCGCCTGCATCGCAACCATCGAGGCGTGGTAGACATTGCGCAGGGTGCGCAATTCGCCGGTAGCCAGAATCGCCTTCATGTGCGCGGCCCCGCAGGCTTCACGCATCTGCGCCACTTCGTCGTAAAGCGCCTGCCAGTTTCCCGCCAGCACATGGGCGCGGGTGATCACGATATCAATCTCATCCGCCCCCTGATCGACGGCATAGCGGATTTCGGCCAGTCGCAGCGGCAGCGGCATCAGCCCGGCGGGAAAGCCGGTGGCGACCGAGGCGACCGGAATGCCGGACCCCGCCAGCGCCCTGACCGCCGCCGCAACCATGGTCGGATACACGCAGATCGCCCCGGTGGTCAGCCGGTCCAGCCCCAGCCCCTCCATGATGTGATCGGCCAAAGGCGACCGCGCTTTGGCACAGAGCCGCGCCACCCGGTCTTCGGTATCGTCGCCCGACAGCGTGGTCAGATCAATGCAGCGGATGGCATTGACCAGCCACGCCGCCTGCCACTGCTTCTTGACGGTGCGCCGGGTCGTCAGCGTCGCGGCGCGCCGCTCTGCCGCCATGGTGTTGACGGCAACGGCATCGAACCAGTTCACCTGCAGCGGCACACCCATGTTGCGCGCGTGGTTGGGCAGGGCATGCGGGGCAGCAGACATCGGGGTTTCCTGACAGGATTTTACCAAAGGGTCCAAAATCAGTCTTATCGCAAATCAGGCAAAAGCGGGCGCCGGTTTTTCCGCCCGGAACTGCCGCAGGATCTAGCGCGTGGTGTAACCGCCATCGATCACCAACACCGCCCCGGTCATGTAGCTGGAGGCCGGGGTGGCCAGAAACAACGCCGCCGTCGCAATCTCCTCGGGCTGGCCAACCCGGTCCATCGGCGTCATCTCACGCCAGACTTTCGCCCATTCCGGGATTGCCAGCCCGCCTCTGGTCATGTCGGTCAGCACATAGCCGGGCGCAATGGCATTGACGCGGATATTGTCGCGCGACAACTCGCTGCCCAGACTTTGGCTCAGCATATGCACCGCCGCCTTGGAGGCGTTATAGACCGCCTGATCCTGCGGGATATTGGCGATCATCGCCGAGATCGAGCCGATGTTGACGATGGCCCCGCCACCGCGCCGCCGCATCGCCGGAATCGCGGCGCGGCAGCAGCGGAACAGAGCGGTGAAGTTCAGATCCATCACCCGCGCCAGTCGGGCATCGTCAAACGACTCGGTTTCACCATGCGATGCGACGCCGGCGTTGTTGACCAGAATATCCAGCCCGCCGAACCGCGCTTCGGTCGCTGCCACCAGCCGCGCCGGGGCTTCGGGGTCGGTCAGGTCGGCTGCGACGAATTCGACCTCATGCCCGGCGGCACGCAGGCTTTCCAGACCGCCAAGGGTATCGGTGCGCGACGACACCATCAGCTTTGCCCCGGCTTCGCCAAGGCCATGGGCAATCGCCAGCCCGATCCCACGGGTGCCGCCGGTTACCAGCGCCACCTTGCCATCGGCACGAAAACGGTCAATCAGCATCAAAGTCCCTCCCCTCAAGCCCGGTTATTGCGGCAGTTCGATCTGCAGCTTGACATCAGTGGGCCGCGCTTCCACGGCGCGGTCAAAGGCGGCAATGGCATCGGCAAAGGCAAAGGTGCCCGATATCAGCGGCTTCAGGTCGATCTTGCCCGAGGCCATCAGCGCAATCGCCCGGTCATAGACATTGGCATAGCGGAAAATCGTGCGGACCACCGCCTCTTTCGCCTGCAAACCCACAATATCCACCGGCACCGGCCCCACCGGCATCCCCACCAGCACCACGGTGCCGCCGGGGCAGACCACGTTAGCCACATCCAGCACCGCCGAGGCGGCACCTGAGGCTTCAAACACCACATCCGCCCCCCAGCCGCCGGTGGAGGCACGGACATGCTCGGCCAGCGGGGTGTGGCGGATGTTCACCGCCTCGATCCCCGGGGTGCGGGCGATAATGTCCAGTTTCGGCTGCGCCACGTCGGATACGATGACCCGCGAACAGCCCGAGGCCAGCGCCGCCAGCGCCACCATCATGCCGATCGGCCCCGCCCCCATCACCACCGCCACATCGCCGGGCGCTATCGCCGCCTTTTGCGCGGCATGAACCCCGACCGCCAACGGCTCGACCATCGCGCCTTCGGCAAAGCTGAGGTGATCGGGGATCGGAAAGGTGAAGGCCGCCGGGTGCACCACCTCGGGCGTCAGGCAACCATGCACCGGCGGCGTGGCCCAGAACCGCACCGAGGGGTCAACGTTATACATCCCGATCCGCGACGCCTTGGAGGTCGGATCAGGGATCCCCGGCTCGATGCAGACCCTTTGGCCGACCTTCAGATGGCTGACCGCCGCCCCGCATTCCACCACCACCCCCGCCGCCTCATGCCCCAGCACCATCGGTTCGGTGACGACAAAGGGGCCGATGCGGCCATGGGTATAGTAATGCACATCCGAGCCGCAGATGCCGACGGTATGGACCGCTATCCGCACATCCTGCGGCCCAAGGCTGCGGTTCAAGGGAAAATCCCGCAGGCTGAGCTTGCCTTGATGTTCGAGAACCAGCGCCTGCATCCGTGCCCCCATGTTTGGGGGCGATCATGCGGAGGGATGGCGGGAAAGGCAACGGGGGTTGGGAGCTATCGGCCCATAGAAGTCTTCACCCGCAGGCCAGGCGCGATCGGTTTCGTTACGCCAGGTCCCGTTTCATGAACAAGGTCAGCGGCACGAGCGATTCGGGTATCATGTAATAGGCGGGGCAGATTTCGAACCCGTGGGCTTCATACAACCGAACTGCGTCGTCCATGAAGGTTACCGTTTCGAGGCGGACAGTCCTGCAGGCGCGCGCCGATGCTTCGGCCAGCAGGATTTCCAGCAGATTTCTTCCGATGCTACGCCCACGAAATGCCGGATCGACATAAAAGGTCTTCAACTCGGCAAGTCCGGCAACCGTCAGGTCCAACCCCCCGCAACCCACGCCGACGCCATCAAGGCGCGCGAGTTGCATGACACCATCCGGTACCGCGTATTTGTCGACGAGCGTTTCGAATCGATAGTCGTGCTGGAACGAAAGCAGCACCTCGGCCGGGACGCCGCGCTTGGTGGTCTCCAGGACATCCCATTCGGCAAATTGCAGTGCAAGCCTGCGAACCTCGGCAAAATCCGCGTGGGTCTCGGCCCTTGAATAGGTAACGGACTGCATATCTGCACCAACATTCCCAAAAGTGTCTGCGGCCACATCGCAGGACCAACATGGCCCAAAAATAAACCAATCGCGCCAAAGAACAAGCCCTCGGAAGGCCCTGCCGACCGAGCAGGAACTCCCGCAGGATGAGCTTGCCTTGATGTTCGAGAACCAGCGCCTGCATCCGTGCCCCTCGTGTTGAGGGGATCATGCGAAGGGATGGCGGGAAAGGCAACGGGGATGGAGGCGTGTCGCTGTCGGCTACATTGCGCTGGACTTTCCCCCGAATGTAGCCTAAAGCTACACCCATGAAGGCGATCAGCTACACCAAAGCGGCGCCAAGGGCACTGCACCGGATGCCCCGCACCACGGCAGACCTGATCCGCACCAAGATCGAAGCCTGTGCCGAAAGCCCCACGTCGCAGGGCAACACTGTCACCGCGCTCAAGGGGCGGACGGGCATCAGGCTGCGGGTCGGGGATTGGCGGGTCATCATGGACGAACAGGGCAATGTTCTGGCCATCCTCGATATCGGGCCGCGTGGCGGCATTTGTGACTGAAGGGAGATGACATGAACGACATGGTATCCATTCCCCGCGCCGAGTACGACCGGCTGTGCGCGGCGGCAGAGGATCTGGCTGATCTGCAGGCCTATGATCGCGCCAAGGCTGCGCTGGCTGCGGGCAATGAGGAACTGATTCCGGCGGACTATGTGAACCGGCTGTTGAGCGGCGGCAATCCCCTCCGGATCTACCGCGATCTGCGGGGCTATACCCAAGCGGCCCTCGCCGCGCGGGCTGGGGTGAACCGCGTTGCCGTCGCCGAGATCGAGACCGGGCGGAAGCGGGGCTCGGTGGCAACCGTTCGGAAGCTGGCGCAGGCGCTGGGGGTGACGATGGATGATCTGTTTATCTGAGAACAGGCCCCTGCCGGTCGCGGACCCCTTCCCGGCGACTGAACACGCCCGGGCGCGACCCCGGGCCTCCCGCCGCAAACCCGGTTCAGCCGATCTCCAGCCCCGCCGCCAGCCCCCGCGTCGCGCTGCCCGTGGCGGGCAGCAGCGGGATCAGGCAGGCCTGGACGGCGTGGTAGAGGTCGGGTTTGCCGGAGAATACCTTGGCCACCGGCTTGAGGTCCGGCCCCAGTTCGGGGAACCAGCCGCCATGGTGCCAGTCGATCAGATGGGTGGCGGCAAAGGACCAGATGCGGCGGTACCATAGTTCGAAGGCCGGGTTTTCGGAGATCTGGCGCAAGACCGATGCCGCCGCGATGCCTTCGGCGCAGGGCCACCAATAGCGGTCGGGGCGGCTGGGTTGGTCGTGCCAGTCGAGGGTATAGTAAAACCCGCCGGTTGCCCAATCCCACCCGATGGCGCAGGTGTGTAGAAACAGCGCCTGTGCCGCTTCGGGCAGCCATGCCAGCCTGCGGCCGCCAAGTTCCCAAAGCTGCACCAGCAGCCGGCTCCATTCCAGCGCATGGCCGGGGGTGGTGCCTGCCGGGCGGAACATCGGGTTGCCCTCATAGCCACGATCCACCTGCCAGTCGGCGGTGAAATGCTCGGCCACCCGCCAGCCCTCGGCGCGGGCATGGCAGTTGATGATCAGGCTGGCGATCCGCTCCGCCATCGCCAGATACTGGCCATCGCCCGACGCCTCGAACGCCGCCATCAGCGCTTCGGTCAGGTGCATGTTGGAGTTTTGGCCGCGATAGGGGCCAAGCGGCTGCCAGTCGGCCCCATATTCCTCGGTCGTCGCCCCGGCGGCATCGTCCCAGAACCGCCGCAAAAGAATATCGGTCACGTCCCCCATCAATGCCTTGGCCCCAGGATGCCCCACCACCATCGCCGATGAGGCGGCGAGCAGCACAAAGGCGTGGCCATAGGCCTGTTTGGTGGCGTCGACCGCGCCGGTGTCATCGACCTGCCAGAACCAGCCGCCATGGGTCCGGTCATGGTGGTGCGACGCCAGGAACGCCATGCCATGGTCGATCATCCGGTCAGCACCGGGCAGGCCCAGCAGGTGGGCCATCGCATAGCAATGGACCATCCGGGTCGTGTCATGCAGGCCACGAACGGTGCCGCCGGGACCAGTGGCTGGCATCGCGGTGCCGTTGTCCGCCAACCCGTGAAACCCGCCCTTTGGGTTGAACGCGTTGTGCTGGAACAGGTCAAACAGACTGCGCGCCTGATCCATCAGCCAGTGGCGGTGGATGGGCCGCGTGGTGAAAGCCGGGCCGCCGTGGCCAGCCCAGTCAGATGGTTCCATGTCAATGCTCCCTTTTTGGTCTTTGCTGGCCGGTCACAGGATCGGGGGAAGTGGGGCAGAAGGCAAGGGGCTGTGCCGGGGTCAGGTGCCAAACCCTGCCGCCGATGCCTGGCCCCGAGACAGGCGGGGGCTGTCTGCCCCCGCACCCCCGAGGGATATTTGTGCCGAAAAGAAACCGGGGGGGCATTCTGGAAATGAGTGGGCCGCATCCCCTTGTCATGTGGCAAGGTGAGAGGCGGTGGCATCGAGTTCGGTCTGCCGGATGTCATGTCCGCCATCGTGCCAGCAGAGCGTCACCCGAGCCCCCTGCGCCCGGTACCAGTCGGCCAGCCGCCGGGTCAGCGGGGCCGGGCAGATCGGATCAGCGCGGCCAGCGGTGATCAGAACCGCCTTGCCCGCCAAGCCCGGCTGAGGTGGTGGATCGAACGGGATCAGAGGGTGAAAGACGACCAGTTGGTCAAACAGGTCGGGGACGGCAAAGCTGACCGAGGCGAGGATGTTGGCCCCGTTGGAATAGCCGATGCCGATGGTCCGGCAGGGCTGACGCGCCGCTTTCGCCGCCGCGATCCAACCCGCCATCTGCGTGGTGCGGGCAGCAAGGTCAGGCATGTCATAGACCCCTTCGCCGGTGCGGCGAAAATAGCGGTTGGCGCCCTGTTCCGACACATCGCCGCGCGGCGAGATCACGCAAGCCCCGGGCAGAAGGCTGCGGGCCAGACCGTGGAACCGATGCTCATCCCCGCCGGTGCCGTGAAAGGTGAAGATCAGCGGGGCACCGGGCACGGCTTCGTGTATCCTGGCATGATAGGTCATCACGTCAATCCGCCAGCGGTTCCAGCGACTGCTCCAGCCGCACCCGCAGATGCTCATGCCGGTGTGGCAGCTTCAGCGCCTGACCAAGGCTTGCGGTATCTTCATCATGGTCAAACCCCGGCTCGTTGGTGGCAATTTCGAACAGCACGCCGCCCGGAGTGCGAAAATAGATCGACCAGAAATAGGTGCGATCGATCACCGGGGTGACAGCGGCGCCGGCATCGGTCAGGGCTTGCCGCACCGCCAGCTGGGCAGCGCGGTTTTCCACCGCAAAGGCCAGATGATGCACGGAACCCGCACCCTGCCGCGCCGGAGTGGCGGTGGGGATGGCCTCGATATCCACCAGATCGGCACCATTGCCATTCGGGATGCGAAAGCGGGTGACATCGCCCTGCCTGTCCGCCACCTCATAACCCATGAAGCCCATCAGTTCCGCCGTTGCCGCCGCATCGGCCAGCCGCATCGCGGCAGAGTGAAAGCCGCTGATCGCCATATCGGCGCTGACGCCGTTGCCGGTCCAGATGGCCGCACCCGGGTTCTGGCCCTCGATCAGGGCGAAATTGTCGCCATCGGGGCCGTCGAACAACAGGCGGTCCTCGCCGAACCTTGTATCGCGCACCATCGTTTTGGTGCCGTGCCGGATCAGCCGGGTTTCCCAGGCGCCAAGGCTGCCCTTTGGTACCGAAAAGGCGGTGGTCGATACCTCGCCCGCCCCCGGCTTGCCACGCCCGGCGTTCGGAAAGGGGAAACAGGTCATCACCGACCCCGGCGTTCCCGCCGCATCGCCATAATACAGGTGGTAGACATCGGGCGTGTCGAAATTCACGGTTTTCTTGACGCGGCGGAGGCCAAGGGTCCGGGTGAAAAATGCGTTGTTGGGTTGGGCATGGCTGGCCAGCGAGGTGACATGGTGCAGGCCTTTGATCTGGGTGAGCATGGGAAACTTTGCCTGGGGATTTCGGTTGCGGGATATCTATCCGTGCTCCGCCACAAAGAAAGGTCGATTGTCAAACAGGAATGGTTCACAAGTGCACAGAAGTCACCGGTGCAGCCAATTTGCGCAAGGCGGCCTGTGCTCCGCTGATCGGGGCCCCGGGGCCGAACATCCGGACGGCGGCAAAGACCCCTTCGATCAGCAGAAAGGCGATCTCTGCTGTGGCTCTGGGCTGCGGCAGGCCCTGGGCCTCGGCACGCTGGGTCAGGCCCGCCAGCACGCGCTGCTTGGCGGCGATCGAGGCCGCATGTGCCGGATGCGCGTGATCGGCAAACTCGGCGGCAGTGCCTTGAAAGGCGCAGCCAAGGCAGGACGGGGTTCCGGCAAGCGCAATCAGCGCATCGGTCAGGGCAAAGAACGGCTCGGCGGCATCAGGGCCCGGCAAGAGAATGGCAGCGCTGGCCTCGCTTTGGGCGAGCCATTCGACGATCAGGTGATCCTTGCCGGGAAAGTGCTTGTAAAACGTGGCCTTGGCCACGCCGGAGTCGGCGATGATCCGGTCGACACCGGTGCCCCGGTAGCCTTCGGCCGAGAACAGTTTGCCCGCGCTGGCAAGGATGCGGTCGCGGGCAGAGAGATTTTCAGTTGCCATGCAGAAGAACCTGTCTGTGTACCTGCAGGTGCAGAAGATCCTGTCTGTATACCTGCAGGTGCAGACTAACCTGTCTGTCTTTAGCACGAAGGCTGGAA
>Ga0105049_10003463_pt1 | contig 18652 bp, 11 predicted proteins | sample MAT06_FD_78087 | JGI IMG/M metagenome (GOLD analysis project Ga0105049, IMG submission 78087) | Freshwater microbial communities from Lake Fryxell liftoff mats and glacier meltwater in Antarctica - MAT-06 | ecosystem: Environmental > Aquatic > Freshwater > Ice > Liftoff microbial mat | place...
CTCACGAAGAGTCTACTTCCGTCGTCGGAGAACCGAAGCCCCTGAAAGGTTTGATCCAGGACGACCGAGCTTAGTACCTTGTTCTCGGCAATGCCGACGACACGAATTTCGTGAGTTCCCCAGCCCGAATGAAGCACGGCTGCAAATTTGCCGTCCGGTGAGATCTCCAAATGGCTCGGGAAATCGCCCACATCGATTTGCTCACCAGCCGGTCGAAGCGACCAGCCGTTGGGCAATAATGTTTGGCCATCTTTTTGCAATCCGGGGAGCACGACGGGAGCAGGCTGAACGGCTGTCTCCTGACTGATCGCCTCTAACGCACCATTTGCGGAACAGATCCAGCCCGATAGCAGAGTCGTTGCAAGAAATCGGAAAGAAAAAGGCAAGATTAATGTTCGCATGGTGAGTTTTCGCAAGTGCAGGATACGGCGAAGGAACGGAATGGGAGTGAGTTGCTACACGTATTGTGCAAAGTCGCTCCATCGTTTTAACGAAAATCTCAATCGTTGCGAGCATAAAGCAAAAGAAATAACCGACTCTTCACAACCGTGAGAGCTTTTCGTCCTGCGTTGTGATTGCTCAGTTTTTTAGTAATCACGACGCGGAGCGTCGTGCAACTAAGCAGGAATCACGACGCGGAGCTTCGTGCAACTAAGTAAGTCTGCGACTCAGTTTCTAGTCTGGACAAAGCGATTGTCTTGGCATGTCTGATCGCCAAGCGCCTTTTCACCCGCGTCAAGGACTTGGATGATGCGTTCGACATCGTACACACAACCCGCCCAGGTGCCGCCGCTGGCTTTTTGAAGGGCAGCCCAAAGACGCGTGTCACTCGGCAATCGCTCGTCTTCCTGTAATTCTGGATGCGAGGTACGGGCAGCGAGAATTTTCGCGCCTTCTTCCGGCGAGAACTCCTGGCCATCGCACCCAATGAAATCCACCGAGGCTTCCAGGGTTACGCGATTGATCTCAATTCGGATCACGTCATCGTCGCGAAGTTTCCCGACAGGCCCGCCGGCGAGGGCTTCCGGCCCAATATGTCCGATGCATGCTCCCGTGCTTACACCGGAAAACCGTGCGTCAGTCACCACCGCAACATGCTTGCCGTACTCTAAATGTTTCAACGCGCTGGTGAGCTGATAGGTCTCTTCCATGCCTGTGCCCATCGGGCCACGTCCGATTAGGACTGCGACATCCCCTGCTCTAAGCGGTCGGGCCGTTTGCCCTTTGGCGGCGGCGACGGCGGCTTTTTCTGTCGTGAAGATGCGGGCTGGTCCGGTCTTGCGATAGACTCCATCCGAATCGATCACCGTGGGATCGATGGCTGTCGATTTGATGACCGAGCCATCTGGGCATATGTTTCCTCGGGGAAAACAGACCGTGCTGGTCAGTCCCATCTTCTTGGCCTGCGAGGGAGGAATGATCACTTGATCCGGTTCCACGCCATCTCTTTCTCGGAGCATTTCTCGGAGGACTTGACGCCGTTCCGAGTTGGCCCACCCGTCGAGGATTTCATTCCAAGTGAGGCCTGTGACAGTTTTGGCTTCACAGCGAGCGATCCCCAATTCTCGCAAGTGCCACATGATTTCTGGAACTCCGCCTGCCATAAACAATCGGACGGTAGGATGGTACATCGGGCCATTGGGCAACACATCGACAAAGCGTGTCACCTTGCGATTGATTTCATTCCAAAGTTGGATGCTTGGTCTCGGAAGTCCCGCGGCAAATGCGATCGCGGGCACATGTAGTAACAGATTGGTCGAACCACCGCATGCGGCATGAACAGCGATCGCGTTGTAGAACGAATCCTCGGTGAGGATATCTTTCAAGCTGGTTTTGCGCTGATGCTGGTCCCACAGAACGGCCGCAGATTGTTTGGCCATTTCCATCCAAATGGGTTGCCCGCTCGGTGCAAGTGCCGCGTGAGGAACGGTCATCCCCAACGTTTCGGCGATAACCTGGCTGGTAGCAGCTGTGCCTAAGAATTGACAACCTCCACCAGGAGATCCACAAGCACGGCAGCCCGCCGTGGCTGCATCCTCAAGCGTCATCATGCCATAGGTGTAGCGAGCCCCAATGGTTTGTACTTTACCCAAGTCCTCAGCATCTTTTGCTGGCAAGGTAACTCCACCGGGGACAATGACGCTGGGTAGACTGGAACAACCGGCCAAAGCCAGCATCATAGCGGGCAGCCCTTTGTCGCAGGTCGCGACTCCGAGAACGCCACGGCGTGTAGGTAACGATCGAATGAGTCGACGAAAAACAACGGCCGCATCGTTTCGATAGGGAAGCGAGTCAAACATGCCAACGGTCCCTTGGGTCCGGCCATCGCACGGGTCGCTCACGAAACCAGCAAAGGGGACCCCTCCTTTGTCGCTAAGCCATTTCGCCGCTGCTTGCATCAGTAAGCCAACTTCCCAATGCCCGGTATGGTAACCGAGTGCGATAGGCTGTCCGTCTTCGCCTCGTATTCCACCCTGGGTGCTGAGGAGTAGGAACTGAGGACCCATCATCTTTTGGATGTCCCATCCCATGCCTGCGTTCTGTGTCCAGCCAAACAAGTCGCCGCTAGACCAAGTACGCAGCATTTCGTCGGTGAGGGGCAATTGGCCAGCCGGTCCTGTGCCTTGCGTTTTGATCGCCAGAGGTGTGTCGGTGCTACCGAACCAGCCTTGTAACGTAAATGCATTCGCCATCAGACAACCCACCCAAACTACAGACGTTTCAAACGAAAAAAGCAAAGACAACTCAGTGAAAGTCGCCTTTGCTAAAGTGCTGTTTATGATTGTAGTTGGTGGAGGCGGCTTGTGCACCGCCTAACCGCCCCAATGTTCTTACTATCGATTCAGTGCTACGCCGAAGGTGAAGGCTGGCATGATCAGGTTCTGATCGTCCAGTCGTGCCCCTCCGTTACCGCTTTCCGTGATGGTTTGTCCTCTCCATATTCCGCGACCGAAGTAGAGGAGTGCGAAGCCGCCCCGCAGATCGATGTACTTGCTCGCTTTGTAAGCACCTTCCACCTTCAGATCGAAGCCGACCGTTGATCCTTCGCCTTTGGCTCCAGCATAGGTGGTTCCGCGAGTATCATTTTCGGTGACAGACGGAGTTTGTACAGCAGCCGGATTAGCGTACGTTGATCGCGTTGTTAGCCTCGAAGTTTGTTGACTTTGATAGACGTGCCCAGCCATGAACTTGAAATCGTTCGATAGAGTCCATCGGTTGATGAACTTTGTATACCGAAAGCCGGCTTGACCTAGGATCATGCTGTTGTCGGTAAAAACACGATCACGCAGCAGTGTTTCCGTTTCAGCATTGATTGTGGGTGGAACCACGCCGAGATTTAGTCCGAACCCTCGAGTGTATGTATCGTTGGCCGCGGTATCTCCAAAGAAAGCGTAACGCAGGCCCACCATCGGCTCCAGGATACCACCGTAGCGATACGGCTCCATTCGCCACGTTTTGTTGGCTTCAAAGGATGCGAACGAGCCCACATTCAAGCTATCTTGAATCTTGTAAAACCGCTCGTTATCAAAATCGTTTTGGAACGCGGGAGGGAGAATCGCATTGGCCGCATTGACGGGCAAGAACTGGTTGAGCCGCTGTTGATCGTATTGATTGTAGACGTTCGGTCCACTCACGTTCATGGCGGAAAACAACCAGCCAGACTCTTGACTGCTCATCCAGCCGAAATCGAACCGATTCCCCCAGGTGAAGTCGATCCTATTGTTAGCCGACTCCGTTTCCGATCGGTTAACACCGATGCTTAACCTATCGTAGGTTAGGAAGTACCCTGTATTGGCACGTTGCCGTGCGGTCAGATCTTGCAAATCTTGCAACTGGACTGGAGCAAAGAACTGCCAATCGGGATCGAAAGCCATCGGCTCCGAAAAGGGGTGATACCCCTCAAACGAGAGACCAACTTGGCCAGCGACGGCCATAGCCGTCAGAACAAATAATCGTATAGTACTTTGCAACACGGACATAGTAATCTCTTCCACCGTTCCACTAAGGCTTTTCACGATCCGATCGGAGTATCCAGTCGATCGCATGAAATCGGGTTGTGCAGCTAATATCGGAACTGCTGGTCCCCTAAATTGAGTCGGTTTAGGCAAAGCGTAACGAAAAATCCGACCGTTTCATGCGATTGATTTGCTAGCCATGCTGTCTGCATGTTTGATGACAGGATAAATGCCATTACTAGGAGCGACTCTAGGCCTAGAGCCTGGCGAGCAGCTCTTTTTTCTTTTCAGCAAACTCAGCTTCCGTAAGAATCCCTTTGGCCTTTAGCTCGCCCAGTTTTTCAATGGCTCCCAAGATATCGACCGCGAGCGGAGTTGCGTCTGCAGCAACCAACTTGGACTCGTCGGCCACGTCGACGCCGGCCGCCGCAGTGGAAGATGGACTCACCACTGTGTCCTTAAAGGAATCCGATGGCATCGTCGGCGATTGTGTAGCCGGCTGAACCGACTGTCCATCCCTAGAAACGACAGGCAGCGAACTAAGCAGAACGTTGCCGAACTGGCTGCTAAAGGAAAAGCCACCGTTGCCCCCCTGCTGCTGCGAAAAACCGCCGATCTGATGTTGGAGCGTATCGTACACCCAGACGGATCTCCCTGTCTTTACCGCCAATCGACCCGCCTCGCCAAAATAGGCATAGTGGGTTTGGTTTTGGTTGCCGGTGGCGTTGGGCGACCCCAATTCCTTGGGCCACCAGTTTTGGGCAGGGTCGGGAACGAAAAGAGTCGAGCTACCTCGTACGCCGCCTGCCGTTTGCTGCTGGGAATCGTAGCCACCTTGAGATTGCGACTGGAAGCTGCCCGTTTGGAATAGAACTCCCTGATTTTGGAGGACCACCGCAATGTCGGAGCACAGCGACTGGATACGGCCCTTCAAGTAGTTATTGAACATGTCGCCAATCATGGTCATACCTCCCGACATCCATTGGCCGGAGCCCGCGAACTCTGGATGACTGAATTGGGCCATTTGTCCATTCCCATTCATCACCGCGACGAGCATGTGTTGGATCGCATCTGGAGAAAAACCATGGCGGTTCGCAAGATCAGCAATGACGCTGCGTCCTGCTTCAGTCAATTCAGGCATTGTCGATTCCTTGTGATGAATGATCGCGTCGTTGTGCGTCGAGCTTCGGGCTAGGGAGCTTACACGCTAACGCAAATAAATCGAAAGACAAGGGTCCACCCTGGTTATGTTGCGGAAGTCGCTCAGCTGTTGATTTCGTTGATAATCGCCAACACGTCGAGCGGATCGATGAGTCCATTGGCATTAACGTCGACGAACGGAAGTCCCAAATCGAAATTCGGGTTCAAAGCTCGAACGCCGCCCAGATTGATTTCGTTAATAATGGTCAAGACATCGAGGGGATCTGCAGCACCATTGTTATTGACATCAAACCGATTGGCGGGATTGGTCCAGTATGCTGGATCCGAATCGGTGATCACCAGTTCGATCGAGGTCCCTAGCACACCATTTCCATTGGCGAAAACTCGCACAGGCCGCGTTCCCTGTGGGGCAAAATCGTCGACAGCCGAAACAGGGAACGGCGCGCTGAGGGAGCCTGCTGGCACAAAGACGCTTGGCGGGATGATCAATTGATTGCTTGGTTCGGCGGTCAGTTGCAACGTGACTCCACCTGCGGGTGCTGGGGAGCGAAGCGAGACTTCCGCCTGAGTCGTTCGGCGGGCTGGGTCTTCTTCATTCAAAGTCGTCGACTGCAGCACCAGCACCAGCGGCTGATAGTCCGTTACGGTTAGAATCGCGGAAGCCGATTCATAGCCCGTGGAAGATGCATCCAAAGTCACCGCTTGGGATCCATCAAAAAGAGCGTCATCGATTGCATCGATCCCCACCGTCGCGATGGACGAACCTGCGGCAATGAGAACCGAGCTCGGTAAACTCGCCTCGCTAGTGTCGCTGCTGGACAGCAGGACCAACAGACTTTCCCCAACATCGGAATTGGATCGCGAGACCGTCATGGTCGCTGCTCCGGCGCCCGCATTCTCCCCCACCGTTGTGCGATCCAGTGAAACAATGATCTTTTCGCGATCCAAGACATCGACGGCCACCGAGTTGGAAGCGATTGCTCCAACGTTAGCATCGATCAGCACGCGAATCGTACCATCCAGCAAGCTATCGTCGATTGCTTCAGCAGCTATGCTTGCGCTGGATTGTCCGGCTGGAATGACTATCGATGGGGGGAGTTGCAACTCGGTGGTATCGCTGCTGCGGAGCGCGACATTCAACGCCTGCGCAAGGTCGAAACCGGTGCGCCGAACCGTTACCGTGGCTGCGTTACGACCAGCGTCTTCGGCAATACTTGCTCGATCAATCGAAATCTCTAGGCTCGGTGGTGCGCCGACGTTGATGGTGAATTGCTGTTGGCTGGAGCCGCCGTCGTCATCAGTAACAGTTAGCGTAACGGTATAGCTCCCCATCTGAGCATAGCTGTGCACACCATCGAAATAGCCACGTGTATCTAGGCCGGCCGATCCAATCGCCTCTACTATTGCTGGCCCCGAGTCAACGGGAGTGCCGTCGCCCCATTGGATGGAATAGGTAAATGTCTCGGTCTGTGGCGGTGTAGCTAGATTTGCGCCGAAACCTGCGTCGGTGAACTGCCCAATCTTCGGTATAGCTATCGATTGGCCTTGAATTGCAGATAGGCTTTGCCTAGCTGCCAAAACTGGATTGACGTTCGTGATGTTGACGCTGATCGGAATCGAAGTAGTCCCTAGAATTGAGCCGCTGAGCTGGAGTTGGGCTGTGAACGTGCCGTTGTCGCCATAGATGTGGGACGCGCTGACCTGGACTTGTGGAGCAATGAGTTGCCAACCGACATCCTGCATGCCAGCCAAATCCAGACGCGTTGGCAAAACACGTTGCCCCGTCAAGTTGACCGGCGTCATGGCCGCGGGTTGTCCGTTGTACGTGGTCCCAATCGCCCAATGGCTAGCATCATTGAGGGGGACGGGAGATCTCCCCGAGACCGCCACGGAATTCGCGCCGGTAAAGCCACCTGCAACCTTAGCGTTCCAGCTATTGGCTAGCCCAAAGCCGAGCATATGCAAAAGTTCGTGCGAAGCAACCGATACGAAATCGGACTCATTGGAATCTAGTCCTGCGGTGGTGAGGCCAAAGTGCCAGTTGGCAGACTGCGAAAATACGACGGTTCCCCCCCAAGGCCCAAAGTCAGTCGCGGGACTGGCGATGGCTCCGGTTTGGCCTCTCGTACGAACGGTATCGATGAACGCTTGACTAGGCGAGGAAGCGTTAAAGCCCCCTCTTTCACCCCGGCCCAATTCGTTGCCGGCTAAATTTCTGCCACCAGCAAAAACAAGGATTTCGTTTGCTGCAATACTTAGATTCAAGCGAGTATCTTGAGCGCCAGTGGCTGGATTTAGGAATCGAGCGGTCCAGGAACTAACGCCGGTCGGTTGGATGGCGGTGAGTTGGTCGGAGAACTTAGAAACGATAGAATTAGCTGCAAACTGCAACGCGTTTTTTCGTTCTTGGGTCGAAAAGAAATTAGCGGCATCCATCGAATAGTCTATTCGGATGGAAAGTGGTCCGGCTGCAGGCGAAGCACCGACCGTTGCGGGCGTTCTAATACCATCACCCCAGAGCACCGATCCCGAGATGGTTCCGCCGATTGCCGAGGTGTCGTAGACTTGATTGAACGAAAAGGTTAGTCCCTCCGCGGTCAACGGATACCGTGCCGCCAAAAACTCGACAACGAGACAACGCGAGCGGCGGCGTTTATCGACGCGTGACTTTCCGCGAGTGAACGACACGGAAATGAGCTTGAGCAATCGAAAAAGCATGGCGAATCGCCTTGGGACGAGGAGGAAGAGTGGCTCAGGCATCCAGTTGGCCAAACAACTATCCCTATCACCTTATCCGGCAAGTCCAACCCTCGATACTCCTTGGTAAGTAGCATATTTAAAGCAAGCAAATAGTTTCTCGCAACCGGTTCAACTTCCGGAGATCATCATCTGACAGGGTGCCAAAAGAAATGGCAGATGGAGACATGGAGAGCGGCAGGCTGAAATCTACTAGCTTGCGGTTCGTGATCGGTAGATACGAACCTGCTGCTCGCCCGAGAGGCTGCGGCGATCTTAGTTCGACTGTACTAAGTTCGACGCCCATGGTCTTGAAGGCCGTTTCGCTTTAGTTTCAGCAGAAATAGCCAACAGTAGCTTGGGAGCATCTTCCCGAGCAGAATTTGATGGTCGGACGGGACAGATTGTCCCATCCTACTGAAGGTCGCTAAAGCGAGACGGCCTCCCTGAGCTATGGGTGCGGGAGTTTGTATTCGAATTAGGGATGCGAAGCGCTCGGGCAATTGCAACGATTTTTACGCGACAGCCAATTGCGAGTTTTATTTTGCTGTCTTCCGATTTCGCAATCGCGCACCAATGTAGGATATGCCGCACATTGCAATCAACGCGATCGAAGAGGGTTCAGGAACCGCTGTGGCCGTTAAAGTGCCTGTGTATATAAAGCTACCGGCCGCGGTCATCACAGCGCTTGCTTTAGTTCTTGGTTGGCGGGAGGATGTGCACGGCAACGTGGTGAAAGCCATCCTCGCTTGATAGGCGTCAAGCACTAAGGGATGGCTAGATTGCCGGCCTGCTCCAGTGGGTCGAGCCCCAAGGCGGCTTGCATGGCCGCAAGCGCAACATAAAAATCCCGTTCGGCTTCGAGCAGCTTTACTTCACTATCGTTGACTTTGACTTCTTGATTGATCAAGAAAAACAAATCGACTCGGCCAGCTTCGAACGACAGCCTGAAGATATCCAGAGTGATATTCGCTTGCTTCAGCAATTCACTGGCCGCAATGACATCTAGCTGAGCCGTGTCCAAGGCATTGCGTGCGGTTAGCAATTCGTTCCCAATTTTGTCCCGTTGAAACTCCAGTTTCTGTGACAATTGCGCGAGCTTGGCCTCTGAATCTTGAATCTTTCCTCTGGCTTTGCTTCGCTGTATTGGAACGTCACCGATCACTCCTGCCTCCATTTGAAACTCACCTTTGTCGTTCAGCGAGCTGGTTCCCGCTCCCACGTTTTGGACACTCTGAACGGTGAAATCGACGTTTGGAAGCAATTGGTTTCTCGCAAGAGATAAATCCAAACGTAGGGCTTGCCGATCTAGTTCTATCAGTTGCAATTCAGGCCGGCTGGCTAGTGCATTTTGAAGATCGGTTCCGAATTCGCCGGGCGGCATAGGAAAGACTTCAGGGAAATCTCTCGGCAGCCATTCGGGCGGAGCCAACAGTGGCTGTCCTGATTCATCCCTCAGGAAGAGCGACAGCTTGAAAGCTGAGTCCCGAAACTTTTGCCGCGTTTCATTGCGTTTCAGTACGCGTTCCTGGATCGTTTGTGCATTCAGTGAGAGTTCTAGCTCCGATACGGCTCCGGCTGCAAACGCTTTCTCGAGTTGTTCGCCACGTTGTAGCGCGATCTTGAGCAACCGCTCCTGAGCCTTGAGCACATTGCCCACCTCCACCCACATCCAAAACGAACGAGCCGCGTCTTGGCCTGCGATCAATACTTGGTTTCGGATCTCCGGCGCTACCGCCATTCGTCTTAAGTTGGCTTGAAACAGTTCCACTCGGGCGGGATCGATGGCCCGGCCCTGCAACAGCGGCTGCACAAGGGCGAGCTTGAAATCCCCACCGTCGTTGGTTTCACGTTCTCTGTACCATGGCTCGTAACTGCCACGGCCAATGCGATAGCCTGCGCTCGCGTACCCTCCCCACCAGAGCTGCCTTGCCACGCCGATGCCATTGCGGTAGGTTTCGTAGAAGCCGACCGGCTGGTTAAGCGAGTAGTACTCCAGCTTGACGTCGTAGGCGCCAATGGCAGAAAGCTGCTGGCCAGCTGCCACTCCCGACTGCAGTCTCGCGATCTCGAGCAGAGGGAACGCTCTATAGGTCGAGGCAATCACGTCCGAAAGCTGCAACATTTGCCCCATCTGCTGAGCGTCCGATTCCGGAGTCGGAAGAGCTTCGCGAACAGTCCCATCCTGCGATGGATCTGCATCACGCTTTGGTCTGTCCGCCGGATCGCGTCCGATAGCTTCGGAAAACGGGGCCTCCGTACCCCTGTCGCGTAGAATCCTATCCATTTTCAATTCACGACCTGACGAATCAGCTCTCGGTTTCCGATCGTCCGTCGAACCGCTTGAGGCACGCTCTTGCAATCTGCGTTCAAGTTCCTCGAGTGCTTCGGTTCTCATCCCTTTATCTGCAGGCAGTTTAAGATCGCCGGCAGAGTTGCTTTGGGCGGGTAGCGACGAGCTCTGCGGGGCGGGCGATTGAGCTAAAGTGATCTGCGGCATCCAAATCGCGAATGGAATAGCTAGCGAACAAACAGCTATGTAACGCCCTACTTGAATTTGGGCACTTTGGGATCTTTTTCCTTTTCTTCGCTCGGCGTCTTGTCGTCTCTGGTGGCCGGGAAGCCGTTGATTTGTCGCCATACCTCAAATCCTAGGGGGACAGTTTGCAGGATTACCCAACCTTTGGCGCGTACCCCTTGCCTTAAGTATCGACTATCCGGCCAAGTTTCTTGCTTCGGATCTGGAGCAACGATGATTTTGAAATTGCCTTTGCTATCATCGGAAGGGCTTTTAGTGATGACACGACCACCAAAAGTCCCGATCGCTACGCTGGGCCACCCGATAAACTGAATGGCTGGCCAACCATCGAATTGCAATCGAACTTCGTCCCCTACATGGATCAGTGGCTGATCGAGACCGCGTACATTGAGTTCGACGACCAGATCGCTCGTGTTCGGAATCACTTCGAACAGCGGATCCCCTTCTTTCACGGTGTTGGTTCCCATTTGCACCTGGATGGCTTGTATCAGTCCATCGCTGGGGCTTACGATTATGAGTCGCCCCAGCTCATCGATTTTTACAGCCACATCTTGCTGATCCTTCTGGATAATTGTGATTTCGCTTTTTTGCTTTTCAACTTTACTACTAAGCTCGATGATCTTGGTATCCACTTCGCTTTTTTTGCTTGCCAAGGACTCTTCCTTGCTCGTCATCTCCTCAAACGCTTCGACCACCGCAGAACGAGCTTTCTCCAGCTTTTGAAATTCCGCTTCTTCTTTGTTGAAGGCTTGTTGGTATTTGATTTCTGGATCAAAAGCTCCTCGAAGCTTTGCCGAAACTACAAGTTCTCTATTTGCTTGATCATGGACACTCTTTTGCCCCTCGGCTTCCGCCTGACTCTGTCTCCACTTGGCCGTCGCGGCCTTGACCTCCGCTTCGAAAGCGAGGAGAAATCGTTTAAGGTTCTCCGTATCGGTTGCCACTTGATTTATTAAATTGAGGAGTATCTGCTCATTGCTCGCAAGCTTTATTTCGAGTGTCCGCTTTTGTATTGATGTTTGCTCCAATTGGTTTTGAGAGAAAGCCTCGAGTTCCAGGATGACCTCCCCCTTGTCGACTTTATCACCTTCTCGAAGATCGGTTTTCATTTTGCTAACGACTCCCTTGGCAGTGCTGGTAACGACCTGCCGCCTTAATTGTGGGAGTCTCGCGACGACGTCACCCTCGCAGATCGAGGTCTGTTGCCATGGCAGGAGGATACCGGCGACTACGAACCCAAGCAAAAGCACGGCGGTGATTCTGGCGAGAAGTCTTGCAAACCAACTGGAACGAACCAAATGCATGGCTGGGAAACGATGGCCCAGGCCCTTGGTAGGTCGGAGCCGCACCATTCGACGTTGGATAGGCGCATTTAAGCTCGCGGAAACGGTTCGTGCCTTGGAGGCTGTCGGGTCTGTCATAGGTATATTTCTTTTTCTTTGCCTCTGCAGCTCGAAGTCAATGATGATCGTCGGACTTGTTCGACGACAAATCCAAAAACCCATCGCACTGCCCAATAATCTCTTTGTCATGCGTCGCTATCAGCAAAGTCCACGGTTGATTTCGGTCGCTGAGACGCTCCCAAATCTTGGCTCTCATCTTAGGTGGGAGCCGATCGAGCACACCGTCAACCAACAGTAGACGAGGTCGCGTGGCGATGGCTCGGGCGAGCATCACTCGAATGGACTGGGTACTGCTTAGAGGATAGCCACCACTTTGCAAGATGGTGTCCATTCCCTCGGGCAGCGACAACGCCTCATCCCAAAGGTCGACCTCTTGCAGCGCAATCCGAACTTCCGCCGCAGTTACCGATACGCGATGCAGTGAGATGTTTTCATGAAGCGTACCCCTGAAAATTTCTGTGTCGGAGGCTATCGAAACGAGCGAGCCGTCGGCAAACCGATTCACCTCGCGGGAATCCACCCCTCCAATTTCCACCAAGCCGCTGCCTGGAGGCCTTAATCCGCAAAGTGTTTGCATCAGTATGGACTTCCCACAGTCACCTTCACCCGTGATGGCAAAGCGCTGCCCGCTTTCAATCGTGAGATCGCCCACCGTGATCAGATGGTGGCCGCCGCCCTTCACACTCAATGCCCTGAATCGGACATCGACAGCCCCGTCACCTGCATCCAACGATCGGGAGGGGGGTAGGGTTGGCAGATCGATGAGGTGACCCACTTTGTCTACAGCGGCCATCAAGTCGTAAAACGACTCAAGCGACTTGCCGATCTTTGCGAACCCACCCACCACGATCACAACCACCGACACGCTAGCCACCAGCTGACCGATGGTCAAACTTCCCGACAGCACGAGCCAAACTCCGAGCGATAGCAACGATGAAACTGAGACAGCGAACAGCAGCAAGGCAAAAAGGGTCTGACGCATCAGCACAACAAAGTGACGTCGTCGGGCTTCTAAGTATTCGACCGTCAATCGATTAGCGCGGTCGACGACCAATTCGCCACCTCCGTGCACTTGAAAAGCAGTTGGATTGCCGATGACATCTTGCAACCAATGGGCAACCCGATACTTGATGAGTGACTCCTCAATGGCCGTTCGAACGCCATTTCTTCCGAGCAAATAAAGAACGATCGTCATAGCCATCAATAGAACGATGTCAAATGCCAAAAGGAACGGACTATAAATCGCCAACAATAATAGCCCAGTAAGAGTCTGAATGATCAGCGACAACCCTTCGACGAGAAGCGAGGCGGTGGCTTTCTGAATGGTCATCACGTCGAAAAAGCGGTTCGCCATTTCTGGACCATGAATCCCATCCATGGCTGTCCGTTCTAACCTTGGCAGCCTTTCCGAGAGGTCACCGACGATGCGAACAAAAATTCTTCGCTGCATGATTTCGACAATGAAGAACTGCAAAGCTTTGATCACCGCAGACAAAGAAAGAATGCCAAAGACCATTATCGCTAACCAAACCAAAGGCTGCGTCAAGCTCGCAAAACCAATGGTCGTAACCATCTGTTCCACCGCCAACGGCGTCGCCAAGTCGAGCACGCTGACAATGAAACCGAAGATCGTCAGCGATCGAATATCGCGAGCATCGAAATGGAGGAATCGCAACATGCGTCGCTGCGGCGAAATGTGTTCGTGATGATGGTCATCGTGACCCTCGTGATCGTTGGAAACACGGTGAACGTGGTCTTGGCCGGGTTCGTGATGTGAGGAAACCACTTCGCATTCCAACGACGGTTGCGCAACAAAGCACATACGCCCCTCGACCTGCGCTACCAAATTCTTTAATTTGGATTGCGAGATGGATTCCGATTCTTTGCCGCGACTGTCAATTTTGGCACTTTCGGAATGTCGAGCCATTACATCGGAGAAAACCCAAGCCGCTGGGTCCGTCGCAGAGGGTCGGACCATAGCAATCGAGAAACCATCTACCAGTAACTCCCAAACCTCGGATGCTTCCAGCTCGACCGGAGCCAATCGGACGCCGATGCTCTGGGCTGCTCTCATGACAGCAACCGTGAGCGCATCGATCGATTCGATCCCAACGTCGACCATCGCATCATTGAGGGCCTGTTGGATCTTGGCACTCTCCGTCGGAACATCCAAACGGATCGATAGCTCACTAAGCATTCCCCTCAGGACCTCCTTTAGGAGATCGCCAGTCCTAGAATCGTTGGCTTGTCGGAACATGCAGTCGCTGTTTACTGAGGGAGCAAATGGTCTTCGGTTTCCTACATCTATCGGGTAAATCGTCCACCCAGCCTAAGCCATGTCAAGCATTATTTAGGAATCGTCGGCAAAGCCAAGGGTTTTTTCATATCAAATAGTGCTAAAAACACTGGAAAATCGTTGGTCAGTATCCAAATGCCTGCTTGCGAGTATCATACCAGGAAGGCCAAAGCTCAACGTATCACTCCCCCCCACATTTGCCAAAGGTCACCATGCTGAACAAATCCTGTCATTTGTCGCTGCTCGGCGTCTTGTTTTTGTCAGTGACTTCGTTGGCGCAAGATGTTTCGTCACTACCTAAGAAAATCGTGATCATCGCCGGTAAACCATCCCACCCACCCCGGATGCATGAATTCAACGCCGGTGTGCAGCTCCTAGCAAAATGCCTCAAAAATGCGCCTGGCGTGAAGGCGGAGTTCGTTCTCAATGGCTGGCCCGGGGACGAGTCCATTTTCCAAGATGCCGCAGCAGTCATTTTCTACATGGACGGACGGGCTGGCCATGAAGTCGTGCTCGAAGAGGGACGTCGACTCAAATTAGTCGAAGAGTGGGTACAAAGGGGAGTAGGGATCGGCTGTATGCACTACGGCGTAGAAGTCGAACCGAATCAAGCGGGGGCTCAATTCAAACGTTGGATAGGTGGTCACTACGAAAACTTGTTTTCCTGCAACCCGATCTGGGAGCCGGAGTTTAATCAGTTTCCAGAGCACCCCATCACGCGCGGTGTCAAACCCTTCAAGGCTTCCGACGAATGGTACTTCAACATTCGATTTGTAGCCGAACGGGCTGGCAACCAAGCCGATGTCATCGACGGGAGCAAATTTGTTCCGATCCTGGTCGCTTCACCGTCGGACGATGTCCGCGATGGCCCCTACGTTTATCCGAAAGGTCCATATGCACACGTCGAAGCCAATCGCGGTCGAGCCGAAGCCATGATGTGGTCGGTTGAGCGACCTGATGGCGGACGAGGATTCGGATTCACCGGCGGGCACTTTCACGACAACTGGGCCAACGACTCTTTTCGCAAAGTGGTTCTCAACGCCTTCGTTTGGATCGCCAAAGGACAAGTTCCTACCAACGGTATCGAATCCACCGTCACTCGAGAGGATATCGAAGCCAACTTGGACCCGAAACCGGTCAAGAAATAAGGGTTCAACGCTTTACATCCAGAGCATTTCCGCAAAGGACCTTACCAGCGTACCTGTTCCGCCGGCGTCGCACCAAGGCTTCGCGCTGTCCAAATACGCCGGCCCAGCAATGTCGATATGTGTCCAAGGTCGGCCCTCGACGAACTCCTCCAGGAACTTGGCAGCCGTGATCGCACCGCCCCATCGTCCCTCCCCCACATTCTTAATATCCGCTACTTTGCCAGCGATCTGTTCTTGGAAAAAGGAGTGCATCGGCAGTGGCCACGTGTACTCGCCGCAGGCGTCGGCTGCTTGGCGAATCTCGTTTTGCCATGCTTCATTATTGGTCATAAGCCCAGAAATTTCGGTGCCCAACCCAACCACGCATGCGCCGGTCAAAGTGGCGAAGTCGACAATCTTCGATGGCTTATGATCGAGAGCGACGTTCAGGCAATCGGCTAGCACCAAACGACCTTCGGCATCTGTATTGTGAATCTCGATCGTCTTCCCGCTACGTGCGGTGAGAACATCACCGAGCTTGAACGCGTCTCCTGAAATCAAGTTCTCTACCAAACCCAGTATGCCGACGAGATTGTGCTTGACCTTTAGCTGAGCGGCTGCTTGCATAATGCCGAGCACGGTAGCTGCGCCCGCCATATCGCACTTCATGGTCAACATGCCATCGGTCGGCTTGATCGAATAGCCTCCACTGTCAAACGTAACTCCTTTGCCCACCAACGCGATGGGGGCCGTGCCCTGAGCACCACCTGCATAGTGCAAGAGGATCAGACGAGGATCTCTTACCGAGCCACGCGCGACCCCTAGTAACGCTCCGCAACCCTCGAGCTCCAACTTGGTTTTGTCCCAGACATCGACTTGGATCGCGTTTCGACCTGCGAGCTGAATTGCCTCTTCGGCCAGTGACTCGGGGTAAAGGTAATTCGGCGGGAGATTCACGAGCCTGCGTGTGAGATTTATCGCTTCTCCCAAAATTTGGCCAGCTTCGACGTTGGTGCTGTCGACTCCAACCCATTCGAGGCACTCAGGCTGGTGCAATGACTTTTCTGCGCGAAAGAGATCCTGTCCTACACATCCGACCATGGCACCGGATACGCAACTTCGGACTGAACGCGGAGAGCCTTGGAAACCGACCAACCGGACCAGCTCCCTCTTTTTGGTTGCCACTACCTTCATCGCGGTCGCAGCCGCTCGCGAAAAAACACTCGGGTGCGCCGTGCTGCGAGTCCCTAGTCCGACCGTTACCAAAACCTTGACGGGCAAACCTGCCGGAGCAATAATCTGCGAAATCTTAAGAGGCTTCGTTGAGATTTCCTCGGAGCCTATCAGCCGGCTTAACAATCCATGGGTGACTGAATCCACGCGAGCAACCTCGGCCGATGTGGGCCAAGTGTCGTCGATCGCTAAAATCATGCAATCGCAAGCGGACTCAACGAAATCGCCTACCAACGTTGTGCATCGCATCGTTTGACCATCGAATCAGTGAAGTGGAATAGATTTTTCGCGCCCACGCAAAGTCTGAAAACACAGACCTCCAGCGGAAACACTAAGCCTAGTGAACAGCGGGTGCTGGAACAAGTTCTACCATGATACGCATTCGCGTACCGGCGCGAACCACGGTCACTTCCACGGGACGGCTCATCGGCGTGAGGCCAACCAGCTGCACTAAATGCTCGTCGTTCTCGACCAAGTTACCGTCGAACTCCAGAATCACGTCCCCATACCTCAGACCGGCGAGTTCGGCTGGACTGTTCGGTTTAATCACTTTGACGAAAGCTCCGCGAGGACGCACGGAACCAGCGGAGAGGTTGATGTCGGCATTGAATGCCCGTTCTACACTCACCCCTAAATACGAACGTTGCAACCCCCCGTTCTCGATGAGCTGCTGTGCAACCGTCATGGCTAAGTTGATGGGGATGGAGAATCCAATCCCTTCGTTGCCCCCAGAGTTGCTAGCGATGGCAGTATTGATTCCGACCACTTCGCCACGAAGGTTCATGAGTGGGCCACCGCTGTTCCCAGGATTAATAGCCGCATCTGTTTGAATGAAGTCCTGATAGACGATGGCCTTGGAACCTAGCTCCAGATTGCGTCTCCCTTTGGCGCTGATGATTCCATAGCTCACAGAGTGATTCAAACCGAAGGGACTACCGACCGCAAAAACAAAATCACCCATTTCGATGTTGCGACTGTCAGCTAACTTTGCGATCGGCAAGTCGTTTCGATTGATGTCGATCACAGCGATATCGGTGGAAGCGTCTTCCCAGACTCTTACAGGTTTAAGAGGGGCGCCAGAGTCGGTCTCCAACTTGATGTTTGGTAAACTGGCCGCGTGAATAACGTGGCGATTAGTAATGATGTAGTTGCTATTGTTGATCTGAACGATAACGCCTGATCCGGCCTCCTCGACCTTGCGATTCTCTGACTTGGATGTCCGGAGATCCGGCCGGGAACTTCCGGATCGCTCAGGCGCAGCTTCCTCTTTGATCGCTTCGATATGAACTACAGTTGGGCCGACCAGTCGTACGACACGCCGCAAAAGTGAGTGTTGCCGCTCTATCAAATCCACTTCTTCGGCAATTCGAGCGTATTGTTCGTCCCGTTGTCGAGAGTCAGCAATCGTATCGACACTTGCACTGCTCGAAAACTGATCCGTACCTCTTCGCGGAAAACCCGTCGACTGTCCATGGACATCGCAACAATCCGTGCCTGCGAAGGTGACAAAGGCAGAAACCACAAGGATCATCCGCCAATTTCGAAACCAATGCACTGCAGCTGATTGTTCCGAGTTTTTGTTAAGGCTCATCGTTGGATGACGTTTGCTGGTGGAAAGTGGCTAAAGCTTCAACGCACACAATGATGGTATTCGGATGTTTGCATCGCATCCTTTGATTCCAAACCTTGTGTCTTGCTTTTCGGAGCGGAATCAAGTGGCATAAATGCCGTAATGACACGAACTGCGGATTGTACCGAATCTGTCTGCCTACCCCGAAAACTACCGCAAAGTCGCTACAGGCGCTATACCCCTACAAAAAAAGCAAAAAGTATCAAAAAGTGCCTAGCACGGAGGAGGAGGAAAAAGGAGGAGGAAAAAGGAGAGGAAAAAGAGGAGAGGAAAAAGAAGCGGAGGAAAAAGAAGCGGAGAGGGGAGGAAAAAGTATCGAGAAGGAAATGGGACAGGCACAACTTCTATGCGTCTACGTCCTAGACGGTTATCGAATACTCACACTCAATTGATTCGGTTCCTCCCTTAACCGATCTCGGCTAGCCGACAGAAATCGACTGAGCAACCGAGCCCCGCTTAGCTTCAGCATCCTCGCTCCCCAACTCTCCGCACTACTGCCAAGCCTCGTAAAGATGCTCTCCACTTCCGCTGTCACCGCCGCTTTGCCATCGCGCACCAAGCGACTCGTGTA
>Ga0105049_10003464_pt1 | contig 18649 bp, 19 predicted proteins | sample MAT06_FD_78087 | JGI IMG/M metagenome (GOLD analysis project Ga0105049, IMG submission 78087) | Freshwater microbial communities from Lake Fryxell liftoff mats and glacier meltwater in Antarctica - MAT-06 | ecosystem: Environmental > Aquatic > Freshwater > Ice > Liftoff microbial mat | place...
CGGTAGATGTCAACACTAAAAAAGAAAATAAGCTCACCAGCGATGGCAGCGACCTGATTTTAAATGGTTACGCCAGTTGGGTGTACATGGAAGAGATCCTTGGCCGCCAATCGCGCTACCGTGCTTTCTGGTGGAGTCCCGATAGCAAAAACATCGCTTTTTTTAGAAGTGATGATACAGAGGTTCCAGAATTTACGATTACCGATGCCAATGGTTTGCACGGGTACATCGAAAAATGGCGCTACCCAAAAGTAGGCGACAAAAACCCAGCAGTAAAAGTGGGCATCGTTACCCCGGCAGGTGGCGGCGTAGTGTGGAGTGATTTTAACCCGGCTGACGACCAATATTTTGGCATGCCCTATTGGAAACCAGATGGCAGCAGCCTATTGGTACAATGGATGAACCGTAAACAAAACGAATTAAAAATATGGGCAGTAAATCCAGCTAACGGATCCAAATCAATCTTTTACAGTGAGACACAAAAAACATGGATCAATCTGGATGAAAACGACCGGGTTCGGTTTTTAGAAAATGGCAAGGGCTTCATTTTACAAAGCGATGCCACTGGCTGGAACCATTTGTATTACCACGACATGAATGGGAAACTCATTAATGCCATCACCGAAGGTAAATACACCGTAACTGGCATTACAAAGGTGGATGAAAAGAATGGCATATTATATTTTACTGCCAGAAGCCGAGAAAACACAGCTCATTCTGATTTTTACAAAGTAGGCTTAAACGGTAAAAAATTACAAAGATTAAGTTTTGGGGATTACTCTCATAGTATTGCCAGCCTTTCTCCAGACGGATCTTATTTTGTTACCAATTACGGCAACGCAACTACACCAAACCGCACTGCGCTGGTGAGTGGAGTCACTGGAAAAATCATCAAAGAACTGGGTGATAGCAAAGGCCCGGAATTCGATCAATATGAGCTGGCCAAAACAGAAGTTATTCGGGTAAAAAGTGACGATGGTTTATACGATCTTCCCATGAAAATTACCTGGCCGGTGAATATGGATAAAAATAAAAAATACCCGGTACTGGTAAGCATTTATGGTGGACCCAACGCAGGTACAGTCATGGATACCTGGACTCCCCTTAATGGCAATCAGCAATTTTATGCCAAAGAAGGGTTAATTCAGGTAGCGATGGATCATCGTGCCAGCGGGCATTTCGGAAAAGAAGGGGTGAATTATATGTACCACAACCTGGGTTACTGGGAAATGAAAGATTATAGCACAATGGTAAAATGGTTGATTGCTAACGGGAACGCAGACTCGGCAAAAGTTTGTATCACCGGATTTAGTTACGGAGGTTACCTGAGTTCGTATGCCATGACCTATGGAGCAGATGTGTTCACACATGCCATGGCAGGTGGAAGTGTAACCGATTGGACCTTGTACGATTCTCATTACACTGAACGTTTTATGGGTACGCCAGCCGATAATGCGGAAGGATATAAAACCAGTTCTGTATTTAGTTACACCGATCAATACAAAGGCAATATGCAATTGGTACATGGCGTGATCGATGAAAACGTACACATGCAAAACAGTATTCAATTGCTGAGCAAATTACAGGATGCCAAAAAAGATGTGGAATTCATGGCCTATTCTGGCGGCAGACATGGATGGGGCGGCAACAAAGGCGCCCATTTTCAGAACCTGAAAACCAAATACATTTACAAATATCTTTTAGAGAAAGAAGTGCCGAAAGCAATGCTTCGATAATCAACTGTTTTTAAATGGGCTGTCTCCTTCAAAGAGACAGCCCATTTATTTTATAAGAAACAATCTGCAAACCGTTGCTTCTATTACAAATTATCTTGAAATAGGAACCACCTGGTTGTTTGATTTTTTCCCATAATACCTCATGGCCCAGGCAATCGTAAACGTGGGAATAAAGTCGGTAAAAGGGAGTAACTCTTCCAAAAAGCTAAAGCCACCGCCAAAGAACCCCATTTTTCCTCCAAATAATTTGTAGAAAAGAATAGCAGAAACAGGCGCCCAAACCAGGTCAGAAAATTCGCCCAACAAGGGCAAACTAAAACTGGCGAAGCCTATAAAATCTAATAGCAAACAAACTGCCAAGGAAGGAATTGTTTTTGTAGATGCTGTCATGCTGTTGTTATTTGTGCTACCAATCATCAAATAGCGTGCAATTTTATACAATCGGGCGTTTACAAATGCTAATTTTTATTAACAAAGTTCAGTCGTACATCAAAGTAGCCTCGTACACATCGGTTTTGTTGCGCTGTATGAGGGCCGAGTAAAACCCCCCTGGTTCGGGAATCACTTCTTGCAGGGCGAAAGATCGTACATACTTTGGCAGGGTTTCAAAAATTAGGGTAAAATAGCTCCAACCGTCGGCCCTTTCTATAAAACACCATTGCGGGGCAATACTTATTTGCAGTGCAAAAAGCAGGGAAGCTCTTTCTGAACCGTTTTGCTGGGTGAGATAAGTAGTTTTCCAAATTCTTAAAAAATCTCCCCCACTGAATATCTTGCAATGAACAATGATGCTGCGCTCTTCTTCCAACTGCTCTAAAAGCTGTGGATCAATAAATGTTTCGGGGCTGGCTACTTTTTCCATACAGTCAATAAGGGCAGATTCAATAACCAATACCCATTTTGAACGTAATATTAATGATTTTACAGCACCCAACTTTGGATAAAAGGCCGGGCAACTGCTATAGTATTCGTTAATTATTATATAACACTCATTTAATTTCCGAATCGCCTTGTCATCCGGCAATTTTAGATTACCTTCGCGCCTTAAAAAAAACGGCTTTTAGTCTGGGTTTAAACTGCTGCTACATTGCAACATTGTTAAACGAAAGGGTAACCGCCAATAGCATTATCAACAATGAATATTCGTAACATCGCCATCATCGCTCACGTAGATCATGGCAAAACAACACTGGTAGACAAGATTTTACACGCTACTCAGGTATTTAGAGACAACCAGGAAACTGGTGAATTGATCATGGATAGCAATGACTTAGAAAGAGAGCGAGGCATTACCATCTTTAGTAAAAACATTTCTGTCGTTTATAAAGGCGTTAAAGTGAACGTGATTGACACCCCGGGTCACTCGGATTTTGGCGGAGAAGTAGAAAGGGTTTTAAAAATGGCAGATGGCGTTTTACTTTTGGTAGATGCATTTGAAGGTCCCATGCCTCAAACACGATTTGTGTTGCAAAAAGCTTTGGCACTTGGCCTGCATCCTATTGTGGTGATTAACAAAGTAGATAAACCAAACTGCCGTCCAGACGAAGTACATGATGCTGTGTTTGAATTATTCTTTAACCTGGATGCAACAGAAGAACAATTGGATTTCCCAACTATATATGGTAGCAGCAAGAATGGCTGGATGAATACAAGCATCGCAGAAACGGATAATATTTTCCCTTTAATGGATGCCATTTTGGAGCATGTGCCAGAACCAAAAGTAAATGAGGGCCCATCACAAATGCAGATTACTTCATTGGATTATTCTTCTTTCTTAGGAAGGATAGCAGTAGGTAAAGTTGCCCGTGGCAGCATTAAAGAAAATCAGCAGATTGCTTTATTACAGGCCGATGGCAGTAATAAAAAAATGAAGATAAAAGAATTGTATGTGTTTGAAGGAATGGGCAAAAAGAAAGTAACAGAAGTTTTTGCAGGAGATATTTGTGCAATTGTAGGATTGGAAAGTTTTAACATTGGTGATACCATTGCTGACGTTGATCATCCAGAAGCACTTCCTGTAATTAGTGTAGATGAGCCCACCATGAGCATGTTGTTCGGAATTAACAACTCACCCTTTTTTGGTAAAGAAGGAAAGTTTGTAACGAGCCGCCATTTGCGTGACCGCTTAATGAAAGAAACGGAAAAAAATCTGGCACTGCGTGTAGAAGATAGTGACAGTGCAGATAGCTTTAACGTATTTGGCCGTGGTATTTTGCATTTGGGTATCTTAATTGAAACCATGCGCAGAGAAGGTTTTGAATTAACCATTGGACAGCCACAAGTTTTGGTAAAACAAATCAATGGTTCTAAACAAGAGCCATACGAGTTGTTAGTAGTAGATGTACCTGCTGAATTTAGCGGGAAAGTAATTGACCTTGTTACACAGAAAAAAGGTGAAATGCTGGTAATGGAAACCAAAGGTGAAATGCAGCATCTGGAATTTGACATTCCTTCAAGAGGATTGATTGGATTGAGGAGTAACATGCTTACCAGTACTGCGGGCGAAGCTGTAATGGCACACCGCTTTACAACTTACAAGCCTTGGAAAGGCCCAATACCAGGCCGTAGTAATGGCGTTTTAATCAGCAAGTCTACAGAAAAAACAACCGGTTACTCAATTGATAAGTTACAGGACAGGGGTCGTTTCTTTGTAGACCCGGGCCAGGAAGTTTACACCGGCCAGATTATAGCTGAGCATATTAAGCCAGGCGATCTTGTTGTAAATGCTACAGAACCTAAAAAATTAACCAACCACCGTGCAAGTGGAAGTGATGATGCATCAAAGGCAGCGCCTAAAATTTTAATGAGCCTTGAAGAATGTATGGAATACATTCAGCAAGACGAATGCATTGAGGTAACACCCAAAAGCGTTCGTTTGCGCAAAGTGATCCTGAACGAGGAAGATCGCAAAAGAGCTGGTAAATCTATGGCTCAGGAAGTTTCTTAATATTTTAACTGATGAATACAACATCCGCTCCCTGGGGCGGATTTTTTTATTGAATGGATCGTTGTTTAAAAAAAAGAAAAAGTTAAAATAGCTGTAATAGCACTCAACAGTTAGCTGTTTGAATTGTTTATTAAGTGTAAATGGCAGAATAGCCCCTACGCATCACCTGCTGCATGGCCGAAAAGTATTAATTTTACACTATGAAAAAATGTCTTACCATATTTTCTATCCTCCTTGTGCTGTTGTTTATCCACTCAGGCGTAGAAGCGCAATGTGCGATGTGTACCAAAACAGCATCTCAACTGGGCGAAAAACCAGCATTGGGGATGAACCAAGGTATATTGTATTTGATGGGAGCACCCTTTGCCATCGTGGGCCTTATTGCCTATAGGTGGTGGAAAAGCCAGAAAGAAGAATTTTAAATCAAGCCCGCTCCGCTTCATAAGCTGCTACAAACTGGTACAGGTTGAAATTTTTACAATTCTCAATGGCTAATTTTAGTGCAGCTTTGTTCACGTTTTTCATGCGTCTATTTCTGATGAGTTGGTAAGCTTTTTCTGCCAGTAACCATGCTTTGCGATCTTTGCCTGGAATGCCGATCAGAACTTCAATCTGCGCTTTCAATTCCCCAATCCCTTGTTTTTGTGCTGCAATGGTTTTGATCACGGCTACTTCGTGCGTTTGTTGATGAAAAGCGGGTGCTAACATCTGACGTAAGTTTTTTACAAACGTAGCTGCACCGGGCCTGTCGGCTTTGTTCACCACAAAAATATCTGCGATCTCCATTAAGCCGCTTTTCATGGTTTGCACTTCGTCGCCTGCTTCCGGAACCAGTACTACCACAGTGATATCTGCCAAGCCGGCCACTTCAATTTCGCTTTGTCCAACCCCCACTGTTTCAACAATAATGACATCGAACCCAGCCGCTTTGATCGTGTCTGTTACTTCAATGATAGAAGGATGCAATCCACCCATTGAGCCACGGCTAGCCAACGACCGAATGTACACAGAAGGATGATTGTACCAGTCGCTCATCCGAATCCTGTCTCCGAGCAAAGCGCCCAAGTTAAAGGGAGAAGACGGATCTACACAAAGCACCGCCACTTTTTTACCTTCTTTCACGTAAGCTTCTATGAGTGCATCGGTGAGGGTACTTTTGCCGGCACCCGGTGGGCCCGTGATACCCACAACAATAGTTGATGCAGTGGGCAGCTCTTTTAAAAACGCGTCGTACCCCTCCACTTCATTTTCGACTAATGAAATGCAGCGTGCCAGCGACTTAAAATCACCGTTCAATAATTTAGCTGTTAGCTCCTCCCACATAAATGCTAAAATAGTTCAGATATGGCAGAATTGGTGCGGACCGCATTTTTAATTTTTTTTGAGCAAACTGTAGTTATTTTGCAGGATTCGCTTTCGTAAAAAATTAGAAACCAAATAAATTCCATTGAGCTTTAAGCCGGAAACATCTGCATTTTTACAATCTTATTTCAACAAGATACTTGTGTTGACTGTCCCTCGGTTTACAGATAGGCAGGCGAATGTAAACCTTGTCATGAAAGGAGTAGCCTTTGACTTTTTTTGGGGAGCAGATAAAAACGACCTCCAAATTTCTGATGCCATCAGCAGCAACATCTTCGATGAAAAAAAAGCCATCGAACTACAGCGCCATCAAAAACCAATGAGTTTGGGAGAACTAGCTTGTTCACTTTCGCACAGAAAAATATATGAAGCCATCATCGCCAATAACTGGGAAAAGGTATTGGTCCTCGAAGATGATGTGTGGCCGGTTTTCAACGAAATGGAACAATTGCCGGCAGCACTGCATGAACTACCTGAACATTGGGATCTAGTGTACCTTGGTTACTTATTACATGAAAAAGTAACACTGCGTTTAAAAATGAAACAGCAGTTTTATAAACTGACCAGCAGGTTGGGCTGGATGAAATGGAGTTACCAGATGATCAGCAACTTGCTTCCCAAACCATATAGCCGACATTTAAAAATAGCAGGGTTCCACAATTGCACCCATGCGTATGCCGTAACTTTAGAAGGAGCTAAAAAATTATTGGCAGCTCAAACCCCGATTGTTTACCGAGCCGACGATTTATTATCACACAGCAATTTAAAAGGGGACATCACTGCATTTGTAACAGCGCCTAAATTTTTTGATCAGGAAGAATTTCATTTATCGGAGCACAAATCTAAAATAAAAGAATAGCTCATTTGTTTACCAAAGGCCACTTAAAAACAGGCCTTGTTCGGAAATAGGCGGATTACATTTAAACATCGCAACAGACTTAATATTTATGATCTCAATAGTAATCATTACAAAAAACGAAGGGCACATCATCGAAAAAACATTGAAGGCGGCAGCCGCTATCAGCGATGATATAGTGATTGTTGACAGTGGGAGTAGCGACGAAACCGTGCGCATTTGCAAACAATACCAGTGCCAGGTAATTGAAACCACTTGGGATGGATACGGCCCCAATAAAAATAAAGGAATTGCCGCGGCCAAATATGATTGGATATTGAGTTTAGATGCTGATGAAGTTCCTGATGAAGCCTTGATACAAAGCTTGCGGAATCTGGAATTGACCAACGGCTATATTGCATACACGCTTAAATTCAGTAACTATTTTTGCGAGAAAAAAATTCGTTTTGGCGTATGGGGATCCGACTACCATGTGCGGCTTTTTAATAAAAAAAACGTAGAATGGAACAACGATGAAGTACACGAAAGTTTACAGTTTCCACAACAAATAAAAATAGTGCGGGTAAAAGGTGCTGTGTTGCATTACACTGTAAACAGCGTAGAAGATTACATTGAAAAAACAACACGGTATGCTAAATCGAGCGCACTCAAATATTATTCCAAAGGCAAAAAAGCCAGTTTTGTAAAATTATACATCTCACCAGTATTTACTTTTTTGAAGCACTATATTTTTCGACTGGGATTTTTGGATGGATGGGAAGGTTTTATCATTTGTAAAACCTTCGCGTGGTACACTTTTTTAAAATACAGTTTGCTGCATGAGTTGCATGCCAAAGCAAATTCAAATAGCTAGCCCCGTTCTTCTATCACTATAGAAAAACATACATTTACTTTGTTTAGATTCCGGAAAACCAAAACTGTAGTATTATAAAACATTAGCGTTATGGCCTCTAAAATTAATAAATTGGTAAAGGAGTTTGGGTTTGTAGAAGGCCTGGTTATTTATGTAAGATTTAAAATAAATAAACTCGGTTGGTTCAGCAGCAAACGCAAAGGCATCCGATTTTATTTGCGTCCGGGCTCTACCGATAAGAGTGTGTTTGCCTCGGTATTTCTTCAAAATCAATATGATGTTCCCATCCATTTTGAACCAAAAACGATCTTAGACCTTGGCGCCAACATTGGTTTGTCGGCCCTCTATTTTGCCGAACGTTTCCCCAATGCACGCATCATAGGATTAGAGCCAGATAAAGAAAATTTTGAGATAGCTATCCGGAATACGGAGGCTTATTCAAACATCCAGCTGATGAACAAGGGAGTTTGGAACAAAGAAGCGTATATTGATATTGTAGATACTAACAGTCGCAAAGATGCTTTTATGGTAGTGGAAACCGATACCCCCAGCATTTCCAGCATAGAAGCGGTAAGCATAGGACACATCAAACAGCAGGAAAACTGGGACGTGATTGATATTTTAAAAATCGATATAGAAGGTTCAGAGAAGGAGTTGTTTGCCGAAAATATTGAACAATGGTTACCTTTTGCAAAACTGATTTTTGTGGAAGTGCACGATAACATGAGGATGGGCGCATCCAGATCGGTGTTTGCAGCTACCAGTAAGTACCATTTCAGCTTTGGCATGAAAGATGAAAACCTGATTTTTACCAATGAAGCCTTTCAATAAAAAAGTTTCGACAAATATTTTGGTGATTGACGTATTGCGTAACAACTTTTTTTAATTTTACTCAGCCTTCTAATGCAGACAGGTAAATAATATGACCAACTTCATCCCCATATTTCCTTTAGGCCTTGTAGTGTATCCCGGAGAGCAACTCAACCTCCATATTTTTGAGCCACGCTACAAAGCCTTGATCCAAGAATGCAAAGCTGCTGATAAGCCTTTTGGCATACCCGCTGTTCTCAACAACGCGATGCAAGAAATGGGCACCCTTGTAAGGATAAAAGAAATCAGCAAGGCGTATGACAACGGAGAGATGGATATCAAAACCGAAGGTTTGGCTATTTTCAAAATATTGGAACTTTTAAAAGAAATTCCTGAGAAATTGTACAGCGGTGCCATCGTTACCTATCCGAAGAACTCAGAAAAAACCAATGCTGCCAAAATGAAAAAAATTTTGCAATCCATCAGAGCACTGCATCAAAAACTCAACGTCAGCAAAGATTTTGGAAAACCAGATGAGTTCCTCAACAGTTTTGACGTGGCTCACCATGCAGGTTTGGCAATTGAAGATGAATACCGATTGCTGGAATTGCCCCAGGAATTGCAGCGTCAGGAGTTTTTGCAAAGACACCTGAATAAAGTGCTACCTATTATGGAGGACATGCACTTGTTGAAAGGTAAAATAAAAATGAATGGGCACTTTAAAAACCTGGAAGGGTTTGATTTCTCCTAAATAAACCATTAACATGAGCAGAACAGTTTGTCTCGACTTTGGCAATACCCGTTTAAAAGCCGGTATTTTCGATAACAACAATTTTAGGGACGAAGTAATAGTTGCCGACGACAGTGAAGCGAGTATTGCTGCGTTGCTAGAGCAGTTTCAGCCAGATAAAGCGGTGCTTTCTTCGGTCATCAACCATCGGCCTGGATTGGAGACACAATTGGCGGAAGGGAGGTCTTTCCACATGCTATCACATCTCACCAAGATCAATTTTACCACCCCGGTAGGAAAGCCAGAAACCATTGGGGCCGATCGGTTGGCGCTGATGGCTGCTGCTGCTCATTTTTATCCGCAACAAAATAACCTGGTAATTGCCCTGGGAAGCTGTATTACGTACAATTTCATCAACCAGTATCACCAGTTTCTGGGTGGGGCCATTTCGCCAGGCATGGAGATGCGCTTCAAAAGCATGCATGCGTACACCGCCAAGCTCCCGTTGGTGAGTGCAGATTGGAATTTCCCGCTTATTGGGTACGACACAAAAACCAATTTACAAAGTGGAGTAATTGTAGGTATCGTCAATGAAATAGAGGGTTTCATCGAAAAATACAGTCAAAAATACGGCAACTTTAACGCGGTTTTAACCGGGGGTAATTCGTCCTATTTTGCCAGTCAACTTAAATACGAGATATTTGCCGACCAACATTTTTTATTTAAAGGTTTGTATGCACTTAGTGAAATCAACAACTGACGGGTTTAAGAGAAAAATTACCATCATTTCCGCCGTACTTCTAACCACCTCAGCAATGGCTCAGGAAAACTCCCCCTACTCCAGGTACGGAATGGGCGACATTGCTCCCAATCAAAATATGGTCAGCAGAGCAATGGGAGGAATTACAGCCGGCTACGCCGATTTCCAAAGTATTAACCTGGTAAATCCTGCGGCTTTGGGGCAAATTAGAAATACTATTTTCGACATAGCTGGCGAGATAGATATAAGAAACCTCAAAAGCAATACTTCCCCTCAAAAATTTAGATCCGTTAACACGCTCATTTCTTACCTGCAATTGGGTGTTCCACTTTCTTCCGCAAAAATGTTGAAGAAAAAACAATTCTGGGGGGCCAGTTTTGGGTTGAGACCTTTAACAAGGGTCAATTACAAGATCGAAAACAATTCTCGTCCGGAAGGACTTGATAGCCTCAATACCATTTACGAAGGATCTGGAGGAATTACTCAAGCCAACTTCAGTACCGGTATCAGAATTAAGAATTTCAGCATTGGTATTAGCACCGGTTATAATTTTGGTTCAAGAGACTACAGCACCATCCTCAATTTTATCAGCGATACCGTGGCATATTTTAAGTCAAACACTTCTACCAGCACCAGATTCGGTGGTGCTTTTTTGAATACGGGTATTCAGTACGAAATCATTACCAAGAAAAATAACGTCTTACGTTTTGGAGCATATATGAATATGCAACAGAATCTTTCTGCAAAGCAAGATAAAGTGAATGAAACCATTGCATTCGACGGCAACGGTGGCATCCTTACTATTGATACCATTAGTGCAGTGATCAACCAACCGGGTAAAGTAAAACTACCCGCAACATATGGCTTTGGATTTACGCACGCCACTAAAAATTTATTATTAGGCGCCGATCTTGAATTTTCGAATTGGGAGGCTTACCGCTACTTTGGCGAAAAAGATTTTGTTCAAAATAGTTACATGATCCGGGTAGGGGCACAATATTATCCTGCAAAAGACAATACATTGCCAAGCAAATACTGGAGTTTCGTAAAATACCGTGCAGGAATGTATTTCGGCAACGATTACATCAAAATAGCTAATAACAACAGACCCATCTATGCATTTACTGCCGGCGTAGGAATGCCGTTAACCTCTTTACAAAGAATTAGTTATACCGGCGAAATCGTTGCACTCAATGCTGGCATTGAATTAGGTGCAAGAGGTAACAAGGAAAGCCAAAGCTTACGCGAAAATTACATGCGTATCAATATTGGAGTATCTATGAATGCCCGTTGGTTTGTGAAACCTAAATACAACTAATTGTACGCATCCGCCACAAAGGATCAAAACGTTGAAAAAAAGCAGCACCCATAACATATTTAAGACAGCAGCCTTGGCCTGCTGTCTTTTTTTAGGTTCCTGTGAAAACGACGAGCAGGAAGTGAACAACCTCTTTAAGAAAAAAGTGGGTAGAGAAGAAGCCAAAGAAGTAGTCATCACTTTTACAACAGCCGGTAAAACAAAAGCCATTCTTACCGCTCCGTTGATGTACCGGGTAGAAGACAGTGTGAGCTATATTGAATTCCCAAAAACCCTGGAAGTAAACTTCTACAACGAAGAAGGTATTGCCGACAGCAAACTAACGGCCATGTATGCACGCTACAAAGAAAGCGAAAATGTGGTGTTTTTGAAAGACAGCGTCAAAGTGGTGAATATCAAAGGTGAAACTCTTGAAACCGATGAAATGTATTGGGACAGAAGTAGAACTGGTTATGAATTTTATACCGGGAAACCGGTTCGTATCAGAACACTAACCCAAATCATCAACGGCGTGGGCATGGAAGCCAGCCAGGATTTTAAAACCCGACATGTAACAACGGTAACAGGCATCGTGCAAGTACCCAAATCACAATTTCCCCAATAATTTTTATTGAAATCTTCCTTATTTCAAAACAGGGTGTAGCCATTGTTTAGTAACTTGTTCTTCTTAAAAGTAACAACGATGGAATATCGCAGATTGGGCCGAAGTGGCTTGCAGGTAAGTGCCCTCTCCTTTGGAAGTTGGGTGAGCTTTAGCAAACAAATAAATGATAAGGTAGCCGACGAACTCATGGGCATTGCTTATGATCATGGCATCAATTTTTTCGACAATGCAGAAGCCTACGCTTTGGGTGAAAGCGAAAAAATGATGGGTAGGGTGATCAAAAAGAAAAAATGGGATCGTACTTCCTTCGTTGTTTCATCTAAAGCCTTTTGGGGCTGGAGAGGTGCAGACGCCAAACCTAACCAAATCGGATGTAGCAGAAAACATTTGATTGAAGCTTGCAACGAAGCCCTGCAGCGCATGCAACTTGATTACCTGGATCTTTATTATTGCCACCGGCCCGATAAAAATACACCTATTGAAGAAACGGTTTGGGCCATGAATCACCTCATTCAGCAAGGAAAAGTTTTATACTGGGGCGTAAGCGAATGGAGTGGTGTAGAGATCATGGAAGCCCACCGTATAGCACAACACTTTAGGCTCATTGGCCCCACCATGGAACAGCCGCAATACAATTTATTTGAAAGAGAGAAGATGGATAAAGAGTTGCTTGACGTATTTCGTACGGTAGGACTTGGCACCACCACTTTTAGTCCGCTGGCCGCTGGTTTACTCAGTGGTAAATACAACGATGGCATTCCAAAAGGCAGCAGATTTTCGTTGGAAGGTTTCGACTGGTTAAAAGAACGCTGGTTTACTGAAGAGAAATTAAAAAAGGTAAAAAAATTAGGAGATTTAGCCACTAAAATTGGCACTACCACTGCAGGGCTCAGCATTGCCTGGTGTTTAAAAAATCCGAATGTGAGTACTGTTATTCTAGGTGCATCTAAAAAACAACAACTCACCGAAAACCTTAAAGCATTGGAGGCAGTATCGTTGCTCACACCTGCGGTAATGGAAAAAATAGAAAGCATCGTTCAAACCAAACCAACGCTTCCAGATTATTAAAAAAGCAACTTCATTTATGATACAAGTCTACGGCATTCCCAATTGCGATACCATCAAAAAAACACAGCAATGGCTCACCAACAACAAAGTAGCATTCGAATTTCACGATTATAAAAAAGAGGGGATCACTGCTATCAAATTAAAAGAGTGGATAAAACTTGTAGGCTGGGAAACGTTGTTTAATAAAAAGAGCAGCACCTGGAAAAAATTGAAAGAGGAAACAGGGAAAGATGTTACCACTGCTGCAGAAGCCATTAAACTGATGCAAGCCCACAACAGCATCATCAAAAGACCCGTGGTGGAATACCATGGTGCTATTATTGTTGGTTTTGAAGCAGCGAATTTTAAAGAAAATTTACTCCCATAAATCGTTTATATTTAACCTTTGCGGGCAACAAATTCCGCAAATAAAAAATTTTATTATGAAAAGAAATGCAACCGCCGTATGGCAAGGAACTGGCAAAGAAGGTACCGGACATTTAACTACCCAAAGCACCACTTTAAAGGAAACCCAATATTCTTTCAGCTCCAGGTTTGAAGAAGGCATCGGCACTAATCCGGAAGAGTTGGTAGCTGCGGCACATGCCGGCTGTTTTAGCATGAAGCTAAGTTTTGCGTTGAATGCAGCGGGTTTTACCGCTGATGAAATCAATACCAAATGCGAGATCACATTAGATCCTGCAGCAGGAGCCATCGTTTTGTCGCACCTGATCCTCACCGCAAAAATTCCTGGTATCAATGCAGCACAATTTGAAGCAGCAGTGGCAGATGCAAAAACAAACTGTCAAATTTCTAAATTGTACAATTGCAATATCACTCACGAAGCTACATTGCTGTAAGCAGTGGCATATTAGTTAAAATAGCCCCATATGTTTCAAAATAAAACAGTGATCATCACAGGTGCCAGCAGAGGCATCGGTAAAGCGATCGGATTAAAACTGGCAGCTGCGGGTGCCAACATTGTGATCGCCAGCAAAAGTGTAGAAGAAAATCCAAAGCTCGGCGGCACCATCTATTCAGCAGCTGCCGAAATGGAAGCGGCTGGAGGTAAGGCCTTGGCGGTACAATGCGATATTCGTTTTGAAGACCAGATAGCGCAAGTGATTCATAAAACGGTGGAAAGGTTTGGGGGCATTGATATTCTCATCAACAATGCTTCTGCCATCAATTTATCGCCCACAGAAAAATTAGATCCAAAACGATTCGACTTGATGTATGACATCAATGTTCGGGGAACTTTTATGATGAGTCAGGCTTGTATCCCGCATTTGAAAAACGGGGTGAATCCACACATTTTAAATTTATCGCCGCCATTAAACATGGATATGAAATGGTTTGCGCATCACCTGGCGTACACCATCAGCAAATACAATATGAGCATGATCGCATTGGGACTGGCAGCGGAATTAAAAAAAGACGTGATCGCCGCCAATGCATTGTGGCCTAAAACAACGATTGCCACGGCGGCTGTACAAAATTTATTGGGAGGCGATGCCTTGATGAACATGAGCCGCACGGTAGATATTATAGCAGATGCCGCACACATTATTTTATCCAGACCTTGTTACAGTTGTACGGGTAATACTTTTATTGATGAAGAAGTGTTGGCAGCAGAAGGTGTTACCGACCTTAGCAAATACAGCGTGGTTCCTGGAGCAGAACTGTATAAGGATCTGTTTGTAGATTAACTTACCAATCGTCGGATCAAATTAAAAACGCTTTGTCCACCTTGCAGGTAACCAAAAGCGTTTTTTAGGAGCGAACGACTTAATTGATCTGTAGATAAACCTGCTTTTTACTCTACAATTTGTCTGATTTCTACCAACGTTCCATCTTCCCTATAACCTTTTAGGATGATGAGGTGTTTGGATGCAACATCATTGTTGTAATAGGTGATGGTGGCTTTGGAATTGGTTTTATCCAATATCAAATATGGATTCCAATATAAAGTGCTTCTATAATCTGCCAGGGGCGGTGCTTTAGTATCGCTGTGATCTATTATTCTAAAGTTGTTGCTGATATCATAACCCTTCAAGGTAGATTTTTTCATAGCAGTTGATTGCGGGCCAGGTTCGTCTCCTTTTTTGGTGTACACATACAGTGCCCCGGCATCTGAAACAAATGAACCTCCAATAACAATTCCGGGAACGAATTTCACATAAGCCAATCGGGAGGTGCTTATGGTTTCAAGAGTTTGAGCAGGCGCTTCAGATTCATCGATGAATAAAATAGGTACACCACCTTTGGATGACGAATTTGCGATTATTCTAGATCCAACAGGGCCTCCCACCAACAAGCCAGGAATACGAATGGCAATGTAATTGTACGCGTCTAATGATCTCTCCGCAGCGGGGTCATCCAAGGCATTCAGTTGATAGCCTCTTGCGAGACCGGAAAACATGCCTGTCGCATATTTTTTATCCAACTCTTCTAATCGTTTGGTGATGGGATTCACATACTTACTCTTTACAGTAACGGATTTTAAGGTTTGCAATTCATTAAATGATTGTTGAAGATTCTGGTTATAGTTGTCAAAATAGTTTCCCCCAATACCAAGCTTTTTTTGGATTGAAAAAAGATAGTCATCCACTGGTGGAATAAAGTTTTTATAGTGCAATGTATCTCCCATTTCGATGCGTAGGTTTTCGCTAAAAGCCTTGTATTCGTTTACCTGAAAATAGGCTTTTGCAGAATCGTAAAACTGCAACCCAGTCACGATGAAACTGTTAGGGGAATTGGGTTGCAGGGTATGAAATTGTTTGCCAACCGCTTTGTCGATCATGATAAGGGTAAGACTTGTTTTTTTAGGCAATGTCTTGTTGCCGTCGCGGTACTCCAATTTTACAGACAGATAGTCATCAGGTAAAATAGGGGTAGCGCCAGAGCTGACGGGAAGTTGGGCAGCAGTTAACAGCAGATCGATTTTTCGTTGATTTTTTTCCGCAACTGCTTTTGTAAAGATTTGTTGCAACAGATTACTGCTTTCAGGTAATAATATTTCTGAATAGAGCGAGTGGTATTCTTCTGTGTCGAACAAGGCATCTGTTACAGATACAGATAAATTGTACAGCGATGTATCCACGCTAACAATATCAAAACTGTTTTTCCCTTTTACTTGCAGGTTTTTATCTACGATGCGAATGAATGGAAGTGATCCTTTTTTTTCAATCAACACTGGTTTGGCCTGCAAAAAATTATTGTCATTGTCGTACAAAGTGATTGATATAATACCGGGAGGGAAAGAATCGGTTGGTATTGTACTCACCATTTGATTACTTTTTGTCAAATTCAGGCTGGCCTTATACAAAACATCTTTCCCCGATACCACTGCTAACTGCAAGGTTTTCAGCCTGGGTAGATCTGCATTATTTTGTACGCTGTAATAAATTTTATCTCCACTTAATTCTGCGTGCAAACTTGCCCCCGATTGGATAATAGCAGGTAAAGCAGTTTCTTGCTGAATCGATTGTTGGTTGGTCAATACCCCTTTATACGTTTTTCCGGCCAGGGGCATCAATTGTATTTTACCGACGCCATCTTCATCTGTAAAAACAGAGTCTACCAGTGTGTTGGTCTGCGCTTCTAGTATTGCTACCCCAATAGATATTGGTTCTCCGCCTTGGTTGATGGCCATTACAACCAGATGATTGGTAACTCCTGCCAGCATGGAACCTCCTTCAGGAAAAAATTGTAATTGAATCGACTCGGATGTACTGTTAGCAGAAGTTGCTACAACATTGCTATGCTTAGATGATTGGTAAATGGGTACTATTCTATTGTACACATGCACACTATCTGAAGCCAAACTATTTTTAGTAAATGCCTGTAAAACCAACCCTTTAGTTTGGATGGTATCTGGTATAACGAAATCTCCATTACAACTGCCATCAAGGAGCGGATATTGTTTGTTGATGATGAGCCGCCCGCCAGCATCATATACGGTCACATACAAATTTGTGCTGATTGCTGAGGGCGCATTGTCCCAAAAAGTGTACGCTTTGAACCAGATGGTTTCTCCAGGCAGATAAATTTCTTTATCGAGGTGAAGATGGAAACTTTCTTTTTGTTGGGAAAATGACTCGCTGCTCCACCATAGGAAGCATAAAAGAAGAAGGGGGCCAGGGAAAAACGGTTTCATAATGCACAAAATGAGTTTTTAAAAATAAGTATTATATTGAACTGAAGGCACATTTGTTCCGTTAAGAATATAGAAAATCTTTTTATTATATCGTTCTACATCTTGCGTTACACAGCATCGCCACTGTTTCCTATATAACCAAAATAGGTATTCTAACAAAAAGGGCTCAACTGCAAAGTACGACTGTTGATAGAGCCTATTCTGTGATTTTCCCCGCTAATCAGCGGGATTATTCACAGCATGTCAGTAATAAAAACGGGCAGATCACAAGATCCACCCGCATTCTATTTGCAATTAAAACCAATTATTCTTCATCGGGCTTGTCAGAATTATAGCCTACCAGAAAGGCCGCCATTACCAAACCTACATCTTTCAGCATCATCAACATGGCCAATTGCCGGGATATGGGATCGCCTCCCATCATGGCAGGCACGTGTATGGTGCCAATAAATATCAGTAGCATCACCGCCAGTAAATAGCAAGCCAATTTGGTTTGTACGTTGATGAGGATGGCGATGGCTGCCAAAATAAATCCGACACCGGTAACGTACACCCAAAGAATGCCCCCAGGCAACCATTTGGGCACCACATTCACCATGCTCGATGCATTAAAAAGGTGGAAAATACCGAAGATGCCCATAATGATCGCAAAAACGATACAAGCAAGGCGGTGTTTAGAGATTTTACCCATAGTAAGCTAATTTTAGTCAAAATAGGGTTTCTTTTTTTAATATGCAAGCATAAAAAAACCGGAACCCTATGGCTCCGGCTTGCTGGATATTAAAACGGGGGTTATTTTTTTGCCACATCAAACTTTCTAAAAATAGATCTAACGGCAACTTGTACCTCGTTGGTATTCATCTTCCGGCTGTTGATTTCATCGGTTGTCCAGCCCTGCCAAACAGTTTGATCTGTTTTTGCATCTATCATAGATATCGTTACTGTTCCTTCACGGGTTGAGACGTTGTAGTTGTCATATCCCACAAATCGGGAAGGGTAATACACGTTAAAGTACCTGCGCTAACCAGGATTATAAAAAGTACGAACCGCGGGTCGGGAATACACAGGATCATTTTGCATCCTATAGGTTCTTTCTATTAAAACATCATAGCTAAGCAGTACGTCCGGATTTTTCTTTACTTCTCTCCACCCGGCTGTTTTTTGCAACTCTTTGTTTACAGCATCCCTGATTTGTCGTTGAGCCAAACTACTTTGTGCTTCATTGCCAGATGCAGTTATCCATGCATAGGTCTTATAGTTACTAAAATCTACAGAATCATCTTTTTCAATGAATGCTGTGGTGCCACAACTCGCTAGTGCCAACGAAAAAACAAAAAGAATGGCCGCTGATTTCCACATAGTTTGTTTCATATTTTTTCTTTTAAGTGCTACCATATTGTATTACACATACACACGAAAAAATCGAGCCAGCTATTCAAATCATATGTGAAAGTGAGTCACAGCACC
>Ga0105049_10003466_pt1 | contig 18644 bp, 20 predicted proteins | sample MAT06_FD_78087 | JGI IMG/M metagenome (GOLD analysis project Ga0105049, IMG submission 78087) | Freshwater microbial communities from Lake Fryxell liftoff mats and glacier meltwater in Antarctica - MAT-06 | ecosystem: Environmental > Aquatic > Freshwater > Ice > Liftoff microbial mat | place...
ACCCTCGAGAAGCGCTGCATCGGTGATGTGACATCCATCAGAACCGTCCTCACGTTATAGCGGAAACCGTGTGGGACGTCGCTGGCCCGTGGGGTGAGTGCGCGCACTAGCGCGCCGCGGATGCCGGATCGAAAATGGTGGCGATCCTCATCGCCACTCGCGATGCTCGGTGAGCATGGCGGGCGGCGCTACGGCTTCGCGGCGGACCCGCTTGTGGCGTCGGTCGAACCGGTTGCACCGGCGGCGACGAGAGCCTCATTACCCTCGTCGTCGGAGTCGGTGTAGACGTCTTCGGAGTCTACCCCAGCCTCAGCTGACCACTCCCGCCCGACGACGTAGGGCGAGGGCTCGAGCCCGGTGTGGCGGCGCGACTGCACGATGATGATCGCGAGCCCAATAATGACGGCAGCCCAGGCGCCCCAGACGTTGACACGGATGCCGAGGAAGAGCTCGCTCGGGTCGAGACGGATCGTCTCAAACACACTTCGCCCGGCGCCGTACCAGATCAGATACACGCCGAGGAGCTTGCCCCACTGCAACCTCAGGCGCTTGTCAAGAAGAAGGATGACCGCGACACCCGCGAGGTTCCAGACGATTTCGTAAAGGAAAGTCGGGTGGAACAATGTTGCCTCGGGCAGCCCCACGGGGATCGCGTCATTCGGACGATCGATGACGAGACCCCACGGTAGGTCAGTGGGAAGCCCAAATAGCTCTTGGTTAAACCAGTTACCGAGACGACCGAACGCCTGTGCGAGCAAGAGGCCCGGGGCGAGCGCATCGGCGAACGACCAGAACCGCACGCCCGTGACTCGGCACCCGATCCAGACACCCAGGGCGCCGCCGATTAGGGCGCCGAAAATCGCCATGCCGCCCTCCCAGATGTAGAGGGTCCGCAGCAGGTTGGCGCCCTCGAAGAAGTAGTCGTTCGGGTGCGTCAGCACATGGTAGATACGACCGCCAATGATGCCGAACGGAACCGCAAAAAGCGCGATGTCGAGTGTGATCCACGGTTCGGCGCCCCGGCCGCTTAGGCGCCAGTTCGTCAAGAGCACCGCTGCGACGATACCCGCCAGGATGCAGAGCGCGTAGGCATAGATGTTGACGTCAAAGCCAAACCAGGTGAGTCCGATATCGCGCAGCCACTGGCCAAGATTGAACACCTGCCACTCGGGGGGCGGGCTCGGAATGCTCAGGGGTTGAATCACGTCGGAAACCTTTCTCAGGGGGCGCGGTTAGCCTAGCGGCGCGTACCGCTAGCAAGCTCACTGGCGACCTTCGCGACCTCGGCAACGCCGCCGTGCTCGAGCGCAGCCACAAGTCGAGACCCGACAATGGCACCATCGGCGTAACTCAGCACGTCAGCGACCTGTTCGGGAGTCGAGATACCGAGGCCGACGCAGGCGCTCGTGGAGCCCGCATCACGCAGCCGGCTCACGACACTGCGTGCCGCCTTGTCGACGTCATCCCGGGCTCCGGTGATTCCCATAGTCGATACCGCATAAACGAATCCCCGGCTCGCCTCGACAGCCTGCTTCATGCGCTCGTCGCTTGACGACGGCGCCGCGAGAAAGACGCGATCGAGATCGTGGTGCTGCGATGCGCTCATCCATTCGGCGGCCTCGTCGGGGATGAGGTCGGGCGTGATAAGCCCTGCTCCTCCGGCGTTCTGTAAGTCGGTGGCGAACCGCTCAACGCCGTACTGCAGCACCGGGTTCCAGTACGTCATGACCAGCAGGGGTGCATCGACACGGGCACGGATGCGTTCGACCGCCTCGAATCCGTGCCGTAGCCGAAACCCGTTGCGCAGTGCGGTCTGTGTGGCTCGTTGAATCGTGAGGCCATCCATAACCGGGTCGCTGTACGGCAAACCAAGCTCGACGATGTCGACACCATTCTCGACGAGAGCGACAGCGGCATCAACACTCGTGTCGAGGCTCGGAAAGCCCACGGGCAGGTATCCGATGAGTGCACCCGATGCCTCGTCGTTGCGGGTGCGGATCGTGTCGGCGACGCGGCTCATGATTCTTCTGCGGAGGTCGTGTCGCCCGCGGCGTCGAGGAGGCCGAAATAGCGTGCCGCGGTCTCCATGTCTTTGTCGCCACGGCCGCTCAGAGAGACGAGCACGATGCCGTCAGGCCCCAACTCCCGGCCGATCTCCATGGCACCGTGCAGAGCATGAGCGGTCTCGATGGCCGGGATGATGCCCTCGGTGCGGCTGAGCAAGCGCAGAGCATCCATGGCCTGGGCGTCAGTGACGGGGCGGTACTCGGCGCGCCCAATACCGGCGAGCCAGGCGTGCTCAGGACCCACGCCGGGGTAGTCGAGGCCTGCCGAGATGGAGTGGGATTCCATGGTTTGGCCGTCATCGTCTTGCAGCATGAGGCTACGCGCGCCGTGCAGCACGCCGGGGCGGCCCTTCGAGATCGTGGCGGCGTGGAACAACGTGTCGACGCCGTCGCCGGCAGCCTCGTTGCCGATCAAACGCACGTTCTCGTCATCGAGAAACGCGTGGAAGATGCCCATCGCGTTGCTGCCGCCGCCCACGCAGGCAACCACCGCATCGGGCAGGCGGCCGGTGAGAGCCAGCACCTGCTCGCGCGCCTCGTTACCGATGACCGAGTGGAAATCTCGCACCATTGTCGGGAACGGGTGCGGGCCGGCAACCGTGCCGAGCAGGTAGTGGGTGTTCTCGACGTTGGCAACCCAGTCGCGCAAGGCTTCGTTGATCGCATCTTTCAGCGTGCGCGAACCGACCGTGACCGGCACGACCTCCGCGCCCAGAAGCTTCATGCGGGCAACGTTCAGGGCTTGACGCTCGGTATCGACCTCGCCCATGTAGACGACGCACTCGAGGCCGAACAGAGCCGCGGCCGTGGCGCTCGCCACACCGTGCTGCCCGGCACCCGTCTCGGCAATGATGCGCGTCTTTCCGAGACGCTTGGCGATAAGCGCCTGACCGAGCACGTTGTTGATCTTGTGGCTGCCGGTGTGGTTGAGGTCTTCGCGCTTCAGGATGATGCGCGCTCCCCCGGCGTGCTCGGCAAAGCGTGGCGCCTCGGTGATGATCGAGGGACGGCCCGTGTAGCTTCGGTGAAGCTCAGCAAGTTCGGCGGTAAACGCCGGATCGACCTTCGCGGCCTGGTAGGCATCGTCGAGCTCGTCGAGTGCGGAGATGAGCGATTCGGGCACGAAGCGCCCACCGAACTCGCCGAAGTATGGACCGACCTGTTCGCGCAGATTCATGAGACCGCCAGGAATTCGTTGAGGGTGGCGACGGGGTCGCCACCGGTGACCAGGGCTTCGCCGACCAGCACCACATCGGCTCCTGCTCGACGGTAGTGCTCGACGTCTGCGACTCCGCTGACCGCGGACTCGGCGATGCGCACGGTGCCGTCAGGGATGCTCGATGCCAGGCGCCCAAACAGATCGCGGTCGAGCTCAAACGTGATGAGGTCACGCGCGTTGACACCGATGACGCCTGCACCGAGATCGACGGCCCGGCGAACCTCATCGGCATCGTGCGTTTCGACCAGCGGAGTCATCCCGAGCTCAATGATAAGCGCGTGCAGTTCGTGCATTGTGGGGTCGTCGAGCGCTGCGGCAATGAGCAATACAAGGTCGGCGCCCGCGGCCCGCGCCTCGAGCACCTGATAGGGCTCCGCAATGAAGTCTTTGCGTAGTACGGGGATCGAGACAGCGGCGCACACCGCCTCGAGGTCAGCCAGGGTTCCTCCGAAGCGACGCTCTTCGGTGAGAACGCTGATCGCCGAGGCTCCACCCAGCTCATACTGGCGCGCCAGCAGAGCCGGATCGGGGATGCTCGCGAGCGCACCGCGCGAAGGGCTGGCGCGCTTCACTTCGGCGATCACCTTGACGGTGGCACCGCGTTGGAGGGCAGCGCGGGCGTCGAGGGCGGGCAGAGTCGCGAGCGCCTGTGCCTCGACTGCGGCGAGGGGACGCCTCTCGCGACGCCGGGCCGCGTCATCGAGCGCGCCAGCGACGAGGCCGTCGAGCACCTAGGAATGCACCTTCGGCTGGTACTTCGGGCCCTTGACGCCGTAGCCAGCCTTGGCCATAACGCCCCCAGCGATCCACCCCAGGAGCACGACCGCCGCGCTGGCCCACACGAGCCACGCGAGCTCGAAAAAGAAGGCAACAGTGCCGATCGTGAAACCGATGAGCATGATGGTTACCGCGGTCCAGGCGGCGGGCGAATGTCCGTGGCCGGGGTCGTTCTGCGCGTTCATCATCACTCCTGAGAAGGTGGGTGGGTTGCCGTCGAGTCTACCGTGCTGTCGGGTCGTCACCGTCGCTCAACGCGTCCCACGCATCGAGCCGGTCGGTCTGCACGCTTGTTTCCGCCGGGGCTGCTCTCACCGCGTCGTACCGCCGCGAACGCTGAGGCCAACGGGATGCCGTGAGCGCGATTCCGACCCCAATCAAGACGCCCGCAACCCCCGCGACGATCGCGACGGCGGGCCAGACCGAGACAACGACCTGCTCGACAAGGGGACGCAAGGACGCCACGCCTTCGATGCCCGTGGCCTCGGTGATGCGCGTCGCGGCGGCCGCGACAGGGTCGCCAAGGGCCAGCAGGCCCGACGCGGCGATGCCGAGGCCGAGGAGCGCCTGGAGCAAACCCAATATGACCCGGAAGACCGGGCCGGCAAGGGCGAGGGCGGCGACGAGGGCGAGAGCGGCGAGGGCGAAGGGCGGAACGGCCGGAGCAGCAGCATCCCCTGCCGCGACGACGAGTAGCCCACCTCCTAGCTCAACGGTCATCCAGACCTGTGACCACGCGAGAAACGCAACGGCCGCTATGAGTACGGGAAGCAGCAGTGCGAGAACGCGCACGCGCCGGGATCCAGGCAGGTTTTCAGTCATGCGTCGACCCGCCCCAGAGCGTTGGCGATCGCAACAGCGCGGAGCGGAGCGGCCGCTTTGGAGAGCGTCTCTTGAAACTCAGCCTCAGGCACGGAGTCGGCGACGAGCCCCGCACCGGCTTGCACCCGCGCAACCCCATCTGCGAGGTAGGCCGTGCGGATAGCGATTGCCAGATCGAGGTCTCCCGAAAACGCGAAATAGCCAACGACGCCGCCGTAGACGCCGCGACGCGCGGGCTCAAGCTCGTCGATGATCTGCAACGCTCGGGGCTTGGGTGCTCCGCTCAGCGTGCCCGCGGGAAAAGTCGCGCGAAAGACGTCGATCGGCGTCACGTCGTCGCGCACATCGCCCTCGACGCTCGAGACGAGGTGCATGATGTGGCTGAACCGTTCGACCTGCATGAACTCGGTCACCTCGACGGTGCCCGCCCGGCACACCTTCGACACGTCGTTGCGGCCGAGGTCAACGAGCATGAGGTGCTCGGCCTGTTCTTTGCGGTCGGCAAGAAGCTCATCGGCGAGCTCGGCGTCGCGCTCAGGCGTGTCGCCCCGCGGCCGCGAACCGGCGATCGGATGCGTATAGACCCGGCCGTCGGTGACCTTCACGAGCGCTTCGGGCGACGAGCCCACGATTGCGTAGGGGGTTCCGCCTGCCGTTTCCAGCGTGAGCGCGTACATGTACGGCGAAGGATTGAGCGCGCGGAGCACGCGGTAAACGTCGAGCGGGCTCGCCGTGAGCTCGTGATCGAGGCGCTGGCTGATGACCACCTGAAACACGTCACCGTCGCGAATGAAGCCTTTCGAGCGCTCGACGGCCGCGAGAAACTCGGCGGGCGTCGTCCGGTGATGCGCTTGAGGCACGGTGTCGAGGTCGATGCGGGCGATCCCCGGTTCGGCAGGGGCAGCGAGGGCCGCTTCGAGCGCATCGAGTCTTTGCTGGGCATCCGCCCACAGGGCCGCTTCGTCGTCGACCCCGTCGCCCAGAGCGCTCGCGATGAGCGAGACAGTGCCCTGGCGGTGATCCATGACGATGAGCTCGCTCACAAAGGCCATGGCGAGCTCGGGGCACGGGAAGTCGCTCGGCGGGGCGTCGGGCAGGTGCTCGACCTGGCGCACAGCGTCCCAGCCGATGAAGCCGACGAGTCCGCCTGTGAGGGGAGGATGCTCGGGGTTCTCGGGCGAGCGCCACCGCGCGTAGAGCGCGTCGAGCGCCGCGAGTGTTGTGCTCGGCAGTGCTGCACCGAACGCCCGCTCGGCATCGATCGACCCCTCGAGCCAGACCGCCGCGCCGTCGTGCTCAGTGAGCACGCCGAACGATCGAACGCCCACGAACGAGTATCGCGACCAAATGCCGCCCTGCTCGGCCGATTCGAGAAGAAATGACCCGGTGCGACCCTCGGCGAGCGACCGGTACAGACCCACAGGCGTCAGTGCGTCGGCGAAAAGCGTGCGGATGACCGGAACAACTCGCGCGTCTTGCAGCTGCTCAGCGAACTGCTCGCGTGTCGTCGTGGTCACGAGATCACCACGACGACGGGGTCGAGTGGATCAACGTCAAAGCACGATCGCGCGCCGGTGTGGCACGCGACCCCGATCTGCTCGACCTGTATGAGCAGAGTGTCACCGTCACAGTCGAGGGCGGCACCGCGCACATGCTGCACGTGGCCACTCGTGTCACCTTTGCGCCAGTACTCCTGCCGCGAGCGACTCCAGAAGGTCACGCGCCCTTCGGTGAGGGTGCGGCGCACAGCTTCGGGGTCCATCCAGCCCACCATGAGCACCTCAAGGGTGTCGTGCTGTTGGATCACGGCGGGCAACAACCCCGCGGCATCGAAGCGCACGCGGGCAATCACCGCCTCGGCATCGAGTTTGTTCATCGCACGCTCATCCGTTCTGCGCGCAGCGCGTCCTTGACCTGGCCGACTGTCAGCTGGCCGTTGTGGAAGACGCTCGCGGCGAGCACGGCGTGTGCGCCGGCCGCGACCGCCGGGGCGAAATGCCCGAGCGCACCCGCGCCCCCCGAAGCGACGACCGGCACCGTCGACATCTCGGCGACCGCGGCAATCAACTCGAGGTCGAAGCCGTTCTTCGTTCCGTCAGCATCGATCGAATTGACGAGCAGCTCGCCCGCCCCGCGTTCGATGGCCTCATGGGCCCACCCGATCGCATCGATGTCGGTACGCTCACGTCCGCCGTGCGTCGTGACCACGAAGCCGCTCGGCGATGCCGCGTCGCGGGTGACGTCGAGTGAGAGCACACACACTTGGGCGCCGAAGCGGTCAGCAATCTCGCCGACCAGCTCGGGTCGAAGGATCGCCGCGCTGTTGACGCCGATCTTGTCGGCACCATGAGCAAGCAGTCGTGCGACGTCGTCGACCGCGCGTACCCCTCCCCCGACGGTAAGCGGGATGAATACCTGCTCGGCTGTCGCGCGCACGAGGTCGAACATGGTTTCGCGGTTGTCGACGGTGGCCTTCACGTCGAGAAAGGTGATCTCGTCAGCACCTTGCTCGTAGTACGTACGAGCGAGCTCGATCGGGTCACCCGCGTCGCGCAGGTTGAGGAAGTTGACCCCCTTGACGACTCGACCCGCCGCGACGTCAAGGCACGGAATGACCCGGACGGAAACGGCCATCAGATGCGTGCGGCGTGAATCGAGCTGACGAGGATTGCACGGGCCCCGAGATCGTACAGCGCGTCCATGACGTGATTGGTCTCGTCGCGTGGCACCATCGCCCGCACAGCAACCCATTCGGGGTCGGCGAGTGGCGACACAGTGGGTGACTCGAGACCCGGAGTGATCACTTGCGCGCGCTCGAGGAGAGTGCGTGGAAGGTCGTAGTCCATGAGCACGTACTGCCGTGCCACGAGCACGCCTTGCAGTCGTCGCTGCAAAGTCGAGATGCCAGCACGCTCAGGCTGGGCGCTGATAAGCACAGCGGTCGACTCGAGAATCACCGGCCCGACGATCTCGAGACCCTGCGCGCGCAGCGTTGATCCTGTCGAGACGACGTCGGCCACGGCATCCGCCACGCCCAGACGTACCGCGGACTCAACGGCGCCATCAAGCCGGATGAGCTGGGCTGTCACGCCGTGCCGAGCAAGAAAGTCGCCAACGAGACCGGGATAGCTCGTGGCCACACGGTGGCCAGCGAGGTCGTCGAGCGTCGACACGGTGCCCGGGGGCGCGGCGAATCGGAAGGTCGAGCTGCCGAAATCGAGCGGCTGAATCTCGACCGCAGCCGAACCGGAGTCAAGGAGCAGGTCACGCCCCGTGATGCCCACATCGAGGGCTCCCGAGCCGACATAGGTCGCAATGTCGCGCGGCCGCAGGTAAAAGAACTCGACGCCATTGCGCGGATCGGCGACGGTGAGCGCGCGCGGGTCACGCCGGCCGGCGTAGCCCGCCTCAACGAGCATCTCAATAGCGGTCTCGGAGAGCGATCCCTTGTTGGGTACCGCGATTTTCAGCATGTCGTGGTCTCTTCGTGAGCGGTGTGCCCGCGAACGGGCGACGGGCGGGGTGGAGAGTGCTAGAGGTGCTTGTAGACGTCGTCGAGGGTAAGCCCCTTCGCGACGAGCAGCACCTGCAGGTGGTAAAGCAACTGCGAAACCTCTTCGGCCGTTGACTCGTCGCTTTCGTATTCGGCGGCCATCCACACCTCAGCGGCCTCTTCGACGATCTTTTTACCGATCGCATGGATGCCCGCATCGAGTTGCGCGACGGTGCCCGAGCCCTCCGGGCGCAGGCGTGCCTTCTCGCTCAGCTCAGCGAACAAGGCGTCGAAAGTCTTCACCTGCCCAGGCTACCGGGCCGGTGCCGTGCGTTCACGCGGTTAGGAGACGCCGAGCAGGTCGATGATGAAGACGAGGGTCTTGCCCGACAGGCGATGACCGCCGCCCGCTGGCCCGTAGGCGAGGTGGGGCGGGCAAACGAGTTGGCGGCGGCCGCCGACCTTCATGCCGGGAATCCCCTTCTGCCAGCCCGAAATGAGGCTGCCGAGCGGAAAATTGATCGACGAACCGCGGTTCCACGAAGCGTCAAACTCTTCGCCGGTCTCAAACTCGACGCCGACGTAGTGCACGTCGACAGTCGCTCCGGGAGTGGCTTCGTCGCCGGTGCCGACGACAAGATCGGTGATGACGAGGTCGACCGGTGCGGGGCCCTCGAAGAAGTCGATTTCAGGCTTCGTGTTCTGGTTCATGCTTCTATCCAACCAGACCCGACTGCCCGGTTAGTGCGAGTGGGCCTCGGCCGCAGCACGTAACTCGCCGATCGCGTGCTCGACACTCTCGCGGCCGTACACGGCTGACCCTGCCACGAAAGTGTCGGCGCCCGCCTCGGCCGCGATGCCGATCGTGTCGAGGGTGATGCCGCCGTCGACCTGAAGCCAAACGTCGAGTCCGAGGGCATCCACCGCTTGCCGCAGGGCGCGCAGCTTCGGCATGGTTCCGGTCATGAATGATTGGCCTCCAAAGCCGGGCTCCACGGTCATGACGAGCACCTGGTCGAACTCGGGCAGCAATTCGAGATAGGGCTCGATGTCGGTGCCCGGCTTCACGGCGAGGCCCGCCCGACTGCCGCGGTCGCGCAGTGCGCGGGCAGTCTCGACCACGTCGAGCGCCGCCTCCGCATGGAAGGTGACCGAGAATACGCCCAGTTCGGCATAGCCCGGTGCCCAACGATCGGCATCGCTGATCATGAGGTGCACGTCGAGCGGCAGGGGAGAAATTGCCTGCAACCGCCCCACCATTTGTGTACCGAAAGTGAGATTCGGCACGAAGTGGTTGTCCATGACGTCGACATGCACGAAGTCGGCGCTCGCGATGCGCTCAACATCACGCTGCAAGTTGACGAAGTCGGCCGACAGGATGCTCGGATTGATGCGCACGGTCACGTCGCCAGCGTAGCGAGCACGGCCCGTTGCCTGAGCAACCGCGCTCAGCGGCGCGTCAGCAATTGGATGAACATGGCGTCGGTTCCGTGCCGGTGCGGCCAGAGTTGCGCGGCGCCATGCGGCAGTTCGCCGAGGTCGAGGGGGTTTCGGGCGATGCCCGCGAGCGCGGCTCGCGCGTCGAGCGGGGACACCTCGGTGGGGTGCTCGGCGAGCGCAGCATCCACGACCGCCGTCGTTTCGGCCAGGTGGGGCGAGCACGTGACATAGGCGAGCACTCCCCCGGGCGCAAGGGCCGCGAGCGCGCTGCGCAGCAGCTCGGTCTGCAAGGCGGCGAGAGGCGCCACGTCGCTCTCGGTCTTGCGCCAGCGGGCCTCGGGCCGCCGCCGGAGCGCACCGAGCCCGGTGCAGGGAGCATCGAGCAGGATGCGGTCATAGCGGGCAGGCTCCGTTTCGCCGAATAGCCGGCCATCGATCGTGCGCACCTCAACGGTGGTGTCGACGGCGTGGAGAGCGGCCCGCACGAGTCCGGCGCGCGCGGGCACGAGCTCGTTGGCCACCAAGTGCGCGCCACCCCGTCGGGCTTCGGCTGCGAGCAACGCCGCTTTGCCACCTGGCCCAGCACACAGGTCGAGCCAGCGCTCACCTTGTTCGACCGGTCGATAGCGCGAGAGCGCGAGTGCCGCGAGTTGCGAGCCCTCATCTTGAACACGCGCGCGGCCACTCGCGACCAGCGGTTGCGCCCCAGGGTCTCCGGCCGCCGACGGCACAGCCGTCGGAGCATAGGGCGAGGGGTCGCCGAGCTCGCTGGGCACGGCGAGCCCAGGCAACGCGACCAGGGTCACCCGAGGCGGAAGATTGTCGGCAACGAGCAGCGCCTCGAGCTCGTGCCCGCGACCTTCGCGCTCCAGGGATGCGCGCAGGGCGCGTACCACCCACACCGGGTGCGCGTGCTCGATAGCGAGGCGGTCATCGGGGTCATCGACACCCGTGAGCAGGCGTGCCGTCCAGCCACTTTCGTCGGCCTCGGAGATGCGCCGCAGCACGGCGTTCACGAACCCCGTCGCGCGATTGACCCCCGCCCATCGCGTGAGGGCCACGGTCTCAGAGACGGCGGCGTGTGCGGCGGTCGCCATGCCGAGGAGTTGGTGAGCGCCGAGGCGCAGGATGTCGAGAGCAACCGGGTCGATCGCGGCGAGCTCGCGCCCTGCGGCGGCCACGATCACGCGATCGTAGTAGCCGCGTCGCCGCAGGGTTCCATAGGTCAACTCGGTCGCGAAGGCCGAGTCTTGTGCGCTCAACCGCGCTCGCCGCAGTCTCGTCGGGAGCAGGAGGTTCGCGTAGGCGTCGTCGGCCGAGACGGCGCGAAGAACGTCGAGAGCGACCTCGCGCGGCGTGCTCGCGGGGCGGCTCACGAAAACTCCGGGCTACGGTCTGTCGGCAGCCCCCGCGCCCAGTCGGCCGCCGCCATGGGTTGCTTGCCGGCAGGCTGCACCCGCAGCAACTCGAGGGGATGGGTCGCCGTGCCGACCAAGACGCGACCGCCCTCTCGGCGCACTGTTCCTGCGGGAAGCGGCGTGGCATCCCGAGCGATCGCCGCCTCGAGAACCTTGATGACCTGGTCACCCCAGCGCGTGAAGGCCCCCGGTTCGGGAGTCACGCCGCGGAGACGCGCATGCACGGATTCGGCGGACTCATCCCAGCGTAGAGCGGCGTCGTCGCGACCGAGCTTTGGTGCGAGAGTCACCTCGCCCTGCTGCGCCTGCGCGACCGCCGTGCCAGCGGCAAGCGCATCCACCACGTCACAGACGAGCGCGGCTCCCGTATCGCTCAGCTCGTCGAGTAGCGACCCGGCCGTGCGGTGCGCGCCAATGGGTGTCGTGATGCGCGCGTACCAGTCGCCCTCGTCGAGTCCTTCGGTGAGCTGGAACACGGTGGCCCCGGTCTGCGTGTCGCCCGCGATCACGGCGTGTTGCACGGGCGCGGCACCCCGCCAGCGTGGCAGAAGCGAAAAATGCAGGTTGATCCATCCGAGGCGCGGCCACTCGAGTAGCGGAGGCCGCACGAGCGCACCGTAGGCAACGATCACGCCCAGATCGAAACTCAACGCCAGAAGTTCTGCTTCGAGCTCGCTCAATCGCCGTGCCTCAAGCACGGGGAGGCCCAGTCGCGCGGCCTCTGCGGCAACGGGCGTAGGGGTCAGCACGCGCTTGCGACCCTGCGGTGTGGCTGGCCGGGTAATCACGCGCACGATCTCGTGCTCGGTCGCCGCGAGCGCCGTCAGCGTCGGAACAGCCGCGGCCGGGCTGCCAGCGATAACAAGACGCAGAGCGGGCATAACCTCCATTCAACCGGATGCTCGACGCACGCCTGACCGTCACCCCGGTGGGCGGGCTCCTGGGTCGTCAAACGGCTCGGAGTCATCGAAGCGCACCCGCAGGGCGGGCACACGCCGGCGCGGCGGGGCTCCCGGCAAGCGGGGCACTCGCGCAGTCGCTCCGCGCACAGTTTCGGCTTTCAGTCGGGCAGCAACGTCGGCACCGCGGGCGTAATCAAGCCGCACAATCGCGCGCACGCGCCCGTCGTCGAGTTCGATCGGGCCCAGCACGTCGACCCCGTCCAGGTCATCCAGCGCCAGCATCGCGCGCTCGACCGCCTCAGGCGTGCCGGCCAGTGCTGCCACGCGCACTGCGGGGGGGAACCGAAGCAGGCGTCGGTCAGCCAGTTCGGCCGCAGCCACACGCTCGGGATGACCTGTCGCCAAGGCAGTCGCCACCGAGCCCCCCACACCGACCAGGAGTACGGGAGCATCGGTAGCGGCGAGGGACGCCGCGTTGCACCACGATCGCACACAGTCTTCGACCACGCGCAGACTCTCGCGGGCGAGCATACCCTCACCATCGAGCAGTAGTACGGCTCGATAGCCGCCCGGAACGAGCGGCTCGGCACCTCGCGTGGCGACGACCAGGGTGCGCCCGGCAGGAGCCGATTGCAGTGGTGTCGCACCGTCGGAGACGACGACGCGCGCCCCGGGAAAGGCGCGACCCAACTCTTCGGCGGTGCGGGTCGAGCCGCGCCCCACGGTGCGCCAACGCTCGCCTTCACACGTGACGCAGCGCCAGCCCACCGCGAGTGAGCCGCACCAGCGACACGAGGCCGTTGCGCCCGCACGGGCAACCCCGAGTGGTCCGCGACAGGCCGTGCATCGGGCCGTCTCGCCGCAGTCGGCACAGGCAATCCGCGGCGCGTATCCGGGTCGTGCCACCTGCACCAGCACGGGCCCGTGCTGCAGTGCGTCAGAGACCGCTCGCCACGCCGTCGACGGGATGCGCGCCTGCGACGCCGCCGCAACGGAGGTCGTCTGCTGGGCTGTCGGAGTGATGCGCCGCCGCCAGCGCCCGAGCGGCTCGACCGCGATGAGCCAGCCCAGTTCGACGAGCCGTTGAACGTCGGTACTGCGCGCGTGGGCGGCGAGCACGAGCGAGCATCCGGTCTCTTCCTGGCGCAACAAAGCGAGATCGCGACTGTGGATGCCCGGCGTGTGTGGCTCGACGTGCAGACCATCTCCGTCGTCCCAGACTGCGACGAGCCCCAACGCGGCTGCCGGGGCGAGCAGGGCTGAACGGTTGCCGATGACGATAGCCGGCCGGTGCTCGAGGGTGCGCAGAAAGGCACGATAACGATCACCAGGCGGCTGGGTGGCATCGACACGGGCAATGTCGTCGGCGGGCGCGAGTTGACCCAGGCACATAGCCAGGTGGTCGAGGTCGCGGTAGTCGGGCACACTCACGATCGCACTGCGCCCGGCCGCCAGCGCGGCGGCGGCGAGCTCGGCAAGGGTACGCATGACCGCGGGGACCCACACGCCGGGAGCAATTTCGACCGGTACCGGGATGCCCGTGAGCGCGATCCGCCGGCGGGCAGCCTCAGCACCGATCTGCGCATCGTCGATAGCGGCGCCGTCAATCATGGCGGTGTCGAGCATTTCAGCACTGGTTAGCTCAGAGTCGAAATGCACCAGCGGCGCGAGCACGTCAGAGGCGTACCCCGTGATCGACGGTCTCACCGGGCGCGCGGCGTCGCGCCATCGAGCTTCATCTTCTGACTCGGCGCGGCGTGCGAGCCAGGCTTTCTCAACACGTACCTGCCGGGGTGGCACGGCCAGCCGCACCAGATCACTCGCGACGCCCGCTGCCCGGTCGGCTGCGCGGCGAATCAGTCGCCACACCGCCGGATCAAGCACGGCTGCCGGCGACATCACTTCGTCGAGCTCGCTCAACACGCCCTCATAGCCGACTTCGTCGGCTAACTCGATGATGAAGCCTTTCGCCTGGCGACCGGCCGATCGCAGGGGAACGAGTACACGCACGCCCGGAAGGGCCTGATCGCGCCAGCGGTCGGGGATGCGGTAGTCGAATAGCCGGTCGAGCTGCGGCAGAGGCGACTCCAGCATCACCCGGGCGATGGATGCCGTTGACACGATCAGAGGCCGGCCTCCGTGCGCAGCGCATCAACGCGGTCGAGGCGCTCCCACGTAAAGTTCGGCAGCTCACGGCCGAAGTGGCCGTAGGTGCTGGTCTCCGCGTAGATCGGCCTCAACAGGTCGAGGTCGCGAACAATGGCGCCCGGCCGCAGGTCGAACACGGTACGGATCGCGTCGATGATGCGCTGCTCGTCGACATGTGCGGTCCCGAAGGTCTCAACGTAGAGCCCGACCGGTGCTGCAGTACCGATCGCGTACGCCACCTGAACCTCGAGTCGATCAGCGAGCCCGGCGGCGACCGCGTTCTTGGCCACCCAGCGCATGGCGTAGGCGGCCGAGCGATCAACCTTCGACGGGTCCTTGCCACTGAAAGCACCGCCCCCGTGACGTGAGGCACCACCATAGGTGTCGACGATGATTTTGCGACCGGTGAGGCCAGCGTCACCCTGCGGGCCGCCGATCTCGAAACGACCGGTGGGATTGATGAGCACGCGGGGCGCGCGGGGGTCGAAGCCAGCGGCGTCAAGCACAGGCGCAATGACAGTGCGGCGCACATCTTCGCGAAGTTGCGCCGTCGACACCGCGGGCAGGTGCTGCGTCGAGAGCACCACCGTCTCGACCGTGCGCGGCACCGAGCCGTCGTAGCCGATCGTCACTTGCGTCTTACCGTCGGGGGCAAGATAGTCGAGCACGCCGAGCTTGCGCACCTCGGCGAGCCGTTCGGCCAGCCGGTGCGCGAGCCAGATGGGCAGCGGCATCAGCTGCGGGGTCTCGGTGGTCGCGTATCCGAACATGATCCCTTGGTCGCCGGCGCCCTGTATGTCGTTCGCGTCCGTGCTCGTGCCCTCGCGCGACTCGATGGCTGCGTTGACGCCTTGGGCGATGTCAGGCGACTGCCCGCCGATCGACACCGAGACTCCACACGAGCGGCCGTCGAACCAGACATCGCTCGAGGTGTAGCCGATATCGGTCACGCGCTTGCGCACAATGCCGGGAATATCGACATAACCAGTCGTGGTCACCTCACCGGCAACGTGCACAAGACCCGTGGTGACGAGCGTCTCCACCGCCACGCGGCTGTGCGGATCTTCGGCGAGCAGAGCGTCAAGGATGCTGTCGGAGATCTGGTCGCAGATCTTGTCGGGATGCCCCTCAGTGACCGATTCAGAGGTGAACAGTCGCAGCGCACTCATGAGGGAAAGGGTTCCTGTCGTTGTGGGGCGAGGTTCCGGTCACCGTCGCGGGGATGCGAGGCTAGACCAGCAGGTCGAGAATACGGTGCCCGACTGACGACTTATCGCCCTCTGCCCGGGCCACCACGCTACCGTCGCCGTCGAGAATCGTGACCGAATTGGTCAGAGTGCCGAATCCCTCGCCCCAGCCGACCCTGTTGACGACGAGCAGATCGACGCCCTTTCGGCGCGCTTTCGCGGCCCCAATCTGCTGCCGACGATCGTCATCGGGTTCTGTTTCGGCAGCGAAACCTACGATCCGCTGACCTGGTCGCCGAGCAGCCACGAGCCCTGCCAGCACATCAGGGGTGCGCTCGAGCTGAAGCTGCAGGGTCTCGCCCACCGCATCTTTCTTGATCTTCTCTTCTGCGATTGCCACCGGCCGAAAGTCGGCAACTGCAGCGCTCATGATGACGGTGTCGCAGCTCCCCGCATACTCGCGCATTGCTTCGTCAAGCTCGGCGGCGGTGCTGACCTCAACCAGTGTGGCGCCCGTGGGCGCCTCGACCTCGAGATGCGCCGCCACGAAAATCACCGCGGCTCCGCGCGCGAGTGCCGCCTCCGCGAGCGCAACGCCCTGCCGACCGCTTGACCTGTTGCCGAGGAACCGCACCGGATCGAGCGGTTCGCGGGTGCCACCGGCCGAGACCAGAATGTGTCGTCCGACGAAGTCGCGCGGACCCACCGCAGCAAGCGCTGCTACGGCAATCGCTTCGGGTTCCGACATTCTGCCGACGCCGACATCGGCACCGGTTAGGCGGCCCGAGGCAGGGCCCACGATCGCGACCCCGCGCGAACGCAGTGTGGCAACATTCGCGACGGTCGCGGGATGCTCCCACATTTCGGTGTGCATGGCCGGGGCAATGACGAGTGGTGCAGAACTCGCGAGTACCGTCGTGCCGAGCAGGTCGCCCGCAAGTCCTGCGGCAAGTGACGCAATTGTGTGTGCGGTCGCCGGTGCGATGACGATGAGGTCGGCTCGCTGGCCGAGGGCCACGTGCCGCACTTCGGCAACACCCTCGTAGAGGTCGGTGTGCACAGGATTGCGGCTGATCGCCTCGAGCGTAGGCCTGCCAACAAAGCGCAACGCGCCCTCAGTCGCCACGATGTGCACGTCATGGCCCGCAATGACAAAGGCACGGGCGACCCCGACGGCCTTGTACGCCGCGATTCCACCCGTGATACCGAGCACAACCGTCAGGCGGCCCGGCTGATCCGGCGCCGTGGCGGTCACGCGTGCGCCCTCTTAGTCCGTGAGGCGCGTAAGGACGAGCTTGTCCTCGCTGATCTCGTGCAGTGCCACCGAAAGAGGCTTGTCGTCAACGGTCGAGTCGACCAGCGGGCCCACGTTGTCGAACAAGCTGCCCTCGTGAAGGTCGGCGTAGTAGTCGTTGATCTGGCGCGCGCGCTTCGAAGCGAAAATCACCAGCTGGTACTTGGAGTCAACCTTTGACAGCAGCTCATCGATGGGGGGCTCAATGATGCCCGAGTTCTTGTCAGCCATGCGTGTCTCGCTTTCGTGATGCCTTGCCAGCACTGAGGCTGTCGGCGGGTCGACGCGCCCGGCCTACCGGGACCAACCCCGTGCCGAGCCCGGGCACTGCCAACAAGTCTACGACCTCTTGGGCAGCCCGTGGCACATCATCGTTCACGACGAGTTCGTCGAACTCGTCGTGAGCCGCCAACTCAACTCGGGCAGTCTCGAGCCGCCGCGCCTGCTCTTCAGGAGACTCGGTGCCCCGGCCAACGAGCCGACGAACCAACTCTTCCCAGCTGGGGGGTTGCAGAAACACGAGCACGGCGTCAGGCATTGTCGCCCGCACCTGCCGCGCCCCCTGAAGATCGATCTCGAGCAGAACGCTACGGCCAGAGGCGAGTGCGGCCTCAACCGGAGGGCGCGGGGTGCCGTAGCGCGAGGCGTTATGCACCACTGCCCACTCGAGCAGGTCACCGCGGTTGATCATCGCGTCGAATTCCGTATCGGCGACAAAGTAGTAGTGAACGCCCTCAACCTCGCCCGGCCGCGCCGCGCGCGTGGTCGCCGAAACACTCAACAACACGGCAGGGTGGTGCTCGCGAATGTATCCCGCCACCGTGCCTTTGCCGACCGCGGTGGGGCCGGCAAGAACCACCAGGCTTCCCCGCCCGACGACTCCGTCGCGGGCGCTCAACCACTCGTGCAGCCGCCCCCGCTGCTGGTGCCCCAGGCCGCCGAGGCGCTTGACGGGTGCGATGTGGAGCCGTTCGAGTATCTCGGACACGCGCACGGGGCCGAGGCCCCGCAACGTCGTCAGTAGCTCGCTCACGCGCATCCCCGCTTCGGGCCCATCGGAGACGCGCCACGCGGATTCGGCGACATCCAGAGCACTGCGTTCCCCCGCCCGCACCGCCTCCTTCACGGTCGCGCGAGCCTGCCGAGCGGCGACTGCCGCTCGCGATGCGGCGGCACGGTCAACCTCGGGCATGGGCGTGTTCACGCGAGAAGCTCCGCCCGATGCGCGTCGAGAGCGGCGGCGAGCCCGTCGGGACCGGCCGAAAGGACGCTACGGGTCACGGTCGGGATAACCGAGCCGGCGGCGACCCCGTACAGTGCAGCGAGCTCACTCAAACGCGAGCCCTGATAGCCGAAGCCCGGGGCGAGCACGGGCGTGTGCTGCAAGAGAACTGGATCGATCCCGCTCGCGGTGATCGGCTCTGTGGCCCCGATCACAACGCCGATGGAACCCCAGGGGTGCGCACCCGCGTTGCGCACGGCGACATCACGCGCGAGCTGCCCGGCGACAGAACGGCCACTGCCGCTCACGGACTGTTGCACGTCGCGTCCCTCGGGGTTCGAGGTCGACGCGAGCACAAAAACGCCCTTACCGTGCTGCTGCGCAAGTTCGATGACCGGGTCGAGAGAGCCCAGCCCCTGATACGCGACCGCCGTCATAGCGTCCGACTCCAGCGGCGAACCGGGTGCAAGCCACGCCTCGCCGTAGGCCGCCACCGTGGACCCGATGTCGCCGCGCTTGACGTCGGCAATCACGAGGAAGCCCGCATCGCGGCCCGTGCGGATCACCTCTTCGAGCACCGCGTACCCGGCCGCGCCAAAACGCTCGAAGAATGCGACCTGCGGCTTGACGATACCCACGCGGCCGTGGGCGACCTC
>Ga0105049_10003468_pt1 | contig 18640 bp, 14 predicted proteins | sample MAT06_FD_78087 | JGI IMG/M metagenome (GOLD analysis project Ga0105049, IMG submission 78087) | Freshwater microbial communities from Lake Fryxell liftoff mats and glacier meltwater in Antarctica - MAT-06 | ecosystem: Environmental > Aquatic > Freshwater > Ice > Liftoff microbial mat | place...
CGGCTCGTCACATCCTGGGGCTGGAGAAGGTCCCAAGGGTTCGGCTGTTCGCCGATTAAAGTGGCACGCGAGCTGGGTTCAGAACGTCGTGAGACAGTTCGGTCCCTATCTGTTGTGGGCGTTAGAAAGTTGAGTGAACCTGACTCTAGTACGAGAGGACCGAGTCGGACGAACCTCTAGTGTACCTGTTGTCACGCCAGTGGCACCGCAGGGTAGCTATGTTCGGTTGAGATAAGCGCTGAAAGCATCTAAGTGCGAAACTCATCACAAGATTAGCTTTCTTTTAAGGGTCGTAGAAGACTACTACGTTGATAGGCTACAAGTGTAAAGTCAGTAATGGCATAGCTGAGTAGTACTAATTGCCCGTAAACTTTCTTATCGCGGTTAAGTTTTTTTAATATTATTTTGTATTTTCTTTCGTATATGTCACTTATTTATTATAAATAAGCAAAATCTTCAGGTGACTATAGCGGCAAGGTCCACCTCTTCCCATTCCGAACAGAGAAGTTAAGCTTGCCAGCGCAGATGATACTGCCTTTACCGGTGGGAAAGTATGTCGTTGCCCGATTTTATTTAAAGCCCCTTAATTGGGGCTTTTTATTTTGATTAAATCCGACTTGTTTAGTCGTAAAAATATTGCGGGGTGGAGCAGTTGGTAGCTCGTTGGGCTCATAACCCAAAGGTCATCGGTTCGAGTCCGGTCCCCGCTACTAATAGGCGATGTGTAATTTTACACATCGCCTTTTTTCGTTTTGGAAAATTCTTGCCTTTATAAGGCTTAGCAATTGAACTTTTTTGTTTCTTTATCGTTCTAATATTTTATCACTCTCAAATATACAAATGAAGATTTCATCCTTTTTACTTCTATTATTTTTAGCCTTTCAGCTCTCAGAAGTCCAAGCACAAACAACCGATTCTGAATACTTTGACGGCCAAGTATATTTTAAATTGAAAGATTCAGTTGTTTTACCCTCCAAATACTTGTCTGATAAAGCTCTTATTAGCGATTTTCCATATTTGAGCAGTGTTAAAGATATTTTTGGAATCTCTAAAATCAGAGCCTCATTTTACTTTGCTAAGGAGGAAAATATGAAACGCACTTTTAGACTGTATTTTGATGAAATTAGTAAAGTAGATGATTTAATACAGTTTTTGAAAGATAATCCAAACGTAGAATATGCTGAAAGGGTTCCTATCCACAGAAAAACTGTAGTTCCCAACGACCTTGGAGCCAATAATACAGGAAGTTCTGGTCAATGGTTTCTTCACAAGATTAAGGCCCAGCAGGCTTGGGATTTAGCTCTTGGTAATGCCTCTATTAAAGTTGCTGTAGTTGATGATGCGGTGCAAACAACTCACCCTGATTTATCTAATGTCTGCATAGCTGGCAGAGATGTCTCCGATAATGATAATAATCCGAATCCTCCAAATGCTACTTTTGATCATGGAACTCATGTAGCTGGTATTGTTGGTGCACAAACTAATAACGGAGTTGGTATTGCTTCTATTGGATTTGGAATTAGTATTATTCCCGTTAAAGCTACTAATGATGTAGATTTTATAACAGATGGTTACGAAGGTGTAACATGGGCAATAAACAACGGTGCAGATGTAATAAATATGTCATGGGGCGGTTCCGGTGGAAGTCAAACTGGACAGAACATTATGAATGCTGGAAATAACGCAGGTATTGTCCTAGTTGCAGCATCCGGTAATGATGATGTTAGTTCTACATTTTTTCCTGCTGGTTTCAATTTTGTAATTTCTGTTGCATCTACTTCTAGCTCGGATACAAAATCATCCTTTAGCAATTATGGCTCTTGGATAGATATTTCTGCTCCAGGTAGCGCTATAAGAAGCACAATTCCAGGAACAGGTTACGCCCTAAAAAGTGGAACTTCTATGGCCTCACCATTGGTGGCAGGACTTTGTGGTTTAATGCTTTCTGCAAATCCAAACTTTACACCTGCTCAAATTTTATCTTGCTTGCAAGAATCGGCAGATAACATTAATGCGCAGAATTCAACTTTTATAGGACAGTTAGGCGGAGGAAGAATTAATGCAGAAGCTTCTATAATTTGTGCAAGCGCTAGTGCTGTTGCTTTTGATGCATCTGTAACCTCTATTCTTTCTCCTGCAAGTTCGAGTTGTGAAGGTACTTTTCAACCTGAAATTAATTTTAGAAATAATGGACAATCAACAATAACTGCATTGCAATTTACAATTCAATTGGATGCTGCAGCTCCAATTATTTTCAATTGGACAGGAAATATCACAGCACAACAATCAATTAACTTATTGCTACCAACGATTACTACCTCAGTTGGAAATCACACATTAGTTATATGTTCATCTACAATAAATAATTCACAACAAGACGGGTTTATTCCGAATAACTGTAAAACGAGGCTTTTTACTATTATATCATCAATTGGAAATGAGTTACCATTTATAGAAACCTTTGAATCCGGTAATTTTTCTACTAACGGATGGTCCGTAGATAATCCTGATAATTCATTAACTTGGGAGATAATAACTACACAAGGCTCTACACCTGGTTCCAAATCAGCGAGAATTCCTTTTTTTAGTTATCCTTCCACAGGTCAAAGAGATGGTTTAGTTTCTCCAACATTTAATTTATCATCGTATTCAACGGTTTCTCTAAGTTTCGATCATGCCTACAGAAGATATGAAACAGGGGTTTCAGATTCCTTGATAGTTAGTATTTCAACTGATTGCGGAGCAACATTTCCAACACGTGTCTTTATAGGTGGTGAAAGTGGAGCAGGAACTTTTGCAACTGCAGGAATATCAACAACGGATTTTATCCCTGCTAATTCAGATACTTGGTGTGACGGACCAGTGGGTTCAGACTGTGTAAGCTTGAATCTCACCCAATTTGCAGGAAATACTGGTGTTAGAATAAAATTTGAAGGCTACAACAATTATGGGAATAACCTTTATTTAGATAATATAAACGTTACAGGAACTGTATTTGGAGCCCCTGCAATTGCTGATTTTACTATACAAGGTAATGCTTCAATTTGTTCGGGTGAACAAGTTCTCTTTACTAATTTAAGTGGGAATTTACCTACAGGTTTTTCATGGACTTTCCCTGGTGGAAATCCTGCTGTTTCAACGGCGCAAAACCCCTCCGTAACTTATTCTCAACCGGGAATTTATGCAGTAACACTATTAGCAATTAATACAATTGGACAAGATACAGAACTTAAACCCAACTTCATTACTGTTGAGCCAGCTCCTGCAATTGGTGTATCTTCTTCGCAACTCGAAATTTGTAGAGGAACTGAAATAACCTTGTCTGCTTTTGGGGCTTCAACTTACGAATGGTCACCCATTGTGGCAATTTCTTCAACAACAGGAGCATCCATACAAGCAAGTCCACCAAGCACAACTACTTACACAGTTGAAGGCCTTTCATCTGCGGGTTGTTCAGCCAGTGCAGATATTACAATTACAGTAAATAGCTTACCTACTATTCCGCAGATTACTCAAGTTACAGGAGGCGCACTGCAAGCGCCTTTATCTATTGGTTACCAATGGTTTTTAAATGGGAATGCCATTCCAGGAGCTATTTTTCAAACTTTTTCTCCCACCCAAAATGGGGAATATCAGGTAGAAGTTGAAAATGAGAATGGTTGTGAAAGAAGGTCAAATGTCCTTTTGATAGATGTTACTTCAATTTATGATTTTAGTATCTCTTCCGCTGAGTTCGTAATTTCTCCTAATCCTGTAGTAGAACAGATAAACATTTTGAATGCTCCGTTTTCAATTGAGAGCATCTCTATTCTTTCAATTTCTGGTCAGCTTTTATATCTGTTAGATTCTAACAGCAGCAATGTAAACGTTTCCAATCTCGCTGTAGGAGCTTACTTTTTAAGTATTCGGCATAAAAATGGAACAACTGTTCGCCGTTTCGTTATCGGGAGATAAACATATTCTTCCTCTACTTTTTCAAAACTTACTTTAGAGGTCCCATTTATTGTAAAACTAAATAAGTAAGTTAATTTCGCCATTTATCAATTGAAGGTTTGGTATACCAAACAAATTGATAAGCGAAATTTGAAACTAAATGACAAAAGAAGAAAAGATTAAAGCTTTCGACCCTAATGGTGCAGGCCTGAATGAAAGTAATATTTTTGGTTTGCCTTTCACAAAAGAAGAGTCTGAAATAGTTTTATTTCCTGTTCCATGGGAAGTTACTGTGAGCTATTCTGCAGGTACTGCTGATGGACCAGCAGCCATACTTGAAGCAAGTAAGCAGGTTGATTTATACGATTTTGATGCTCCCAATGCGTGGAAATCTGGAATTTATATGTTGCCCTGTGATGCACAAATTAGAACGTTAAGTGATAACTCAAGAGCAATTGCTGAGAAACATATAGAAGCAATGCTCGAGAATACACCATCTCAGCTTAACCAAGAAATAAATAGCGCAAGCAAAAAGTTGAATGATTGGGTAGAGGAACAAACTACAACGCTACTCAACGAAAATAAATTAATAGGGCTTATCGGCGGCGATCACAGCACTCCTCTTGGTTACTTAAAGGCATTAGCGTTGAAATATTCAGATTTTGGAATTTTACAAATAGATGCACATTGCGATTTGAGAGACGCCTATGAAGGATTTGAATTCTCTCATGCTTCAATTATGTTTAATGCACTGAAGATTCCGCAGCTTTCTAAACTAGTTCAAGTTGGAATTAGAGATTATTGCGAAGCAGAAGTGAATGTTATAAAACAATCAAATGGAAGAATTCAAACCTTCTTTGATTCTCAATTAAAAGAAGCTCAATTTGAAGGAGAATCTTGGAAAAGTCAAGTCGACAAAATTATAAACCACTTACCGAAAAACGTTTACATTAGTTTCGATATTGATGGTTTGGACCCAAAACTGTGCCCCAATACGGGCACTCCCGTTGCAGGCGGACTCGAATATCATCAAGCTATATATCTTATAAAAGCGATTCAGCTATCAGATAGGAAAATTATTGGTTTTGATTTAAATGAGGTTGCGCCTGGTGAAACGGAATGGGATGCTAATGTGGCGGCAAGGTTACTATATAAAATGTGTGTTTTTACAGGAAAATCGCAAGGCTTATTTTAATTTTTGAAGTTGATTTAAATCTATTTTTTTCAACACTTTGTTTCTTCTAACTCCGCGAAATCGGTAATCCACATTAAAACTCTTTAAAATATTAAACAATAAATGATTACAAAGCATTAATTTTTATATTTGCGACGCAACTCAATTGATTAGATGATAGAAAGATACACTTCTGAATTATTAGTAAAAACTCCTTTTATTGATTTCGACCCAAAAACGGGAGTTTTGGAACTTAAAGGGAAGTCAATTCCTGAGAATAGTGTTGCATTTTATAAACCTTTGTTAGAATGGTTGGATAATTATAATGCCTCACCAAATGTTTCAACGGTTCTAAATTTTCAATTAGACTATTTCAATACTAGTTCAGCAAAAATAATTGCTGATATTTTGAAAAAGTTGGATAGACTGCAAGATTCTGGATTAAGTAATGTTGTTATCAACTGGTTCTATCAAGATATTGATGAGGATATGCTCGAAGCAGGAGAAGATTATATGACTTTTACAAAAACAGTTTTTAATTTAATTTCATACACAAAATAAAAATCCAATGAAAAAATATTTCTTTATTTTATTAATCTCAGCACTTGTATTAACTTCCTGCGGGGGCAATCAAGAAGAAAAAAATGAAAAAACGGTTGCAGATACATCAATGACCGCTGATACTGCAGATACTCCTGTTGATGATTTAGTGGATTTTAAATTTCATGTTTATTTAGCTAATATTCCATCACCTTTCGAAACGATTTATGAATTATCAAAAGTAAAAGCTCCATTCAACAGAAATTTGGTAAATAAATTAGAGAACGAATCAAAATACATTACTTCAAGCAAAAAAGCATTGAATTACGGAGTTTATGGAGTTGATTTAGCTTATCTTGCAACTAATGAGCAATTTAAAGAATTGCCAAAATATTTTAAAACAACCAGAAATATTGCAAATAGCTTGAATACTGCAGAGAGTTTCGATAAAATTGTTGGAAAACGAATGGAAAGTAATTGGGAAAATAAAGATACCATTACAAGATTGATGGATGAAGCTTTTGAAGCTACAGACGCTTATTTAAGCAGCAATCAAAGACAGTTAATTGCCATTCAAATTTTAACAGGTGGATGGATTGAGAGTCAAAATATTTTGTTTTCGGTAATGAAAGACATTGAGAAAGATGTGAAATACGATAAAATTTATAAAATCTTAAATGAGCAACGTTTTCACTTGAAAAGTATTACAGAACTTTTGACAAAATACGATAGTAAATCTGAGTTGAAACCACTCATTGCGAAAATGTCTATTTTAAATGAAGAGTTTCAAAAAACCAATAATGATACTATGGTAGAAAAGAAAAAATTAGCTGAATTGTCTTCTAAAATAGAGGAAATAAGAGCAATGATCATTAACTAAAAAAATTTAATTCGTTATAATTAAAGCAAGAGTTGATTTATTTCGTCTCTTGCTTTTTTATTAAATGGTATGAGCGAGAAAATATTAAAAGCTTTAATGCAATTGTTTGCGCTCATAGGTAGCAGCAACTCTGAAAGCAATCGCGATAGCAACACTGTTGAGTTTTTTTTAAAACAGCAATTAAATAAAGAACTTGTTGAAGATTATCTCAAAATATATCAAGAGTATTATAAATCTTTCGAAATAAAAGAAGTTGGCGAAAAATTAAGGAAAAGAACAGCAGTTAGCTCTGTTAAAGTAATTAAAATATGTCGGCAAATAAATGAAGAATTAAACCAAAAACAGAAATTATTAGCACTGCTTCGTTTGATTGAAATTACCAATATTGATGGACACCTGAATGAATCTGAGGCAGATTTTTTATTAGCAGTTTCTTCTGAATTTGGTATTCCAGAAAATGAATTTGCAAACTGTTTATCATTTGTTTTAAATGATGAAAAAATCACTCCAATCGAGTCTTCTGAATTGCTGGTTATTAGCAATCTAATAAATAATCAGAATGCTACGCATGAACAAGATAATTTCTTTGAAACAGACGAGGAAGCATTAAATATTCTTAGATTGGAAAGTATTGGATTGTTTATTGTAAAATATAAAGGGAAAAATGAAATCAATTTAAATGGGCAATTGCTTGATGGAAATAGAATACACATTTTCTCTCAAGGCGCATCTTTGAGAAGTAAAAAATTTAAACCTCTATATTATAGTGAAATTGCAAATTATTTTTTTTCAAATAAAGGTAATCTACTAATAAGTTTTGAGGTAAAAAATCTAAGTTATCGATTTAAAAGCGGAAAAAAAGGGCTAAGGGGAATTTCTTTTGCCGAGGAAGGAGGCCGAATAGTGGCAATTATGGGGGGAAGTGGAGCAGGAAAATCTACTTTGCTCAATGTCTTAAATGGATGTAATAAACCAAGTGAAGGTCAAGTTTTAATTAATGGATTCGATTTACATAAAGAGAAAAAAAAGCTAGAAGGATTTATTGGTTATATATCGCAAGATGATTTATTGATAGAGGAGTTATCTGTTTATCAAAATCTTTTTTATAATACCAAACTCTGTTATGCAGAACACACTGAACAGCAAATCTCAGATTTAGTAGACAATCTATTAAAAGACCTAGGGTTATACGAAATTCGGGAATTAAAAATAGGTACACCATTACAAAATACAATTAGTGGCGGACAAAGAAAGCGATTAAATATTGCTTTAGAATTGATTCGTGAACCTTCCGTTCTTTTTGTTGATGAACCAACTTCTGGCTTATCTTCAAGGGATTCAGAAAATATTATGGATTTATTGAAGGAATTATCTTTAAAAGGTAAATTGGTTTTTGTAGTAATTCATCAACCTTCCTCCGAAATATTTAAAATGTTCGATAAATTATTGATTTTAGATTTAGGTGGATATCCAATTTATTATGGAAATCCTGTGGAATCATTGGTTTATTTTAAATCGGCAGTGAACCATATAAATGCTACAAATGCTGAATGCAAAACTTGTGGAAATGTAAATCCTGAACAAGTTTTTAATATCATTGAAACCAAAGTGTTAGATGAAGATGGAACACAAACACTAAAAAGAAAATACGCTCCTCAAGAATGGAATGAAATATTTCTCAAAGAAGAGTCAAAAAAATACTACAGCCCACCAAAATCAAACCATTCAGTTTTTTCTAAATTCAAAAAACCAGGTTTCTTTAAACAACTAAATGTATTTCTGATAAGAGATATTCTTTCAAAAATAAGCAATAAGCAATATTTAGTAATTAATTTTTTGGAAGCACCCGTATTGGCATTCATTCTTGCCTACTTAACCAAATTCAGCTACAGCGAAAGTAATTATGTGTTTTATGAGAATCGAAATTTTATAGGATATATTTTTATGTGTGTCGTTGTCTCTTTGTTTATTGGCTTAACTGTTAGTGCTGAAGAGATTATTAAAGACAGGAAAATATTAAAAAGAGAGTCCTATTTAAATTTGAGTAAAGGAAGTTATTTATTGTCTAAAATTATTTTATTATTTTCTATTTCTGCTGTTCAATCGTTTTCATTTGTTTTAGTCGGGAATTATATTCTTGAGATAAATGGCATGTATTCAGATTATTGGTTAGTACTTTTTACAACTTCTTGTTTTGCAAATATGCTTGGGTTAAATATTTCAGCATCCTTTAATTCTGTTGTAACCATTTATATCTTAATTCCTATTTTATTAATTCCACAATTAATACTTAGTGGTGTAATTGTAAAGTTTGATGAGCTTAATCCTGCTCTTTCGAGCCGAAGCAAAGTACCACTAACGGGCGATTTAATGACTTCTCGATGGGCTTTTGAAGCGCTAGTGGTGAATCAATTTACTAATAATGAATACCAGAAATTAATTTATAATTCAGACAAAATTATGTCCAATTCAGAATTCAGAAAAACTGCTTGGTATAATAAAATGAGTGAAGTTATAAGTGAAGCAGAAGAGCAATTAAAATCTAAAAGTAAACCCAACATAAATAGTACAGAGCTTTTTGCAAACGAAATTGAAAAGGCTCAAATTGAAACTAGATTGAAATTTAAATATTTTGAAGATTTAAAAAGGGGCGAATTTAATATCAATATTAGTAAAGAACTTACTGTTTATTTGGATTTAGTTAAGGCTTATTATATTGAAATTTATAATGAAGAAGAAGGTAATAAAGACAAGATTTTGGAAAAATACCAACTAAATCCTGAGGATCTTAAATTATTTAATAGGCTTAAGGAAACTACATTTAATAGTAAATTATACGATTACGTTTCTGAAAAGGACCCTTTAGCAGAAAGCGTTTACATCGAGAAAAATAGAATTTATTCGAATGTGAAGCCAATTTATAGGGATGCAGAATACAACTCGTTTGTTAGAGCTCATTTATTTTCACCTACAAAAAGAGTATTTGGTAAATTGTATCCTACTTATTGGGTAAACGTTTGTGTAATTTGGTTGATGTCTCTGCTTTTAATGGTTACACTTTATTTTGATGTTCTCAAAAAAGTAATAGATAGTTCTGAGCGATTCAGTAGGAAATAGTAGCCCAATTGTGAAGTAAATAAGGATATTTAAAGACCACTTAAATACGTATTCCTAGCACACAAATATCATCAGTTTGCTCGTTTTGACCTCGCCATTCTTTAATTGTTGTGCTAAGCAACTCTCCTTGTTTCTCCAAAGAAAGGTGTCGATTCTTTACTAATATTTCTTTAAATCTACTCCGTTGAAACTTTATTTCAGCCCCTCCGCTAAATTGATCTGCATAGCCATCGCTGAATAAATATACGGTATCACCTTTTTCCACTTGCATTTCATGGTTTGTAAATGCTTTTCTATTGTGAGATTTACCAATAGGTTGCTTATCTGCTTTAATCTCAATTAGATCTCCTGAGTTTTTAATTAACCAAAATGGATTATTCGCTCCTGCCCATTGTAAGAAGCCTGTTTTTAAATCTAACGAACAAAAAGAAATGTCCATTCCATCCATTATTTCATCATCAGCTTCGTTATTCAACGACAAATCAAAACTCACAATTTCAGAAACTTTGTCAAGAATTTCAGATGGTTTTTTAATTCCAAACTCCCGTACTGTTTTATTTAGTGCATTGTTACAAATTACAGAAACGAATGCCCCAGGAACACCATGCCCAGTGCAATCGCATGCAGCTAAGAAAATGGTATTCGTATTTTTTAAAGATTCCATCCAATAAAAATCTCCAGCAACTATATCCTTAGGAAGATAAACTACAAAAGATTCGTTAAAGCATTCCTTCATCTTTGCTAAAGGAGGCAGAATCGTAGCTTGAATGCGCTTTGCATACAAAATACTATCTAAAATTTCTCTGTTTTTTTCTTCTACAATCTGTTTTTCATTTACCAATTCTAGCGTTCGCGCAATTACATTTTCCTCTAAAACTTTATTTTGATTTTCTAAAATCACTTGTTTTTCTTTTTCTTTTTTTAAATTTTCAATTGCTAAATTTTCAATTTTAATGAGTTGATTGTTTTCAACTTCAATTAATTGTTGCTTAAGTATTGTATGATGATTCAAAATCCTTTTTCCTAAAAGAAACGAAAATATTAATGGAAATAGAGGTGCACTAATAATAAATAAAATTGTTTTTAGTTCAAATGTATTTACTGCAAATGATGAAATTAATAAAGTAAATGAAATCACTCCAGCAACAATTATTAATATAACATCATCTTTTTTTCTATAAAAACCTTTGTAAATAGTGATGCAGGTGCTAACAACAGAAAATAAAAATAATAAAAGAAGCAAATCAAAATATACGTTTGAAATTTGCATAAAATTAGTTGCATCTGCCCTATTTGTTTTAATTAATGAGCTAATTAAAATAAGAATTCCGACGATGGAAATAGGCAATAAGCTTCTGTTTTTTTCGAGTAAAATTTTAGATAGTAAGAGTGAAATAAACTCAACAACTAAAATTAAAATTAGAAATAAAAAAGCGGGTGCAGCCAGAAATTCAGAAGCACAAAAAAGTGCACAGATAGAAAAGCAGAAAAATGAAAAAAACAGGTTTTCCCTTTTTATTTTGTAGGTGAAGAAAAGAATTAGGAAAATACTACCGAAAGCAACGAAAAATGTAGACAGGGCGATATTTCTGTAGGTGCTAAAATTTAATAATGCTTGTTCTGTTAATTCCATAATTATGAATACTTTCCAAATATATTGTTTTTCAACTTAAAGCATTATTTTCAATATTAAATTAGTAATTCCTTTTTAAACATATTTTAAGTTTATCCTGAAATTTATTTTGGGCGATTTTAAAGTTCCATTGAATTTGGCCATCAATTAAAAATCAACTCCAGGGAATCTCTTAGACTAACAAAAAAGCCCCAGTAAGAAACTGAGGCTTTCGAGATTAAAAATTCATTAACTGAATTAAGAGGTTTACTTAACAGTATTGGTCGAATGCCATTTTAAGGTTTTCGGCAATCATTTGAGGTGAGCGACCTTCTATGTGATGACGCTCAATAAAATGAACCAATTTCCCGTCTTTAAATAAAGCCATTGCAGGCGATGATGGAGGGTAAGGTGCGAAGTATTTTCTTGCTTGTGCAGTTGCTTCTGCATCGTTTCCTGCAAAAACTGTGGTTAGTTTAGAAGGTTTATGACCTGCATTTTCAAGGGCTAATTTCACTCCTGGTCTCGCAGCTCCTGCAGCACAGCCACATACCGAATTTACAACTACCAAAATTGTTCCTTCTTTTGAAGTTAAAGTGGCATCTACTTGAGCGGCTGTTTTAAGTTCCTCAAAACCAGCAGTTGTGAGCTCTGCGCGCATTGGGGTAACAATTTGTTCTGGGTACATAATTATTATTTTTTTAAGAGTTCAAAGGTAAGTCTAAAAAACACAGATGTAACTAATTTGTTGCTGAAATTCATTTTCTATTATTAAATGTTGCTAAGTCACAGCAATTCATAAATTTGCAATTCTTAAATTAAATAAAAATTAATGGATCAGTTTTCTTATTTGTCTAATGCAGATCCCGCAGTACTTGACGATTTATATACAAACTACCTTAAAAATCCTGCTTCTGTTGATCAAACGTGGGGTAAATTCTTTGAAGGTGTAGACTTTGCAACACAGAATTATCCGAATAAACCGGGTGTTTCTACAGGCGAAATCCCTGAAAATGTTAGCAAGGAATTTAAAGTAATTAATCTTATAAACGGTTATCGCTCTCGCGGACACTTATTTACGAAAACTAATCCTGTAAGAGAAAGAAGACAGTACACGCCGACACTAGATATAGTTAATTTTGGGTTAGAGGCGAATGATTTAAGTACCGTTTTTCAGGCGGGCGCATTAATTGGTATTGGGGCAACATCGCTTCAAACTATTATTCAACATCTCAATGAAACCTATTGCCAAAGTCTCGGTGTTGAATATATGTACATTCGAAACCAGGAGGTTGTGGAATGGATTCAAAAGAAATTGGAAGGTAGTAAAGGAAAACCAAATTACAACAAAGAAGAAAAGCAGCAAATATTTCAGAAATTAAATGATGCCGTTGGATTTGAAAGTTTCTTAGATAAAAAATTTGTTGGACAGAAAAGATTTTCTTTAGAAGGTTGTGAATCTTTAATTCCTGCTTTAGATCATGTAATTGAGACAGGTGCTGAACTAGGAATTCGCGAATATGTAATGGGAATGGCGCACCGAGGACGATTGAGCGTGCTTTCTAATATCTTCAAGAAAGACACAAGAAGTATTTTTACAGAGTTTGAAGGAAAGGAATACGATGATGAGGGAGATTTTTCGGGTGATGTAAAATATCATCTTGGGTTTTCAACAAAAGTAAAAACGCGAAATAAACAAGAAGTGAGGTTAACACTTTCTCCTAACCCTTCGCATCTAGAAGCCGTTGGACCTATTGTACAAGGTATTACCAGAGCTTTTGCGGATGTAGAACACGATAACGATTACAAGAAAATAGCTTCCATTTTAATTCATGGTGATGCTGCAATTGCTGGTCAAGGTGTTGTGTATGAGTTAGTGCAGATGGCAAAATTAGATGGCTACAAAACTGGCGGTACAATTCATATTGTGGTGAATAATCAAGTTGGTTTTACTACCAATTATTTGGATGCCCGCTCTTCTATTTATTGCACTGATGTGGCAAAAGTTACGCTGAGTCCTGTTTTCCATGTAAATGCCGATGATGTAGAATCTGTAGTTTATGCTGTGCAGTTGGCTATGGAATTTCGTCAAAAGTTTCATGGAGACGTATTTATCGACTTGTTAGGTTACCGAAAATATGGCCATAATGAAGGCGATGAGCCACGTTTTACCCAGCCCATTTTGTACAAAGCAATTGCAAAACACGATAACCCACGTAAGATTTACCTCGAAAAATTAGTGCAAGAAGGTAATATTGATAACGGTTTAGCAGAGAAATTCGACACGCTTCTTAAAGACGATTTGCAAAAATCTTTGGACGAAGCCCGAAAACGCGAAAGAACAACTATCAATAATTTTATGGAGGAAAGATGGAAATCCATCAGACCATCTAAGTCTTCAGATTTTGTAGATTCTCCGGAGACTGGAGTTACTTTAAAAACGTTGAAAGATATTGCCAAAGTAATTTATACAATTCCCGAAGGAAAGCAGTTTTTCAAAAAAATGGAGAAGCTGATGTTAGACAGGAAAGAGATGATTGAAAAATCAGATAGAATCGACTGGGGAACTGCTGAATTATTAGCGTATGGAAGTATCCTTTTGGAGGGGCATGATGTTCGTTTTTCCGGACAAGACGTTGAAAGAGGCACATTTTCGCACCGACATGCTGTTTTGAAAATTGAAGATTCTGAAGAAGAGTATATTCCTTTATCCAACTTAAGTCAAGATCAAGGTAAGTTCCAGATATACAATTCCTTATTGAGTGAATATGCAGTGTTGGGGTTTGATTACGGTTATTCTTTAGCGCAACCACAAGGTTTAACTATATGGGAAGCCCAATTTGGAGATTTCTTTAATGGTGCACAAATTATTGTAGACCAATTTATAAGCTCTGCTGAAGATAAATGGCGCACGATGAGTGGATTAGTAATGCTTCTTCCACATGGATATGAAGGCCAGGGCGCAGAGCATAGTTCAGCTCGATTGGAACGTTTCCTTGTTTTGTGTGCGGACAATAATATGATTATTGCCAATGCTACTACACCCTCTAATTTATATCATTTATTGAGACGTCAGGTTATAGCCGCTTATAGAAAACCCCTGATTGTCTTTACCCCAAAGAGTTTATTACGTCATCCTAAATGTGTAAGTACCCTTAAAGAATTTAGCAAAGGGAAATTTCAAGAATTGATAGACGATACATCAGTTGATGCTAAAAAAGTTAGTAAAGTAGTTTTCTGCTCTGGTAAATTCTATTACGATTTGTTGGAGGCAAGAGAAGCAAAAGGGAATACAAATATCGCATTGGTTAGAATTGAGCAACTTTATCCTTTTCCACAAGCACAATTTGATGCTGTGATTAAGAAATATAACAAAGCTAAATCAATTATATGGGCGCAAGAAGAACCAGAAAATATGGGTGCTTGGAGTTACCTCTTGCGCACACAAAGAACGATTAACTTTGAATTAATTTCTCGTTCTTCGAGTGGCAGTCCAGCTACTGGTAGTTCTAAACGACATGTAGTAGAACAAAAAAAACTTATCGAACAAGCGTTAGGTTAGTATTATAAAACATTAACCTTACCGCATTATAAATAGAAATAATTTTTAACACACAAATTAAAGAGTATGTTGCTTGAATTGAAAGTGCCTTCACCAGGTGAATCTATAACAGAAGTTGAAATTGCAAATTGGTTGAGAAAAGATGGCGACATCGTTTCTAAAGATGAGGAACTATGTGAAATAGATTCCGATAAAGCTACATTAACAATCAATGCTGACCAAGGTGGTAAACTCAGTATAAAAGCTACTGCAGGTGAGAAAGTAAATGTTGGTGATATTGTTGCGACAATTGATACAAGTTTTGCTGCTGTTGAATCGGCTAAAATAGTTGCGCCTGTTGTTGAAGCTAAGAAAGAGGCAGCTCCTGTAGCGGCAACTAAACCAGTTGAATCTGCAGCCCCTATCGCATCTCCTGCAAATTATGCAGCAGGTGTTCCTTCTCCTTCTGCTGCTAAAATTATGAGTGAGAATGGCGTGAAATCTAATAATGTAGAAGGCTCTGGTCCCAATGGAAGAATTACTAAAGGAGATGTTCTTTCCTTATTAGCTAATGGCTTTGGTGACAAAAAAGCATCAGGTAATTCAAGAGAACTGAAAAAAGAGAAAATGACTTCCCTTAGAAGAAAGTTAGGTCAGCGATTGGTCAGCGTTAAAAATGAAACTGCTATGCTCACTACTTTTAATGAGGTAGACATGGGCAATGTAATGCAATTAAGAAAAGACTACAAAGACAAATTTAAGGAAGCGCATAATATTGGTTTGGGTTTTATGAGTTTCTTTACGAAAGCAGTTACAATTGCCTTACAGAAATACCCTGCAGTTAATGCAATGATAGATGGAGAAGAAATAGTTTACCACAATTATTGCGATGTCGGTATTGCTGTTAGTGCACCAAAAGGGTTAATGGTTCCTGTTATTAGAAATGCAGAAAACATGAGCTTGGCTGAAATTGAAAAGAGTATAGCTTCTTTGGCAGTTAAGGCGCGTGATGGAAAAATTTCTGTGGATGAAATGTCGGGTGGAACATTTACCATAACTAACGGCGGTGTATTTGGTTCTATGCTCAGCACTCCAATTTTAAATCCACCTCAAAGTGCCATTCTTGGAATGCATAATATTGTGGAAAGACCGATGGCTGTTAATGGGAAAGTGGAAATTAGACCCATCATGTATGTTGCATTAAGTTATGACCATAGAATAATAGATGGGCGCGAATCTGTTGGGTTTCTTTATATGGTAAAAGAACTTATAGAAAATCCAAAACGTATGTTGTTTGCTGGTAAAAAAGGCGAAGAGGTGCTGCTGGGATTATAATGTTATGTATTCTTACTAAGAAAAAACTTTAAACAAAGTCAATTTTTAATGCGAAATTTGTAAATAATACTAATACAAATACCATGAATTGGGAAGATTACATAGTGTCAGACAAGGACATTTTAATGGGTAAGCCTTCAATAAAAGGTACAAGAATATCTGTGGAACATATTATTGGGCTATTAGCTCAAGGTTGGAGCGATGTACAAATATTGGAAAACTATCCTCGCCTAACAAAAGAATCTCTTAAAGCTGTTTTTTGTTATATACAGGTGTGTATCAATGATGGTCTTCTTTTTTCGCCAATTAAAAAGTCTGCTTAATTACTTAAATGAAGCTGTTAGCAAACGAAAACTTTCCTTATAAAAGCATTTTCTATTTAAAGTCAAAAGGTTATGATGTTTTGTCAATAGGAATGGATAATCCAAGTATCAAAGACTCGGAAATTATGCAAATTGCAATTGCAGAGGAAAGAACAATACTAACCTTTGATAGAGATTATGGGGAATTAATTTTCCGTCATAACTATAAGCCACAAAAAGGAGTAATTTACTTAAGACTCGATTCATATTCACCAGAAGAGCCTGGTTATTTGATCGAAGATTTATTGACAAATAAGGAAGTTGATTTATTTCGAGCATTAACAGTTTTAGACAAAAATGGGTTGCGCCAAAGAAAATACTAAATCATAAGTTTGAATTACATTTCTTCAAAAGGTTTCTTTATGTTTGTAAAATATTCAATAAAAATGAGAAAAATAGCAACCATCATCTTGTCTTCACTTTTTACGGCTTCTTTATTAGTGGGCTGTATGAAAGAGGAAGCCCCGGCTAAAGAACTTGTGCCCATTCCTAACGATTTAGGTAAAGTTTCTAGATTAAGTTTATTCCCTAACTGGTTTGGAGAACAAATTCAATCACAAACCTACAGACATTCTAACGGTACTGTATTTACTGGGAACCGAGGAACAATTCTAACTGTTCCTACAAATGCATTTGTTACAGAAGATAACCAAAGCGTAACAGGCGATGTACGTATCTTTTTATTAGAGCTTTACAATAAGAAGGATATGATTAAGAGCAATATTTTGCCAACTAGCGGCGGTGCTCAATTGGTTTCTGGTGGCGAAATTTATGTAGAAGTTCGAAGCAGCAGTGGAATAAAATTAAAGTTAGCACCGGGTAAAAACCTAAATGTTAAAATGCCAGCAGGGAATGCACCTTCGAGCCAAATGCAACTTTTTACTGCCGCTGAGATCAATCAAAATACGGATTGGAATTTAGCACAAGGAACTCAAGTAAACGTTGTTCAGTTGGATACTACAACCACCCAAGGCGGTTTTGCATACGATTTTTCGACCACTACTTTAGGTTGGTTAAATTGCGATTATTTTTACAACAATCCAGACCCACAAACTGCCGTGAAAGCAACGGTTGGAAGCACTTTTAATGCAGATAATTGCTTGGTAATTGTTTCCTTTAATGGTTTAAATGCGGCTTCTCGGTTTTGGACTTATAGTCCTAGTACCAACCAGTTCTCCCCAAGTGGAGGTTATACTTTACCCATTGGACTTCCCGTGCGTTTTGTTGCTATTGCAGAAATTAACCAGCAATATTACTTGGCAAATGAAGCAGCAACCATTGCAAATAATCACAACCAAGGTCTTGATTTAAACCCTGTAACGCTAGATTCTATTCAAGTTGCATTGGATAATTTGCCTTAAAACGAATAATACATTATAAGAGAAAGGCTTTCCAGAAATGGGAGGCCTTTTTTGTTCAATCTAGTTTTTTCTTTTTTGTTTTAGAATGGTTTGAAGAAAATTTTCATATTGACCATCCTTCATATTCACTACTGTAGCATCCAGTCTTTTAGCTAATTCTTTCATGATTTTATCGTCTGCATTTATAATGATTGTACTCATGATGTTGAATCTTTTTACAAACGTGTAGATTTCTGTATTGTATGCTTCTTATTATATTGGAAATCTCAACTATTCTGTTGCATTTTAGTTCATAATATTGGAACCTTACTTTAGAAAATAAGATTCAATTATAGAGCGCTCTTTTTGTTTGTACTGGAGAATAATCTGAAAGAGAAGAATTGGCAGTAGAAGACGCTGACTTTTTGCTGATAGCTGAATTTGTATCACTTGTATTATATGCGTCGTTGAAACGAACTCTTTTTATGATAAAATAATCTGCATCTGATTCAGTTGGGCTGGTTGTTATGTTTTTTTCTGATTTAACACCTAGAAAACTGTTGCAGATGATGCTAGAAGAAACAACTAAGATTGCGAATACATATTTCATAAGACAGTTTATTTTAGAGTGTTAATGAATTTTAATTTTTATTGAACGATATCGCAATTTTTGAAACCAGTTGTGTTGCTTATTGGTGTTATAAATTTTGATAGTCAAATGTACAAGGTCTGTTTGGGCCTAGAACCTACTCTTTAGGGTGGAAAGAAAAACTGGAATCTTTATTACTAAACAATTACAAAGGCCA
>Ga0105049_10003469_pt1 | contig 18639 bp, 13 predicted proteins | sample MAT06_FD_78087 | JGI IMG/M metagenome (GOLD analysis project Ga0105049, IMG submission 78087) | Freshwater microbial communities from Lake Fryxell liftoff mats and glacier meltwater in Antarctica - MAT-06 | ecosystem: Environmental > Aquatic > Freshwater > Ice > Liftoff microbial mat | place...
GGCGGCGGCGGAGGCCCTTGCGCCTCTCGATCCAGTCGCAGCGGCGGAACGACTCGCAGCGCTGGCGGCGCACCCGCTTCCCCCGGCGGTGGAAAAGCGGGTCGAGTCCGCGATGGCGAGGCTCGGCCAGGATATGCTTTCGCGAATTGGCGCGGGCTATTCCGCGGACCCGGCCACGGCGGATTCGCTGGGCGCGGCGAACGCCCTGAGGGAACGGGCCGTGGCGGCGCTCCCCTCCATCGCGAATGACGCGCAGCGCCTGGCGCAGTCCGCCAACGAGGGAATCGCCGCGCGATCCGAGGAGTCGGCGGAACGGGCCGCGGCAGAGGCGACGCGCGATCCCGATGCCGCGCTCGCCTCGCTCAGGGATGCCCGACGCCTGCACGACGCGACGGGCTCCGCGGATTCCCCCGCAATTCACCGCGCGGAGGAGGCGATTGCTGCGTCGCTCTCCAAGGACGTCGAACAGGCCGAGGCGAGCACGAACGTCGCCGCGCTGGAACTGGTGCTTGTTCGGGCCGAGCGCCTCGCGCGCGATGGGGATTCGCCGACGGTGTCGCTCCTGCGCTCGCGCGTTCAGGATGTCCTCGGTCGCATCCGCGTGGATGCGCTCGCGGCCGATCTGAACGATGCGCTGGACCGCGGCGACCTGATCGCGATCGCGGACGCCCATGGCAAGCTGGAGGCGCTGGGCACGGGCCTGAGCAGCGCGCAGGCCGCGAAGCTCGCCGACGCGCAACGCCTCGGCGCAGTCCGCGGCTATCAACGCCTAATGGCGATGGGCGACCGCATTGAGGCCGGAGATTTCACGAAAGAAGAAGCCGCCGAGATTATGCGCCTCGCGGAGATCGCGGAGGGACACCTTCCAGCGCACATGGCGGCGCGGGCGGAGGAAAACTTGATCTTCTTTCAGATGTTCGCGGCCATGAAGCTGGAACTGGATGCTGAAGTTGTCGCGCAGTACATGGGAAAGCTTGCGGCCATCGAGCCGAAGAGCGCCTACGTGGACAAGTTCTTCAAGCCGTTCTACTCCGCCGACGAACCGGCGGCGAAGCAGCCTGCTTCGGATTAAGCGCGGAACTTCCAGTCTCCGCCAACCATCGTTCCCAGCACGTTGACTCCGAGGATGCTGTGGGGGACGATGGCGTGCAGGTCGGCATCCAGCATCACTAGATCGGCCAAGTACCCAGGCGCCAAGCGCCCGAGGCGGTCCTCCATTCCGGCGGCCCACGCGGGGCCCTCGGTGAAGCCACGAATCGCCTCGTCCACGGTAAGGCGCGCCTCAGGATACCAGCCGTCGGGCCCCGGCGAACCATCGGCGCGCCGCCGCGTGACGGCGGCGTGAATTCCGCCGAGCGGAGCGAAAGGCTCCACCGGAGAGTCGGACCCGAAGGCAACGCGCGCCCCGTAGTCCAGTTGCACCCGCGCGTTGTAGCCGAGCCGGGCGCGGTCGCCCCACAGCCTATCCGCCGCCTGATAATCCGCCGTCGCGTGGATTGGCTGTATAGACGCGATGATTCCCAGTTCCGCCAGGCGCCGCGCATCGTCGGGGTGGATGACCTGCACGTGCTCGATGCGGTGGCGGCGCGCGTCGCGGGGGATGCCGAGGGAATTCTCCAGGGCACGGGCGCTTTCGAACACGTCGAGCACGTGGCGCACTGCCTCGTCACCGATGGCGTGGACGGTGGAGTGGAACCCGCGCCGCGTTGCCTCAAGCACCAACTCCATGATGCGCGCCTTTGGCGTAACAACAATACCGCGATTCGTGGGCTGACCATTGTAGGGCTCGATCATCTGGGCCGTCACGGATCCGAGCGCGCCGTCGGCGAAGATCTTGAGCGCGCCGATGCGAAGCCAATCGTCGCCGAAACCAGAACGAAATCCCGCGGCATAAGCGGCGGGAATCTCGGGATCGTTGATTTGCTTGAGCATTCGGATTCCAAGGGTGCCGCGCTGGCGCATGAGATCGTAGGCCGCAAAGGCGTCCTGCCAGTCGAAGTCGTGCATGGCGCCAATCCCAGCCCGCCACGCGTGGGGCTGGGCGGCCTCGACGGCGGCGGCGATCTCCTCCGTGGTGGCCTTCGGGACTTGGCGGGAAACGAGCGACATTGCCTCTTCAAAAAGGATGCCCGTCGCACGGCCTTGCGCGTCGCGCTGAATCTCGCCACCCTTGGGATTCTCCGTTGAATCACCGATCCCGGCAAGATTGAGCGCGAGCGAATTGCACCATGATGCATGACCGCTTCGCGCAGAAAGCACCACGGGATTATTGGGTGAAACGGCATCCAGGTCCGCCGCGGTTGGGAACGCGGCATCCCTCCACATCCCCTGCGCCCAGCCAAAACCCACGAGCCACTTCCCGCCCTCGGCCCTGGAAGCGGCGCGGCCAACACGCTCGACCGCTTCAGCACGGGACGGAACGTCGAACAGGTCGATTTGACTCATGTTCCTCGCCGTCCATGCCCAGTGTATATGCGCGTCGCAGAACGCGGGAAGGATCGCGGCGCCACCCGCGTCGAGGCGCTTGGTGTTCGCGCTGGCGATGCCTTCAAGCTCCACGCCACCGAGGGCCACGATGCGATCCCGCTGGATGGCGATGGCCGAGGCGATTGGACGTGCAGGGTCGTTGGTGCGGATGATGGCGTTGTATATCAGGAGGTCGATCATGGGGCCAGTTGGTGATTGGATTGTGCCTAGATGGCCGCGATTGCTCGCGGGTTCGCGCGAAGAATCATCGTAACGGTGGCGGGACCGAATTGGAACGTGGGTTCCGGTGAGCCGTTTCGCCTCATCGACTCGATAATCGTCGGAACGCCCTGCCCTTCTCCCTGCGCCAACTGCATCCGGTTGAGGAAGTAGTTGAGGCTCTGGTTGCGCCAGAATGGGAACGAAGTCCCCGCAAGCAGGCTTTCTCTGGAGACGGCGGAGAGAAGGCTGCCGGGGGAAACGATTTCGATCCGGTCCTGGAAGGCAGTCACCATAATGGGTTACGCCATCTCGTAGTCGCGGTGGGCAAACGCGTTGGTCACTGCTTCTTGAATCGCCCGCGAGGGATACTTTTGCTGGTTGGGGTCGGATGTTCTCTTATCGAAGACGGTCTGCAATTCGGAGTCCAGCGCACGGATCGTTTCCTCCACTTGCCGGGGGAGCGGACCTGTGATTTCGACACGACGCGATACATCCTCCGAACGATCAATTCCACCGTAGAAGGAGACAGTTGCGTACGCCCACGGTATATACGGAGGCGCGTCCTTCGCAAAGAGGAGGAGGGCGAAGTTCCGGGGACGCAATGCGCCTGTCAGGCTTTCCTTTGCCAAGAGCGGCGGAACAAAAGAGGACACAGCGTCGCGCGGAGAAAGGTAGCTCTCGATGGGCCGACTGTCGGACCAAACGCCCATTCGCTTCAGGTACTCCCTGAGAGCGATAAGGTCGATGTCATCAGACGTCGCATCCCTGCACGGGCGACCATCCCAAGGTTCCAGGGCGCCTTTCATCGTCATCAGGTCCCGGAACAGGCCATTCCGCGCGGCGATCGTGTTGCGACCCTGGCGAATGTAGAAGGTGGGGGAATCCTCTCCCCGTGCGCGAAGGGAATGCGCCAACGGTGACGCGGGAACGATAAACACGAGAACACGCCGCGCTGGATCGGCGGCGGGAAGTTCCTCGACGATGGGCGAAAGCGGCGGATCGACTCGCTCCTGGCACCAAGCCAGCGCCTTGCCTTCCACTTCCTTCCGGCGCTCGCTGGCAAGACCCGTGAGGAGCATCTTCTGAAAACCGCTCCCGTCTCGTTCTTCCTTCACTCCGCAAACCACGTAGCCGCCGCCCAGATTGGCGAAGTCGTTGGCCAGCGCGCAGATCGTGGCGACAACGTCGCGGATGTCTGCGACGTTCTCCTTCCACTCGACGCGCTCGCTTTCTCGCGAGCTGATTTCCTGAAGGTCGATCAACATCGGAGTGCGCCTGTCCCGGGCTCGGAGTTCATGGCCGTTTCGTAAAGAGTACCGAACCTAAGGCTGACGCTGCAAGCGTTCCATCACCCAGTAGTGATAGCTTCCCCACGCGGCTTCGCCGGGGAGTGGATCGATTCGGATCCTCCACGTTCGCCCGCCTGCCTTGTCAACGAGGTCCGCAATATCAATTCTGGCATCCACGACGCCGCGATCCATGCCGGCGATGGGGAAGTGGGCCGTGGCGGCGAAGCCGGTCGTTGCGGAGACCACGCTGACGCGAAGCCCTGTGGCGGCGGGGCCGATGGGCGCCATCGGTGGGCCAACCCGAGCGTGCAGGACAAGCTGGAGGGAGCCGGACTGGCCGGGCGAGAGTGGGAAGGACTCGCCTCGCACGGTGCGACCGCCATCGACCGCCTCTCCCCCGCCAACGATGAGCAGCGTGGCCGTGGTTCCCTCGTCTGGCGCCACTGTGGGGGCGCGATGGAACCGCGCCACGGGGGCGAGCGGCTGTGGCCAGCGACGCGGTTCGGAGTCGTAAAGACCGCGCTCGGCGCGGTAGCTCGCGAGTCGCTCAGATTCCAGATCTGCGACGTCCAGTGCCAGCACCAGCTTCTCCTGCGGCGTCGCGGGAGAAGCATCGCCGCGCTCGATCAGTTGCCACTCGATTGTGCGACGCTGAAGCGAGGTGCCGGAGGTAATGGATGTGCGCGGGATGGAGACGGCCCACTCCGTCGCGCCAAGCGGAAAGGCGGCGCTCCACCAGTTTGGATAGGAGATGAGGGTGCGCGGGCGGCGCTCCTGAGGAAGACGGGAGAGAGCCTCCAGCGTGGCGGCCTCGCCGAGCGTTGTGGCGGCGGTGAACTCGCGCGAGCCGAGCCCGACAAGATCGTACATCGGGGCGTTGGTATAGTAGGCGAGGACTCCCGCGTCGGTGATGGCGATGGATTCGCGTTCGTCCTGAAGTGAGAACGTCGCCACGCGGAGTAGGTGATAAATGTCCCGTCCGTTGCGCCCGTACTCGGCCATCCAGAATGGGAGCGATGGCGCCGACGCCAATAGCAGCCCTAGCCCCAACGCCTTGACCACGTTATCCTCGTGCTGCTGAAAGAGCATCGCAATACGGCGAATCGCGACCACGGCCAGAATAATGGCGAGCACGGTGTAGGGTGCAACGTAGCGCTGCTGATGGATAAACGGCAGAAGGCTAGCGGACAGGCTCGCGAGACCGAGCACCCACGCGAGCGCAAGGAAGCTGCCGCCCGCGGGTCGGCCGGTGCGCCACTCCGTCACCAGTAGATACGCGCCGCCGAGCAGGGCGAGAATCCCGAGGCCGATCGGCACATACGGCATGAAGCTGTCGCCCTTGAACTGCGCGTACAGGGCATCGGGGATCGTGTTGAAGTAGAACTTTCCGGCAACCCCGGCGAGTGTCTCCGCTCCATAGCCGAACTTCTCTACAAGCGTCATCGAGGGCTGGGACATCAGCCCCTTGATCGCGAGCCCGGCGGGACGCCAGTCGCCGGTGGCAACCTGCAGTAGGACAAGCCATACCACGAGCGGAAGGAAGCACGCGACCACAAGCCAGAGCGGAACCGACGGGTGTTCTCCGCGACGGCGCAGAAGGATGATCGCGGCGGCGACGAGAAGGACAGCTCCCTCCGGTCGCACAAGCGGGAGCAGCGCGAGGCAGGCCAGCATGATCAGCCGGCCATAGGGCTTCTCGCCCTGCCACCAGACCTGTGCCCCGAACACGGCGCCGACGATCATGACGGTGAACAGCCCCGTCTCCATGCCGCTCAGGAAGTTCCAGAGCAGGTGTCCATTCGCGAGCACCAGTCCACCCGCCACTGAGCCACAGAGGGAGTTGGAAAGGCGCTTGGTCAGTTGATAGACCCAGATCGGCAGGAGCGCCCACAACGCCGCGCCCAGTGCGAAGGCCATGAAGGCGCCCTTTGCCCCGCCGATACCCAGGAAATGCATCGGCGCGAGGATCAACACATAGAGGGGACTGGTCATCCCGCCGGAGGGCGCCATTCCGCGCGTATAGACAAGTGGAGAGTCCGCCGCGATCATTCTGGCGTACTGGAGATGGATATACGAGTCGTCCAGCGGCAGCATGAAATGCCCGCCCGCCGCGAACCACGCCACGGCAAGGAGGCCGGCCGCCTGAGCGAGAGCCACCAGCGCCAGCAGCAGGAACCAAGGGCGGTCTTCTTTTTCCGATTCGAAGGGGAACATCGCTGCTCCGGCGAAGGTGTTAAGCCATGTGCTGAAGTGGCGTTCCGACGGCGGCGAGAGCAAACAAAATCGCCGGGACGATCACCGGCGGCCCAATGCGGAGAGCAGTCGCGCCTCGTCCCACACCTCGACACCCAGCTCCAGAGCCTTGGCGAGCTTGCTCCCCGCGGCCTCCCCAGCGACAAGGACATTGGTCTTCTTGCTCACGGAACCGGCGGCTTTTCCGCCGCGCTTCTCGATCTCGGCCTTCGCCTGATCGCGGGTCATGGCAGAAAGCTCGCCCGTCAGGACGAAGGTCTTCCCCGCAAACGCCTCGTCAAGGTTGGCGGCGCGCTCCGCCGCGGTGGTGTCCTCTTCTGGTGCCACGCCGAGTGCCACCATCTCGTCGATCATGTGAGCATTGCCCTCGTTGCTCCAGAACTCGCGGATCGATTCGGCCACGGTGGAGCCGATTCCTTCCACCGATAGCAGCTCTTCCGCCGATGCGGCGCGGAAACGTTCCAGCGTGGCGAAGTGCCGCGCCAAGTCCGCCGCGGTGGTGGCGCCGACGTGGCGAATCCCGATGCCGAAAAGGAAGCGAGAGAGTGGCCGGGTGCGGCTGTGGTCGATGGCCGCGACCAGATTCTCCGCCGACTTGCGGGCGAAGCGTTCCAGCGCCTCCAGTTGTTCGACGGTCATACGATACAGGTCCGGGATGCCGTTGACCAGCCCCGCGTCCACCAGCTGATCGACCACTTTTTCGCCGAGCCCCTCGATGTCCAGTGCATGGCGCGAGGCGTAATGGCGGATCCGCTCGCGGGCCTGCGCGGGGCAGGCGACGTCGATGCAAACGAGGTGCATGTCGTCGATGGTTTCGCCGGAAACGCTGTCGGCGCCAGGCTCCCGCGCGAGGGGTGAACCGCAGGAGGGGCAAAACGCGAGTGCCTCAACCGGGGTGGCGTCCGGCGAGCGCTTCTCCATCACCACCGTGATGACCTTGGGGATGATCTCCCCGCCCTTCTCGATCAGGACGTGATCGCCCACGCGGAGGTCCATCTTCCTGAGGAAGTAGTTGTTGTGCAGCGTGGCGCGCTTGACCGTCGTGCCCGCGAGCAGCACGGGGCGCAGGTTGGCGACGGGCGTCACGGCGCCGGTCCGGCCGACGTTCCATCCCACGCTTTCCAGCACTGTCTCGGCCTGCTCGGCGCCAAACTTATAGGCGACCACCCAGCGGGGGCTCTTCGACGTCGCGCCAAGGTCCGACTGCCATTCGCGGTTGTTGACCTTGATGACGAGGCCATCGGTTTCATAGGTCAGCGTGCGGCGCTTTGTGTTCCAGATTTCAACTTGCTGCATGATGCCTTCCACCCCGCGCGCGGCCACCGCATGGGGGTTCACGCGAAGGCCGAGCTCCTGATAGAGTGCGAGCAGTCCGAGGTGCGTAGCCGGAAGACTGCGCACCTCGAAATAGCCGATCGCATAGATAAAGGCAGTAAGGGGGCGCTCGGCGACCTGGCGCGGATCGAGGAGCTTGAGCGTGCCGGACGCCGAATTTCGCGGATTGGCAAAGGCGGGAAGCCCCGCTTGCTCGCGCGCGGCGTTCATTGCATCAAAACTCGCACGCTCGTAGTAAATCTCTCCGCGCACCTCCAACGTTCCCTCCAGAGGCCGCGCAAGCCGATTCGGAATCGCCGCGATCGTGCGGACGTTGCGCGTGATTTCGTCCCCTTTGCGGCCATCGCCGCGCGTCACCGCGCGGACGAGTTGACCGTTCTCATAGACGATCGACACCGCGACGCCGTCGATCTTCAGCTCAACGACGTACTCGACCTCCTCGTCGGCGGGAAGGCCGAGGCCCTTCTTTACGCGGTCGTCAAACTCGCGTAGCTCCTCCGCGCTGTAGGTGTTGGAAATCGAAAGCATCGGCACGCGATGCTCCACGGAGGCGAAGCCTTCGACCGAGTCGTCGCCGACCTTGGCCGTGGGTGAGTCGGGGGAAGCGAGCGCCGGGAAGTCGGTCTCGAGCGCCCCCAGTTCCTTCTCCAGCATGTCATAGTGGAAGTCGGAAATCTCCGGCTCGGCCTGCTTGTAGTAGAGGTCGCGATGGCGTGCGACCTCCGCGCGGAGTTGGGCTGCGCGCGCGCGGGCTTCGTTGAGTGTCATGGATGCGATGGCCCCTGCGGGGAGTGCGTCGTGGGAGACCCTGTTCCATACGAGATGCGCCCGCGGGCCAAGTCGATTCCCTCAGGCCGCGGGAGGAGCGGCAATCTCTCCCCGGAGGACGGTGACGGCGTGACCCGCCAGGTCCACGCGCTCCCCGCGTAGCGTCACGTCGAGCACGCCCACGCGTCGGGAGACCTGTTTGGCGTGGAATTCCGTCTTCTCCAGCCGCCGGGCCCAGTGAACAGCCAGGGCACAGTGGGCGGCGCCCGTCGCGGGATCCTCGGGGATGCCGACGCGCGGAGCGAAGTAGCGCGAGACGAAATCGGTACCCTCGCCGCCCTGGGCGGTGACGATCAGCCCCTCGCAGGGGAGGTCCGCGACGAAACCGAGATTGGGCCGAAGGGATGGCAGCCGCTCCGCCGAACCAACCTCCACCAGGATGTCGATGCCGGCCCGCGCCGTATAGACAACCTTCGTCCCCAGCGCCTGGTCCATGCCGGGAACCGCCATCATGGTCTTGATCGGCGTCGCCGGGAAGTCCATCGCGATGCGCCCATCGCCAAGGCGGCGACAGGTCAGCGTCCCGCTCTTCGTCTGGAAGGCGATTGGCGTAGCCGAGGGAACAACTCCCTCCGAGAAAAGGATATGCGAAGAGGCCAGCGTCGCGTGACCACAGAGATCCACCTCCACCGCGGGGGTGAACCAGCGCAGGGCAAAGCCCCCCTCCACCGGATGGAGAAATGCCGTTTCGGAGAGATTCATCTCCGCGGCGAGGGCCTTCATCCAAGCCTCGGGTGCGGGGCCGCGCAGCAGGCAGATGGCAGCCGGGTTGCCGCGAAAGGGCTCGGAAGTGAAGGCATCGACGATGTGAAGGGGGAGGGTGTCCATGGGCGTCTTGTCCGGTATCTGTGGATAATTTAATGCGCTGATCCAGTAGGGCTTTTGTGGGATTGGCTTGACTCGGACCGTTGCTGGTACTCCCCTCTTCCCGAGCATGCGCGGGGACACCCGTAGGTCGTCTGATGACGGCAGCCGCCAAGCGGTGGGATCCTACGGCCCGGGGCTCACCTCCCAATCTTCAAGCCCTTTGAGTATTTCACCCCTGCGGCGAGCCTCTTCCGCCTCGGCGGGGAAGAGTTTTGCGCCGTAGCCCCACGCATTACCGTTGTGCCGATAGATGATCGGTGAAGGCGCCTGTGATAGGATGGCTCGGTCATGCCGAACCTATTCTTTGTGACGGCAAAGTAGAGCCCTGAGGCAACAGCGTCGGCCACCTGCAATCCCAGTCGCTTGCCAGCCGAGTAAGTTTCGACCTGGCTCGGCCTGATTACGGAGGATTCCGCGCGATAGTCGAGTGCCTCTCGCGAAGTTTCGAGATGGCGCAGATAGTCAGAAATCGCTTCGCAGTCTAGCGTGCTTCGGTTGGAAAATGTAAGGAGAACTGACCCGTCACCTTGATCTCCGCGTTGGCGGGGGGCGTCCCCGCATAGCCACGAGACGCGCTCTACCAGCAGCCTTACGGCGTAGTGATAGAGGCTGTTGTCCTTCCGGAAAATCTCGGGCGATGTCAGCAGCGTCTTATCGATGAGCACCGCCAAAGCTCGGACTCTGGTCTGTGCGATTTTTGCGATCCAAAGGCGGCGTTCGTCGTGCTTCGGATTCCGGAAATGCAAGGGCTGCCTATCTGCGAGGCGCTGGCCCTTGCCGGGATTGATCCGTTTCCAATTTTCGTTGATGGCCGAGCGGACTTCGTCGATGATTTTAAGCTGGTCGAGTTCGGCAGTTCGGCGATAGACGGCGCATGCAAGAACGAACCATTGGGAGGAATCCCTGTGAAAGGAGAATCCCTCGTCGCCGGATTCATCGATATACGCGACGTATGAAGGAGCGGGCATCAACCGTTCTGCTATGGGTGGGAGTTCCTGCGGAAGACGATCAGGGAGTTCCGGATGGGAATCAAGTCCGTCCTCTGCAGCCGCCCGGATTTTACTTTCCTCTCTCACGCCCGTGCTGGTTCCCTCCCGCGCTGGCTGAGATTGAACACACCCTCGCGCGAGGTTTCCCTGTGCGTCGATTCCTGATTTGCTGTGCCGCATTGATAGTTCCGGGTCTGTCCGTGGCCGCTCCCTCGTTTGGCGGGCTGGCCGAGGCCCTGCCAGCGCCGGGGGCGGCGGTCCTGAGATGGGAACGGGCGGGTGGCGACAATGCCAAGGGCTCCGTGACATATCTCATCCACCAGAAGGCCGCCAACGGCTGGGACATGGCCAGGCCAGTGGCGGAGGTGAAGGGAAACGAGTGGGTCCTGACGGGGCTTCAGCCAGGGCGCGACTATGAGTACATGGTCCGGGCGCGCGACGCCTCTGGGACCGATGGGAATACTCGGTCTCTGAAGGTGAGGCCCACGGACGCCTATCCGGCGGCGGAGTTTCGCGGCGCGTGGGTCCAGCGCTTTGAGTGGACACGCGGCGGCGCACCGGACATCCAGCGGAAGCTCTCCGAGGTCTTTTCCACGATGGGCCAAGCCAACTTGAACGCCGTGGTATTCCAGGTGCGTGGCCAGGGAGACACGCTGTTTCCCTCCGCGGAGGAACCGTGGTCGCCACTCCTCTCCTCCGGCGCGCGCAGCATCGACCCCGTAGCGTTCGCCATCGCGGAGGCGCGCAAGAACGGCATCGAATTCCACGCGTGGATGAACCTCTCGGTAATCTGGCAGGCGGGCGATAAAAAGCCCCCCGCCGACCGCAGGCATCCGTTCTATCGCTTTGCGGATACCAGCGCGCCGGGCCGCGCCAACGGCGTTCTGCACGACGCATCGGGGAAGCCCCGCGTCTTTGGCGATTCAGACTATGTGTGGCTGACCCACGGCAATCCCGAGGTAAATGCCTACGTGCGGCGCCAGGTGATGAACTTCCTTGAGAAGTACCAAGTGCATGGGCTGCACTGGGATGATCGGACGGGGAACCCGCATGGCATCTCTCGCGATCCGGTGAGTGTGGCGCGCTTTGCCGGGCGCGGGAATCCGAACCTGATGAAGGACTATGGCGGGTGGCAGCGCGATCAGCTTACCCGATTCCTGCGCGACGTGTATGTGCAGGCCAAGGCCAAGGACACCCGCCTGCTGATCACAGCGTCGCCGTTTGGAATTGCCGACAAGTCGCGTATTCCGGGCTACAGCCGCTTTAACGATTGCGGCGGGTTCGGCGTGGAGCCCGAGCGCTGGCTGCGGCTTGGCGTGCTGGATGCGCTCATGCCGCAGGTGTATTGGGACCTTCCCGATCCGGAGCCCAACGTGGGGACGCTTGCGCGCGACTGGGTCCGAAACAACAAGTCGGGGCGGCCCATCTGGCTTGGGTCGGCGTTGGGAAAGTATGGCGATGTCCAGCCACTGTCGCCGATGCAAGTGCGTTATGTGGCGCTCTCGCGGGCGCTGGGGATGAACGGGAACCTGATGTACCATTTCTCCGCGGGCAAGCCAGAGGAGTGGATCGCCGCCGGACGCCAGATGTATCCGCGCAAGGCGACCGTGCCCGTGCCGGCGCACATGGCAGCCGGCCGCGCGGGCCAATTGATGGGCTACGTTGTGAACGCGGAGGGGAAGCCCTTGGTGGATGCGTGGATTTCCCTCCCGGGCGATTCGACGATCTACCTTTCCAGCGCGGATGGATTCTTTGGAATTCCGAATCTGAAGCCGGGTTCGTATCCGATCAAGTATTCGTCCAAGAAGGGCGAACTGCTGACCCAGCAGGTCGCCATCCAGGCCGACCGCACGACGCAGGTAAAGCTGGCGGTCCCGTAATTCCGTGCGGATCGCCACGTATATCACGGGCCACGGCTATGGCCATGCGACGCGGTCGCTGGCGGTGCTTCGCGCGATTCGTGTCCGGGACCCCGACGCGTGGCTGGCGATTCGGACGATGGCGCCAGAGCGCTTCTTCCGCGAGGCCCTGGCGCCCCCCCTGCACATCGAGCGGGTCCAGATCGACGTTGGCGCGATTGAGCGCGATGTCCTCTTCACCGATCCAGTGGCAACCATTGCGGCGCTGAGGGAGCTACACTCGCGGGAAGAAGAGATCGTATCGCGCGAGGTGGACTTTCTCCATCGGCAGCGTGTGGATATTGTCCTGTCAGATGTGCCGCCGCTCGCGTCGGAGATCGCCCACCGTGCGGGGATTCCCTCCGTGGCGATCGCGAACTTCACATGGGACCGCATCTACGAGGACTATCCCGGAAGTACCGACCTCGTCGCGCGCATTCGGGGGTTCTACGCAAAAACCACGCTGGGACTGGAAGTCCCCCTCGGCCATCCAATCACCGCATTTCCGCGGAAAGAAAGCATCCCGATCATCACGCGCCATCCCAAGGCGCCGCGTGAGGAGACGCGGGCCGCCCTTGGCATCGCGCGAGACGAGTTCGTGGTGCTGGTCGTCCTGCGGGGCGGCGAACTCGGATCGCGCAGCATGGCACCGACACCCCGGGGAGTTCGATTTGTTTCATTCTCCCCGTTTCACGCGGATCGTGTGCTGATTCCCGGACCCGATTGGCAGGACCGCTTCCCCGACCTCGTTGCGGCCAGCGATGTCGTCTTCGGCAAACCCGGCTATGGAATTGTTGGTGAGTGCATGGCCGCGCGTCGCCCCCTGTTGCACCTGCCACGGGGTGGATTTGCCGAGACGCCTTATTTGATCGAGTGGATGGATCGCCTGATGCCGCACTCACGGATCGAGATTCTAGAAGCCGCGTCGCCGCGCTTCTACGATTTGGCGCGCGATTCGGCGTCGAGCGGCTTTGTCTGGCCCGAGGTGAGACTCAATGGTGATGGAGTGGCTGCCGAATTCGTATGGAAGCTGCTTGTTTCATGTAAGACATCGGAATAAACCTGATTTTTTCGTCAGTTCTATGCCAAAACCACCATCGTCCTTGACTAAGGACGCCTAGAGGAAGTTCGCTCCAGTTGCAATGGACACCCCATCGTTGCCGGCCGCCGGTAGTTTCCGGCTGGACGAATTCTTTGACGTCATCCTAGAGGAGACCCACATGAAGAAGAGAACGAATTGCTTGAAGGGCGCGGCGCTGGGCATCGCGCTGCTGGCAGTTCCAGGGGCCGGATTCGCGGCGATTTGGACAGTCGGGCCATCTGGCGCGGACTTCACAACCATCCAGCTCGCGATCGCGAATGCGAGCGTCGCTAACGGCGATACGCTCCAGGTTGCGGCGGGGACATACGCAAACACCGTGACCTCGATGACCATCAACAAGCAGCTCACCATCGTGGGCGCCGGGATGGGCCAGACGATTATCACGCATACCACCGCCCCGGGAACTGACACCTCAACCGTCATCATCACCGCGGCGAATGTGACGTTGCGCGACCTGACAATCGCCTATGGAAACGGCGAGGGCCCGACGATCTACCGCGGCTCCGGCGCCACGACGACAGTCGCCAACACAACTTTCGAAAACGTCCATTTCGATATCAATTATGCGCGCCGCGGTATCTTCGTCAACAATAACTCCACGAATACCGTCATTCGCGGCTGCGTGTTCGAGGGGTACATGAACCGCGAAGTGATCGACATCAATAACAACACGATCGGCTCCCCGGGCACGATGATCATCGAGGACAATGTCTTCGCACAGAGCCACTATCAGCAGGGGTCCATCCTGTTCGATGGCGCGAGCGGCCAGAATCTGGTGATCCGCAGGAACTTCTTTATTTCGCGCGTCGGCGTCTATGATGCGGGTGGTCTCCTCCCAGCGAGCGATCCAAACTATGGGTTCCAGAGCGACGGCACCTTGCTCTACAACATCTCAGTCGGGACGCTGACGGCGGGGCGCACCGCGGAGATCAGCCACAACACATTCGTCTTCCAGGATTCCTCGACGACGAACCAGGGTGGCCGCGTCCCGCAGATGCGCGGGATCAACGCGAGCACGACCGCGAACTACACGGCGAGCCCGCTGACAATCAGGGACAATATCTTCACCGGCTACAAGGCGGAACCGCCCCCCGCCGGGCCCGCGCACACGTGGCAGGCTGGAGGCGTCTTTGGCGGCGCCATCGAGCTGGATGGCATCAACTCGTTCGGCGAGATCGTCGCCAACGCGGCGCTCAATGTTGGCGCCAAGGGGACGATGAGTATTTGGGTGAAGCTCGACAATATCGGGAAGCGGAACCAGATCCTCGAAGGGCCTGGAAACGATACGGGCCTGGAGTTCCAGTATCGCAACAACACCAGCGGGCAGTTCTACATGAGGCCCTACGGTGGATGCGAGTTCGTGATTCCGAGCGGCAGCCAGGGCACCACAAGCTGGAAGCTGGTCCAGTACACCTGGGATCAGGGGACGGCCATCGCCCGCGTTTATACGGGTGACCAGGCGACTGCGGTGTCGGAGAGCACCTATCTCGTGGCGAACGACCAGAACATTTCCGGATGGACCACGCCGACCGACACGACCTCCGGCGTGTTCACCTTTGGCAACGACCCGGGTGACTCGTCACGGCTCTTCGACGGCCAGATCGACGACATGATCCTCTTCAATAATGTCCTCGCGCCCGCCGAGCTTGAGTCTCTCCGCACGGGCGGCGGCTCCGCTTTCTCCGCTGACTCCCGTCTCGTGGCCTTCTGGCCATTCAACGAGACGACGGGCAGCACGGCATCGAGCACGGTTAACAGCCTGAATATCGAAATGAAGGACATTCGCTCCAGCGCTGTTGCCTTTGCCGTCGTCGGCAATGCAACCGCAACGGTGAACAACAACCTGTACTTCGACAACGCTGCGATGTTCCTCAATGGCGTGACTGACGCGGCCGCGGTGTTGGGCGATCCGCTCTTCGCGGGCACCGGCGCCGACACGGTCGCGATCTATACGCCGGACGTGGACAACTCCCCCGCCGTTGGCGCCGCCAGCGACGGGCACACGATCGGCGCGGTTTCCTTCCAGCCGAGCATCGACGTGAATGCCGGGCTGACCGTGGTGCAGAACGCGACGGCGGCCATCACCACGGGTCGCCTCAACACCACCGACCCGGAGCAGGGCCCTGCGGGACTGACCTACACGGTCACGACTCCGACGACGATCGGCACGCTGTCGCTTTTGACTTTCACGCAGCTCGATATCGACAACGGCAACGTAACCTACACCAACACCCTCGCGGGGACGACCGACTCGTTCGCCTTCTCGGTGAGCGACGGCTATACAGAGGCCGTAACGGGAACTTTCAGCATCAGCGTCATCACATCGCTAACGGATACCGACCGCGATGGGCTTCCCGATGATCTGGAGACCATTCTCGGCACGCTGCCGGTCAATCGCGACAGCGACGGCGATGGCGTCGAGGACGGCGTCGAGGTTGCCATCGGCACCAACCCGAACAGCAATCTGGATCCGCTTGTCGCCAATCGCGTCGATACGGACGCGGACCTGATCCCGGACTTCTACGATCCGCAGCCCGCCAACCCCGACTTCGACAACGACGGCGTCCGCGACGGGTTCGAGTACGCCTACAATCAGGCGGCCACGCTGACGGGCCGCCCGCCGATCGGCGATGCCAACACCAGCGGCATCGTGAACGTCTCCGACGCGATCAACATTCTGGAGGACTTCCTCGGTCTGGCGCCGACGCTTGCAACGGACGAGAACACCGACATCAATCGGAACGGCTCGACCGACGCGCTCGATGCGACGTTCCTCTATCAGGAAATTCAGGGCAACATCCCCTTCATCCCGTTCCCGTGAGGGAATTGGCGGGTTGAATCGCAGACATAAAGGCCGGGGCGATCACGCTGATCGCCCCGGCCTTTTTCGTTGGATGCAAGTGTGTGAAAGGCAGCTGCGTCGCGCCCCTACTCCGCGTATCCGCCCGGCCTCTCCACGTGCCACGCCCATGCGTCGCGCACGATGGTGTCCAAGTCGGGTCGCGACGGCTGCCAGCCGAGCAGCGTCCGCGCGCGGGTCGCATCCGCCACAAGCCGCGAGGGATCGCCCGCGCGCCGCGCGCCCTCCCGAATGGCGATCTCGCGCCCGCTGACGCCACGGCAGGTGGAAATGACTTCCTTGACGGAGAAGCCGCGCCCGCTGCCGAGGTTGCAGGCGGTGGACGCTCCCCCGCCCGCCAGGTAGTCGAGCGCCCGCGCGTGAGCATCGGCGAGGTCATGCACGTGGACATAGTCGCGGACACAGGTGCCGTCGGGGGTGTCGTAGTCGGTGCCGAAAACGCTGACGTGCGGACGCTGGCCGAGGGCCACCTGAAGCACGAGCGGAATCAGGTGCGATTCCGGGCGATGATCCTCGCCCCGCGTTGGAATCGCCCCGCAGGCGTTGAAGTAGCGCAGCGCGACGTACTCGATGCCGTGAGCAGCGGAGTAGGCGCCGAGGACATTCTCGATGATCAGCTTGGATAGGCCATAGGGATTCGTGGGGACAGTGGGATGAGTCTCCGTGATCGGCACTGCCTGTGGCTCGCCGTAGGTCGCCGCCGTGGAGGAGAACACAATGCGGGGTACGCCGCAGTCGATCATCGCGCGCAGGAGCGACAGCGTACCGGCCACGTTATTGTCCATGTACTTGGCGGGATTCGTGACCGACTCGCCCACCAGGCTGAAGGCGGCAAAGTGAACCACGGCATCGATGCGATGGCTCGACATCACCTGGCGGAGGGCGGCGGTGTCCCGTAGGTCGATCTGGTGAAAGGGGACCTCCGGCGCCACCGCCGCGCGATGCCCGGTGGAGAGGTTGTCCACCACCACCACGGTGTCGCCGCGCTGGCGCAGGTATTCAGTGGTGACGCTGCCGATGTAGCCCGCGCCGCCGGTGATGAGGATGTTCATGGAGGGGTGTCCCAGGGTCGTCCGTCGCGGCGCGGACTATCGCGCGCCCGCGGACTTGCCGATGTGGAATTCGTCCTCGAGTCCGTTGAGGGCGATGTATTGTGCGCCGGTCAGGGCGGGGTACAGGGGGCGCAGCTTGAGGTCGAAGGTGGCCTCGAAAACTTCCTGAATGCGCTCGCAGAGCGGGTTCGACGTGGAGCCCATGAACACGATGCCGCTATTGAGGTCCCACAGGAGTTCGGCGAAGGAGCTGGCGGGGGAGGTCTCCTTCAGCATCTTGATCGTCAGCTCTTCCTCGAGCGCGAGGCGCTGCTGGCGGGACAGCTTCTCGACCTTCTTCTCTCGACGTGTCTCGCCAAAGAGCCTGTCGCGCCGCGCGCGGAACAGCACCGGCGAGAAGGTCTTCCGGTCGCGGCGCACGCCCAGCAGCACAAATGGCGAGACCATCAGATCCTCCCACGAGAACTGGTCGTCGAGGAGGCGGCGCGGATTCACCCAGCCAAAGCTCTCCTTCTCGCCGCGCGAGTCGTCGATCGGCTTCCAGGTATAGCGGCGAATCGCCAACGTCGCGGTGCGGTCGAGCGTAGGCGAAACCTCGCCCATGATCTGATAGCGGCGAAGGCTGAGGGCTCCGGAGATGAAGGGCATAAGGGAGGGATGAGGGATGAGTTATGAGGGATGAACGGCAGGGATGAGGGATGAAAGGCGGAGGCGAGGGATTCAACAGCGTCGTCCCTCGGGAAATGGGTCCCAATCGCCCCCTGCCTCCCATTATTCCCATCGTCACGGCTCAGCCATTGGGACCGGGGGGGCGGGGGAAACTAACCCGTAAAGTGCCCACTTACATAGACTTCCTGCCCTGGGAGCAGGTTGACGGGGCCAGCGTGGTACTTGCGGTAGAAGTCGGCAACGGCCTGGTCGTTCTCCCAGGCCATGGTGATGAAGAAGGTGCGCTCGGGATCTTCGATCTGAAAGGATCCCAGTGCCTCGCCGGAGACATCCTCGGGTGAAAAGTAGCTGGCCCAGATATGCCCGGGGTGCTTGCGGGCTGCGGCGATCCACTTATCGAGAGTTCGGCGGGCGGCCTCGGCCTGCCCATGCTTGACGACCGTCTTGATCACTTCCACATACATGGTGGGTGGTTCCTTGGTTTCGTGGCAGCACGGGCATCATTCCCATCCCCCCGTGCGGAGCGGGGGGGCTTACTGGATCGGTGGCCTCGGAATCAATGGATTTCGTCTCGACACGAAGAAAAAACGAATACGCGCAAGAGCTATCGGATCTCGGTCGGGCAGCGATTAGGAGGTCCGCGGTTGCAGTGGAGCGGGGCAAACCATCGTGGGTTGAGGATCCGCTACACCCCCCGGGCGGATGGAAGTGGACCAAAAGATGAGCTTGATCCGATACCTGATAGGCAACTCCTCCTTCGCGACCTGAATCCAGGCGGCTGTTACGGGATGCCGGAGTGAACCCGCAAA
>Ga0105049_10003472_pt1 | contig 18635 bp, 15 predicted proteins | sample MAT06_FD_78087 | JGI IMG/M metagenome (GOLD analysis project Ga0105049, IMG submission 78087) | Freshwater microbial communities from Lake Fryxell liftoff mats and glacier meltwater in Antarctica - MAT-06 | ecosystem: Environmental > Aquatic > Freshwater > Ice > Liftoff microbial mat | place...
CAAATCTACTTTTAATTTTTATATTTTCATTATTAGTATCGTTAGAAATAGATTCATTATTCTTCCATTTCTTATATATGCTTTCTATAAAATTGGCTGCTTCTTTTGTTTCTGCCTTTTCAAACGAGTTTGTATTTGGTATTTCTTTTAGAATTAATGCAGATTCGCCAGATTTATCTCCGAAACAAATAATTGGATTTCCCGTTGCAATATATTCCATTTGTTTTCCCGAAATTAAAATTTGGCTGTTCTCCATTTCTGCCAAGCAGTTTATAAGTAACTGAGAATTTTTCATTGTTTCTATTGCTTCCAGTCTAGAAAGATAACCTTTGATTTCAATATTAAGAGATGGTAATTTAGTTTTGAATTCTTCAAGAATTTTTTCTTGAATATTACCAGCTAAAATTAACTTGATTTTACAGTCTTTTATATTATTTGTAAAAAGTTTTAATGATTGAATAATACTCTGGTATGGTTGATTTTGGGATAAAAGCCCGATGAAAGAAATAATAAAAAAATCATGGTTATTTTTTTTTATTGAATCCATTAAAACAGAATCGTACCCATTAAAAATATGATGAAATTTTTGAGGGTGTATATTTATCTTTTTATATAAAAGTTCCTTTAATTTTGAGCCTATGGTTAGTATAATATCAGCTTGGATTAAAATATCCTTTTCTAATTTTATTTCTTTATTTTTTATCCTCTGCAACCGGTGTAAATCTTTGTTATAGTAAATATCAGACCAAGGATCACGAAAATCTGCCATCCATTTTATAGGGAGCAGTTTTTTTAATTTTTGACCAATTAAGTGTGTAGAATTTGGAGGGCCAGTAGTAATTACAATAGAAATATCTTCTTCTTGAATTAATTTTTTAGCAGCTGTAAAGGCATAAGAATTCCATCCCATTCTTGCATCTGGGAAAAATAAATTTCCTCTAACAAAATTTGAGACCTTGTAAAAAATGCCTTTAGAGTTTTTTTCTACATATCCCTGTGGAATGCCTTTTTGGCTGTTTCCGGTTGTTAAAAAAGAATAGAAACGTAATGGTTCAAAAGTATTTGTTTTAGTTACCCTTACATGTTTGATTTCTTCTTGTAAACTCAGGTCAGTGTTTTTATATGATGCTTTTTTCTCATCCACTGTAAGAACTATTGGTTCAAACCCAAACTGGCTTAAATATTTTGAAAAAAACACCCATCGTTGCACTCCACTGCCGCCGCTTGGTGGCCAATAATAAGTTATAATAAGTATTTTTTTCATTTTGAGTTACGCAATAGTACAAATTTTGAAAGGTTTTTAAAAATTGCGTTCTAAAATAACTATTAATCAAATATCCGATTAAAAAAACTGTAATTCTTTTTTTATGTTTGGTTTTGTAAAGTAGTATTAAATTAAACTTTGTTCAACAAAATGTACATATTTTATGTTTGTGCAATACACTTCACCAATTCTTAAACACAAAAAAAGCCCAAACTCTAATGAATTTGGGCTTTACTTTTAATGGGGTATTACTTACTCAAAAAATCTTTTACGTGATCGTTGTGAACGATTTCTTCCTTAAAAGCATAAGAACCAGTTTTAGAAGATTTTACCATTTTTATAACTTTAGTAAAATTATTTCCTTTTCCTGATTTAAGGGTAGCAACAACTTTCTTTGCCATGTGTTTACGTTTTTATTATTTAATTTCTTTGTGAACTGTTACTTTTCTTAAGATAGAATTAAATTTCTTTAATTCCATTCTGTCAGGAGTGTTACGCTTATTTTTAGTTGTAACATACCTGCTTGTTCCCGGTACTCCGGAAGTTTTGTGTTCGGTACACTCTAGTATAACCTGAACTCTGTTTCCTCTTTTTGCCATTTCTTAAATGTATTATTAGATTAACGTAAATGACCTTTTTCAACTGCTTCTTTTAAAACAGCAGAAATTCCTTTTCTGTTAATAGTTTTTATAGCCGAAGTAGATACTTTTAAAGTAATCCACATATCATCCTCTGGGATGAAGAACTTTTTCAATTGCAAGTTTGGATTGAATCTTCTCTTAGTTTTATGATTAGAGAAAGAAACTTTATTTCCTACAATTGCTTTTTTTCCTGTTAAGTCGCAAACACGTGCCATCTGAAAAGCGTTTTAAAATTTTGGACTGCAAAGAAAAGAATTATAATTATAACATACAAATTTTTTTGAGAATATAATTAAATGAGAGAATTTAGCTGAAAATCAATCAAATTTCTATGCTTTTGGCCTTCTTTAGAGCAATTTTAAGGCATTTTATTTAATAATGTAACCAAACAAAATCAAACAAAAATTGTCGTTTCAACTTCATTTACATTGATAATGGAAAATTTATTTGAAATTTAAAATTCAAAATGAAACGGCAATTCTCCATCAATAATTTAAATGCAAATTATTTCTTTAAACCTCTAAAACAAAAAAGCCAGAAATAACCCTGGCTTTTTATAATAATTAGATGTAAATTGTTTTATGCAGAAACCAATCCTAATGCTTTTGCCATTGTTTGGCCAATAAAAGCAGGCGATTCCGCAACATGAATTCCACATTCTCTCATAATTTTCATCTTTGCAGCAGCGGTATCGTCTTCTCCACCCACAATAGCACCAGCATGTCCCATTCTACGTCCTGGAGGTGCCGTTTGCCCAGCAATAAAACCAACAACAGGTTTTGTTCCATTTTCTTTAATCCATTTAGCAGCTTCAGCTTCCATTCCTCCGCCAATTTCTCCAATCATTACAATTCCTTCGGTTTCGGGGTCGTTCATTAATAATTCTACTGCTTCTTTTGTTGTGGTTCCAATAATTGGGTCGCCACCAATTCCTATTGCTGTAGTAATTCCCATACCTTGTTTCACAACTTGGTCGGCAGCTTCATAAGTAAGTGTTCCTGATTTAGAAACAATTCCAATTTTACCTTTTTTGAAAACAAAACCCGGCATAATTCCCACTTTGGCTTCATCTGCAGTAATAATTCCTGGGCAATTAGGACCAATTAATCTTGATTTACTACCTTTTAAATATTCTTTTACGGCAATCATATCTTTTGTAGGGATGCCTTCGGTAATGCAAACAATAACTTTTATTCCAGCTTCGGCAGCTTCCATAATTGCATCAGCAGCAAACGGTGGTGGCACAAATATTATGGATACATCAGCTTCAGTTGCCGCTACAGCATCTTTTACAGTGTTAAAAACTGGCTTGTCTAAATGCAATGAACCACCTTTGCCTGGAGTTACTCCGCCAACTACTTTCGTTCCGTACTCAAGCATTTGTGTTGCATGAAATGTTCCTTCATTTCCTGTGAAACCTTGAACAATAATCTTTGAATTTTTATTTACTAATACACTCATGTTTTTATCTATTTGAGGCAAAAATACCAATTCTTTTGATAAAAGTAATTTTATGATTGAAAGAATCATAAAATATAGATTTGAATAGTTTTTTTTGAATTTAATGGTATTGCAATAATGTTAACAACAGCACGTTTATAAAAAACAAATTTCATAGCCTAAAGACAAAACTCATACAAGTACTTTTATTTCGCAAAAATCTATACAATTACAATTAAGTTTTTTGGAGAACAACGATGAAAGAAAAAAGAGTTTTTAGGTTGATATTTTTGTTTTTGTTGATGGCAACATTTTTTGCCAAGGCTCAAAAAACAACAATATATGTTCATCCTTCGGCACAACTAAAAGAGGGAATTTATTTGTTTGAACAACAAAAATTTGTTTCTGCACAAAAAGCATTGCAAGACGCTATTCCACTTTTTGCTCCCTACTCTAAAGAAAGAGTAGATGCAGAATTTTACTCTGCATATTGTGCATACGAATTGTTTAATGAAGATACAGAGCCATTACTTTTAGAGTTCATACAAAATCATCCAGAGAGCCATCGTTCAAACCTGGCTGTGTTTTTAATTGGAAATTATTATTACAGAAACAAACAATTAAAACCTGCATTGGCTTGGTACGAAAAAACTGAACCTGCAAAATTAAATTCAACACAAAGAGCCGAACTATATTTTAAAAAAGGATATTGCTATTTTATGAAGGAGCAATACAGCAAAGCAAAACCTCTTTTTGCAGAAATTAAAGATATAGAAAATACTTATGCCGCTCCTGCAACATATTACTATTCGCACATAGCATATTTAGAAAAAAAGTACGAAGCAGCTTTAGAGGGTTTTAAAAAATTTAGTAAAAATTCTACGTTTGGCCCAATTGTTCCTTACTACATTGCACAAATATATTTCTATCAAAAAAAATATGATTTAGTTATTGAATATGGAATTCCAATTTTAGATTCTACCTCCACCAAAAGAGCTCCAGAAATTGCTAGACTCATTGGAGACTCATATTATAAAACCGATAGATACGAAGCTGCAATTCCATATCTAGAAAAATATGTAGTAGGAAAAGGGAAAATGGATAGACCAGATTTTTACGAGTATGGTTACGTTTATTATCAAACAAAAAATTACGATAAGGGAATAGAATATTTTCAAAAAGCAATTTCTGATAAAAGCGATAGTCTTTCGCAATTAAGCTATTATCACATTGGCGATTGTTATCTTAAATCCAATAAAAAAGATTTAGCAAGAAACTCTTTTGGAACAGCATCTAAAATGAATTTTGATTTGAATGTAAAAGAAGATGCATTGTTCAATTATGCAAAACTTGCATACGAGCTAGAATCGGATCCCTTTCATAATGCAATAACTGCCTTTAAAACGTATATTAAATTATATCCAAAATCTGATAAATACGACGAAGCATTTAACTTTTTGGTGAATGCATTTTTACGCTCAAGAAATTATACAGAAGCTCTAAATGTGCTAGATGAAATGCCAACTAAATCATTGGCTTTGAAATTGGCTTATCAAAAATTATCTTACCTAAAAGCAACAGAATATTTTAATAACGGAAAATACACTGACGCAATTTTATTTTACAACAAATCTATGTTGTATGATAAAGATAAAAATCTAAAAGGACAATCTGTTTATTGGAAAGCAGAAAGTTTTTTTCAGATAGACGAATTAGATTCTGCTATTTTTTATTTCAAAGATTTTTTATTTTCTGCAATAGCTCCAAGTTTGGATATTTACCATGTTGCAAACTATTCTTTAGCATACTGCTATCATTTAAGGAAACAATACGAACAAGCAAATAATTTTTTTAGAAAGTTTATTGCATTAGCACCAAAGAAAGAAGCAAAAAAAATTGCTGATGCTTCAATAAGAGTTGCCGATGGATATTTTATGAACAGAGATTTTGCAGGAGCTTTGGAGTATTATACGATGGCCGAAGAATTTAATAATTTTAATGTTGATTACATATTGTATCAAAAATCTTTGGTGTTAGGTTTGTATGGCAAAAACGATGAAAAGGTAAGTACGCTTACTAAATTAATTGAGCAACATTCTAAATCATCTTATGTGGATGATGCAACGTTTGAATTGGCTGAATCTTATTTAATAAAAAATGAAAATCAAAAATCTCTAGAGTATTTTAATAAATTAACTACAAATTTTCCTTCGAGTGTGTTGGTAAAAAAGGCACAAATGAAGATTGCATTAATATATAGAAATACCGATCAAGACGACAAAGCACTTGCTGCATATCAAGAAATCGTAACTAAATATCCTAATTCTGCAGAGTCAAACCAAGCTTTAAATTCTATTAGAGATATTTACGTTACAGAAGGAAGAGTTGATGAGTTTGAAAAATTTATTTCTTCGGTTCCAACATTAAAATTTGAAAATAGCGCTTTAGATTCTGCCATGTACGAATCGGCCGAACTTAAATATATGAAAGGCGATTGCGAAGGTGCTTCAAAAGTATTTGACACTTACATAAGCAAATTTGAAAATGCAATTTTTGCATTAAAAGCAAACTTCTTTAAAGCCGATTGCGATTATAAAAAAGGAAATTTAAATGATGCACTAAAAGGATTTGAGTTTGTTGCAGCGAAGCAATCCTCTAGCTACACAGAAAAATCAGTGCAATTGGCTGCATACATCAATTACAAAAATAAAGAATTAGCAAAAGCACTTCAGTATTATCAGCAATTAGAAAAAGTTTCTTCAAGCCCTGTAACACTTGCAGAAAGCAATATTGGTCAAATGAGATGTAATATAAAATTAGGAAAATTTGATGATGCAATTGTTGCTGCAAACAAAGTGCAAGGCGATGAAAAAAGCAACAATGAATTGGTTGCGGAAAGTTATTTGACCAAAGCAAAATCATATTTAAATTTAAAAAGAGATTCACTTGCAATAAGGGAATTGAGAAATACTATTGCAAAAACGAAAAGTGAAAAAAGTGCAGAGGCAAAATATTTGATGGCAGAACTTTATTTTAACAATGCCGATTACGAAAACTCAAAAAAACAAGTAGATGAATTGCTAGAGCAAGATCCTTCTTATGATTTTTGGGTTACAAAAGCATACATTTTATATGCAGATATTTTTTATGGCAAGGGTGATGTTTTTAATGCTAAAGAAACTTTGCAAAGTGTTTTAGACAATTCAGAGAATAAAGAACTTGTTGAACTTTCTAAAAGCAAGATGAACAAAATTATAGAATTGGAAAAGGCAAAAGAAGAGCAGTATAATCAAGATGCAATAGAAATTAAATTTGATACGAATTCATTTAAAGATAACCAACTTTTTGAAGATGAAAACAAAGAATAATAAAATTAAATACTTTCATTTTGTTTTGATAGGATTTTGTTTTCCTCTAATAGCAATTGCACAAAGAAGCGAAGGCAATTTGGGTTCAGAGCAAGTAAATGTTGTTCAAGGATACAATCCAAGTATTGCAGAAGCTATTAAAATTAGCGATAATCCAATTGTAAAAGATACCATTCCTCCAGCACCAAAAATTAAGTATTCATTTTTAAAAACTAAAATGGAAACTAACTTTATTCCTGACACAATAAAGCCAGCAAAAATGAAAGGAGAACCTCTGGCAAAATTATATCCAGGATTACTAAAGGTGGGATTAGGAAATTATTCTACACCCTATGGAGAATTGTATTTAGGAAGTTTACGTTCAAAAACATATCAAGTTGGCTTGCATTTAAAACACTTTTCATCCAACTACACTGCCAAAGATAGAGGTGAAGCAGGATTTAGCGACAACCTTGCTGTGGCAAACGGAAAGTACTTTGTTAAAGAACATATTGTTGCTGGCGAAATTGGTTACAATAGAAATGCTAATAGATTTTATGGTTACAATAATCGTTTATTCGAATCTTATTTTGATACAATAAATAACAAACAATTCTACCAATCATTTAATACAACAGCAAGTGTTGAAAGTAGATTTGCAGATACTAATTTATTAAGACACAAAGAAAATATTCATTACCGTTTTACCAATGACAGATGGAATTCTAGAGAGAATAATTTTTTGCTCTCTACAGAATTGAGTAAAAGATATGGAAATGAAATTTATGGTGGAGCTTTAGAATGGAATCATTTTAATTATTTAATTTCTCCCGAAATTTTTAAAGGTTTAAATCCGATTAATGCAGATATATTAAAACTAAATCCTTTTGTGAAAGTTAGAAACAAAAGATGGAATGCAGTTTTAGGTATTAATATGTTTTATGAAGTTCAAGATCAGTTTATACATTTTTTTCCTAATGTTTTGGTTAATACTGTTCTTTGGGAAAACGTTGCTTCGGCTTACTTGTTAGTGAATGGTGCAACAACAAGAAATAGTTTTTATTCTGTTTCGCAACTTAATCCATTTATTGTTACTCCACTAAATACATTCAACACCAACACACCTGTTGATGCATTGCTAGGTGTGAAAGGAAAAATAAGCAAGGAACTTTCATATAATGTATCTGCGAATTATAAATTGATACAAAATATGCCTTTATTTATAAATCAAATTAATTACTTTTCTAACTATAATCAGGATGACGCTCCGGGAAATATTCCGCATGATTTTAGATATATTTTAATTGGCGACGATTGCAATTATTTTAATTTATCGGGCTTTCTATCGTATGAATTAAATTCAAAAATAATTGTTGACCTTAAAGGAAATTACTACAATTATAAAATGGCAACTGAACAAAAAGCATGGTTTAAGCCTCTTTATGATATTTCTTTGGCGGCAAATTATAAGTTGGAAGATAAAATAAACTTTAAATTAAATGTATTTTATATTGGACAACAATTTGGAAAAAGAGTTTATCCAAACAGCAATTTCACAGGACTCTTGCCAGATGACAACTTTGATGTTTATAAAATTAAATCTTGGGTGGATGTAAATCTTGGCGCAAATTATCAATACAATAAAAGATTAGGTGCTTTCGTTTCTATAAATAATATCTTAGGAACAAGGTATCAAAGATGGTTAGATTTCCCTACTCAATCGTTTAATTTTTTGATTGGAGCAACACTGTCTTTTTAATTTAGTAATTGCGATTACCTTTGTTTACCAAGAATAGAAAATTTTATATGATAAAATTTTGGCTTCTACTTGTTTTGGTTTTTGAAACCACTTTGGCTCAAGATATAAAAACTAATGAAAAGAAATCTTCTTCAATTATAGGAAGTTCATTTATAAATGGTGAAACACTACTGGAAATAAATCCAAAGCGGATAGATAAGTACAAAGTAGAAAAAAGCAAACCAAACGAAGCTGTTTTTTATGTTCCTTTTGCGGGTGCACAAATTGAAAATAAAAAAGACAAGAAATTTTTAAGAGATAAAATAATTTTAAGTGTTCAACTTTATTATTCTTCTTATAAACTATCAAAAGAGTTTTCTCAACCAATATTAAATAAATCCAGATTTGATTCATTGCTTAAACTTGTTCCTTCGTTAAGAACCAACACTTATTTAAAGTGGGAAGTTTTTGAGCAAACAAGCGCCAAAAACGAAGAAGAGGCAAAAAAGTTATTTCATGGCTTTAGAATCACATTTACCGATGCACCAACAGAATCAGCAGCACGAGATGAATTGGCCTATTTTAAAAGAGTTTTAAAATTAGATTCTTTGGGTACGTATGAAAATATTATTGAAGAAAAGTATAAGATAAAAGCAAAAACTTTTAAAACTGGTTACGATCCTATTTTAAAAAGCAAGAAAGAGAAAAAAATTGTTTACGATAAAAAGGGATGGTTAAACAGAAAGGAACATTTAGAAGTTACGGCACCAGAAACTACAATTGTAAAAAAAGTTGTTGGTAGAAGGTATATTCCACCTAAAGGCATGTCTTTAGATTACGAGGGATATAGGTCGCCATTAAGCATTCCGTATGTTAGACAACATTTAGATTCTACTGTTTTTAAAGCACTAAACAGAATAAAAATTAATTCAAAAAATACTTTAATAGTTGTTGATGTAACTGGAAGTATGGCGCCATATTCTTTGCAAATTTGTTTGTGGAATAGATTGAACTTTAAAGTAGGAGAAAATAATTATTATGTGTTGTTCAATGATGGCGATGCAAAAAGTACAAACCAAAAAAAGATTGGAAATACTGGAGGTGTTTATCCTCTTAAAATAGATTCAATTATAGACCTTGAAAAAAATATGATTAAGGTAATGCAGAAAGGTTTTGGCGGAGACATTCCGGAAAATAATTTGGAAGCAATAATTGTTGGTTTAAAAAAGTTTCCAAACACAAAAGAAATTGTAATGATTGCAGATAATTATGCTCCCGTTAGAGACATGATTCTTTTAGAAAAAATAAAAATTCCAGTAAGAATTATTTTATGCGGCAGTTACGAACTAAGATACAACTGCGATTATTTAAATATTGCAAGACAAACCAAAGGAAGTTTGCATACTATGGAGTATGATTATTTAGATATTTATAAAACAAAAGAAGGGGAGATACTAGAAATGAAAGGCTTTAATTATAAGTTAATAAAAGGCAAATTTCACCCTGTATTTTAACATTATTGCAAAAAAACTTTACTTTTGAAAATTAATAAAAATCATCAAAACTTATAAAGTGTCATGAAAAAATTTCTAAAAATATTTGGAGTTATTTTTGTTTTATTGCTAGCAGCTTTAATTTCTATACCGTTTTTATTTAAAGATAAAATTATTGCAAAAGTAAAAGACGAAGCAAATAAAAATTTAAATGCAACAGTAAATTTTGGTGAGTTTGATATTGCTATTATTTCTTCTTTCCCCAATCTAAAATTTTCTATAAATGAATTAAGTATTATTGGTAAAGGTGATTTTTTAGGAGATACTCTAATTTATTCTAAAAGCACTTCATTAAATTTGAATTTAATGAGTGTTATTAAAGGAGAAAAATATAAAATTAATTCCATCTTAATTAGTGATGCAACAATTAATGCTCTGGTAAATAAGTTAGGGAAAGCAAACTGGGATATAACAAAACCAAGTGAGGCTAGTGCTCCAAGTTCAGAATCTAGCAATTTTAAATTGCAACTTAGCAAGTTTAAAATAGAAAATTCTAACATAATATATGATGACAAACAATTAGGTTTTAAAACAAAATTAATTGGAATGAATCACACTTTAAGTGGTGATTTTACGCAAGATATTTTTTTAATGGAGACAATTACCGAAATAGAAAAATGGTCGTTAATTTATGGAGGTGTTGCATATTTAAGAAACGTAAAAACAAAAATAAAAGCTGATATAGATGCAAACATGCCTGCATTTAAATTTACATTTAAAAAGAATGAGTTTGAATTGAATGATTTGAAACTAGGCTTAGATGGATTTTTTGCTATGCCCAAAGAAGATATGGAAATGGATTTGAAATTTAATTGTGCCCAAACAACTTTTGCAAGTTTTCTTTCATTAATTCCTGGATGCTATACTGCCGATTTTAAAGACGTGAAAACAAAAGGTAGTTTTTCTTTGTCAGCTTTTGTAAAAGGAATTTATAATGATAAAAAAATGCCAGCTTTTGCAATTGATTTATTAGTATCTAATGCAAGTTTTCAATATCCTTCTTTGCCAAAATCGGTAAACAACATTAACATTGACGTTAAAGTAAAAAATCCGAATGGTAATCCAGATAAAACAGCAATAGACATAAATAAATTTCATGCCGAAATGGGTAATAATCCTTTGGATGTTGCAATGCATATTCTAACACCGGTTAGCGATCCATTTATAGATGGAACAATAAAAGGTAGAGTAGATTTAAATTCTGTGAAGGAATTTATTCCATTGGAAAATGACCAAAAACTTAGCGGAATAATTTCTGCCGATGTTTATTTAAAAGGAAATAAATCTACGATTGACAAAAAGAAATATTCTGATTTTACTGCCAAAGGAAATTTTATGGTGGAGAATATGAATTATGTGAGCAAAGATATTCCTTATGGAATGTCAATTTCAAAAGCAATGTTAAACTTTACGCCACAAGCCGCAGAGCTTACTCAGTTTAATTCTAAAATTGGAAAAAGTGATATAAATGCAACAGGTAAAATTGAAAATTTCATTGGTTATGCAATGTCTGACGAAAAATTAAAAGGTAAATTTTTGATGAATTCAAATTACCTTGATATAAATGAAATAATGGGAGAAGAAGCAACAACAGAAAGTGCTTCAGACACAGCAAAGGCAAGTATAGTGGAAGTTCCATCGAATATTGATTTTGAATTGGATGGAAATTTTTCTAGAATGTTGTACAGTAATATGGACATGAGAAACGTAAAAGGAAAGATTTTAGTAAGAGACAATAAAGTTTCTATGCAAGATTTATTTATGGTTTTACTTGACGGTTCAATGGTATTAAATGGAAGTTATTCTACAGCTAATATTAAAAAGCCGGAAGTAGATTTTGATATGAAAATTGATAATTTTGATTTGGAAAAAACAGTAAAAACATTTAACACAATAGAGAAATTAGCGCCAATTGCCAAGCAATCTAATGGAAAATTCTCTACAACATTGTCATTTAAATCAATTTTAAAACAAGATATGAGTCCTGATCTAAATACATTAAACGGTTCAGGAAAACTACAAACTAAGCAAGTTGTAATTACAAACTTTCCCATGTTTAGCAAAATTGCCGATGCAATTAAAATGCCTGAGTATAAAAATCTTCCATTGAATAATACAAACTTATCATTTGCATTTAAAGATGGTAGAGTGGACGTTCAGCCGTTTGACGTTAAAGTAAAAAATTCGGTTTTTAATATTGGAGGCTCTCAAGGATTTGATCAAACAATAGATTATAAAATTAAAGCAGATGTTCAAACAAAAGATTTAGGAGCAGGAGCAAACCAAGTTGCATCTAACCTATCTGCATTGGCGAACTCTAAAGGTGCAAATTTTTCTGTGGGAGATAAAATTACCTTAAATATGGGTGTTACCGGAACTGTTACTGATCCTAAATTAAACACTGGATTATCCGACCTAAAAAACAATTTAAAAGATAAAGCAAAAGCCGAATTTGAAAACAAGAAAAAAGAATTAGAAGATAAGGCCAGAGCAGAAGTTGATAAGAAGAAAGCAGAATTAGAAAATAAAGCCAATGCTGAAGTAGATAAGAAAAAGGCAGAACTAGAAGCCAAAAGAAAACTTGAAGAAGCAAAATTAAAAGCAGAGGCAGAAAATAAAAAGAACGAATTAGAAGCAAAAGCAAAAGCCGAAGCAGAAAAAAAGAAAAAAGAAGCAGAAGACAAGGCTAAAAAAGAAGCAGAGAAAAAACTGAAAGGATTATTTGGTAAATAATTTAGTTTTTAGGTTTAGGTTTTCTTAAATCTCTTTCGGGTAAACCTTTTATTGCATTTTCAGAATCAGTTGGTATAAGCGTGTAATCGTAACCTTCGAACCAAGTGTTTTTCCAGAAAATTTTAAAGTATGTTTCTTTGCTCATGCTATCGTAATGCAAGAGTGAGGAAGTATATTGTTTTGTTTGAAAAATATTTAATTGAATAGCAAAAACTATAATTAGTGCAACAGCTTGTTGCACAATTGCATTTAATTTTAATAGTTGGCTAATAGCTGCACACATTGCGATTGCAAGAAGTGGAAATGAATCTATTAACGACCTTTGGCTAAAACTTCCACCATACCACCAGCACCACCAGCAAGAGATAATATAAAGATTTAAAGGAATAAAAATTAGCAAAGTAGTGTTCCAATGTTTGGTATATTTTTTCAAGAAAATAATTCCTATAAATCCTAAAATAATTAGCGGTGTGTATATAAAAAGTCCTTTTCTCCAACTAAATAAAACATCAAACAGATGAGGATTTCCCCAGAAAAAATTTTCGCCAGCGTAAGAGTAGAAAAAATAACTACCTGTTTGCATTTTCCAATATAAAAATTGAGGAATCCAAATAGTAATTCCAAAAAGTAACATTAAAATAACATGTAAATAATGCTGAATAAAAAGCTTTAATCTAGTTTGAAATTCCTTAAATGAATTTATATCAAATAATAAAAAGGCAATTCCTATAATAATGTTTGTTGGCCTTATTAGTGCAATTAAACCTAACGTTAAACCAATTCCTATTGCTATAGCTATTTTTTTGTTTTGATACCATTTAATAGTTAAAAAAAGAAACAAAGAAAAAAGAAAAAATGAATAAGCATGAGTCATCAAAACATCTTGGGTAACATAGCAAAATAAGTTTGTTCCAATACCTAAAATTATAAGTGTAATTCCAACTTCAAAACAGTTGAAATAGTTAAGGAGAAGTTTTCTTAGAAAAAACAAACCAAGAAATGCATAAAATAAAGTGCCAATTACTAACCAAGATTTGTAATGTTGAGTGAACCCATTTGCTTTATAAACCTTAGAACCAAGGCTGGTTTTGTGGCCAATAGCAAAAAAAGGACTATACATCAGAGCCATTCCCATTGTCATTTTGAAATACTTTTTACCTTCAGGAGTTTTTAAATGCCAATAGCTATTGTAAGGTTTAACTTTCATTGTATCTAAGAAATTCAAACTTAAATCATCATGAATAAAATATGCAGGCAAGTAACTGTAGTATTGTATTACATCACTCGAAATTATATCTTGTTCTTCTCTATTATTTTGTTTTTGAGTAAAAAGCCAAGAAATTAAACAAACAAAAAGTGCAGTAATACTTAAATCAAATTTGTGTTTCATTTTTTATTGATGTTAATTTCAAATTTTTCCTGTCATCAAATAAGTAAAATATCCAATCCATTCGTGAATTACAACATCCCACATTAGATAAACTCCAGTTTTTGGAATAAGCAATTCATCAGGATAAGTTTTTGCTTCTCCACTTCTTCCATCAGCAGCAAATGCAAAGGTTTTTATACCTTGCTTGTCAAAGCATTTTATAGAACGTCGCATGTGATAACCACTCGTAACAAGCAAAAATGTATCGTTTAAAGAATATCCATTTTTAAGTAAAACTTCTTTAGTAAATTTTGCATTTTCAAAAGTATTTTTAGAATTTGATTCAATAAGAATATCATTTGCATTTATTCCAATAGAAACTAAATATTCTTTTACAAAAATGGATTCAATTTCTTCTGGTCTCTTTATGTTTCCCGAGCCTCCACTTATTAATATTTTATCTACATACCCTTCTTTGTATAATTGAAGAGTTTGAAAGATTCTATCGCAACTGTGGTTGAAATGAATTCTTTTTAATTCGAAATCGTAATAGCTAAAACCACTTAATACGATAGCTATCTTTGAATTCTTAGGAATTTCTTTTTTTGAAACGGGTTTAACTTCCCACCAATGGTAAACTATGTTACCAAAAAATTGATTTCCAAAAAAGAAAATCATAAACACCAATAGGAAATAATATTTTCTGTTATTTCTAATTTTTTTTATGAAGGCTATTAATAAACTTAATATTAAAATCCAGGATAATGGACTGGATAGGAAACCAAGTATTTTTGAAATATAGAAAAACATAGTGCAATAATACAAAAATAAAAAACCCAATTCTTTATGTTGAATTGAGTTTTTAAAAGCACGGTATAATTAAGAAATTCTAATCCGCCTGAGCTTTTTCAAAATTTTTCTTTATTTCGGATTTCTTTAAAGTAAAATTAAATTCAACTTTTCTATAGCAGTTAAATACTATTTTTTTTACTTCAAAATTTTCGGTTTCAAAAAAATTAGAGGGATTTAGAGGATTTTTAATGATTCCGGTTCTATCAAAAATTATAGAAATAAATTTCTCTTTACCGTCTAAAACATCAATAAACAAAGCAGCTCCGTTGTATTTAGGGTCAAACTCTATTTCATAATGCAAGTTGTCTATAAAACAATTTTCAGGCATGAGAATAGTTATTTTTTCTTGTTTTAAAAGATCTATGCTAACGTTATCGATTATAGTTTTCATTTTAGTTTATTTTAATTTCATTATCAATTTAATTTTTAATGGTTGTCTTTAAGTCCCGTGCTTTTTTATAATGTTTTACCATTAATATTAAGGACTCGTAGTAATTTAATAAGTTCTTAATGTTAATTATAGGATTATTTGTATCTGGATTGGTTACTGTAAACTCTAAAGGAAAATTTGCCAATTCGGGATATTCTTTTTCTATAAATTGATTCATTCTTAGAATTTCACTATTTATTTGTGTTTTTGTTACCATGATATTTGTTTTAATTGTTTTTGAGTTTCTATCTATTATTTTAATTTATTTTTTTCCTTGTTTTTAAAGTATTTTCTGAAAAGAAAATTATGCTGTAATGCTTCTAAATTCTGATCTAGTTTTTGAGAGCTACTTTCTAAGTTTTTTATAGTTGATTTTAATTTTGCTCCAGTTTCTTCGTCGTTTAAAGCTATTCCTACTGTTGTATTTTTGTTTTTAACGGCAGCCTGCAAATCGTTAATAAATACTGTTGCTGTATCAGTTACTTTATTTAAATTTAAAATAGATTTTTTTAAGGAACTAAATACAACAGTATCGGTAGTTAAATTATTTGCGAGTGTTCCCTTTTTATTAAGATTATTACTAAAATTGGAAAGAGTGTTTACCAAATTATTAGCTTCTAATGAGGCAGCTTGCAGAGATTTTGAAGCACTAGCAATGCTGTTATAAATAGCCTCGTCGTTAATTAGTTTTCCAATGGTTCCTTGACCATTAGAAAGTTTTTTTGTGAGTGCCAAAACGTTCATGTTATTTTGTTGAAAGGTTGCCATTATTTCTTCGGTAGATAACATTGTTTCGTTGCTTAAAGTATCGCCTTCTTCTATTTCGGCAAACATTGTGGAGCCATCGTAAATAACAATTATTTTGTTGCCAATTAACCCATCAGTGCTAATTTTTACTTTGGCATCTTTGCGGATGTATTTTTTAGATTCTATGTTGATGTTTAAAATTACTTTGACTTGTGATTTTCCATAGAATACTGTTTTTTTTACTGTTCCAATTTTCACTCCCGAAAACCAAATATTATCGCCAGATGCTAAACCGTTAACATCGGCAAAGACTGTGGAGACCGTCATTTTCTTTTGAAACGTAGAATGTAAATTTCCTATCGTTAAAACACCGCTAAGTAGAAATGCCAATCCTAATAGTATAAAAAAACCAACCGCAACAGCACGTTTGTTTGAGCCTTCATTCATTTTTTATTGTATAAAATTATAGTTATAAAAACTTTGTATTTGTTTGTTTTCAGTTTTAAAGACTTCATCAAATTCACCAATTTTTACAAATGATCCATCAAGTAAAACTGCAACTCTATTGCTTGTTTGTTTGGCACAAGTTAAATCGTGTGTTATAATTATTGAGGATGTATTGTATTGTTTTTGCACCGAATTTATTAGTGCATTTATTTCTTCCGAAGTTGTTGGATCAAGCCCTGAAGTAGGTTCGTCGTACAACATAATTTCTGGTTTTAGAATCAGTGTTCTTGCAATACCAATTCTTTTTCTTTGTCCTCCACTAAGTTCAGAAGGCATTTGCATAGATTTTTCTTTTAAACCAACAGAATCTAAAACTTCGTCAACTAAATAATCAATTTCTTTTTTGCTTAATTTTTTTCTATTCATCACCAAAGGAAATTCTATGTTTTGCCTTACGTCCATACTGTCATATAGAGCGCTGCTTTGAAAAGAAAAACCTATTCTTAATCGCAAAATATTTAAATTTTTAAGCGATAAATTATTTACAACTTCACCTAATACTTTAACAGTTCCTTTATCGGGCAACAACAAGCCAACAAGTATTTTAATTAGCACAGATTTCCCTGAACCCGATTTCCCAAGAATAGCAATGTTTTCTCCCTTATAAATTTCTAAATTCACGTCTTTAAGAATGTCTAGATTACCAAAAGATTTATACAATCCTTTTATTGATATTACTGGCTCTGTGTTATTGATATTTATTTTCATAAGTGAGATTAAAAATATCTAATCCAATTTGCCATTTGAACAATTATAACTTCTTCAACAAAAACTAAAAACATTGCCAAAACCACTGCTTCATTTGCCGCTCTGCCAACGCCTCTTGTGCCATGAGTTGCATTAAATCCTTTGTAGCAACCAATTATACTTATTGTAAATCCAAAAACCGTTGATTTTAATACAGAAGAAAATATATCTAAAAACGTAATGGTTGCAAACCCATTATGAAAGAAACTTATAAAACTTGTTGCTTCGTTTGAGTTTACACTTGCATAAGAACCCATAAGTGCAACAAAGCCGCAATACAAACCCAAAATTGGAACTGAAATTGTGGCTGCAATTACTCTTGTAACCACTAAATATTTATAAGGATTAATTGCAGAAACTTCCATAGCGTCAATCTGCTCCGTTACTTTCATAGAACCTAATTCTGCTCCAATACTTGAGCCAACTTTGCCTGCACAAATTAATGCTGTTACCAAAGAACCCAATGCTCTTACAATTGCAATAGAAATAAGACTTGGCAGCCATGAAGTTGCACCAAATTCTGACAAGGACGGTCTTGATTGTTTTGTGAATACTATGCCAGTAACAAATCCTGTGAGCGTTATTAGTGTTATTGATTTAACCCCTATTTGATAACATTGATTAATTATTTCTTTAAAATGAAATGGAGGATGAAAAGCTTCTTTAAAAAATCTAATTACAAACTGGTATCCTTTGTAAACATCATTAAAATATATATCAGCTTTTGCAGAGAATAAATATTTTCTAATAAGTAATCTATTTCTTTCAGTTGAAGTTGTGCTCAAACTATTTAGTTTTAATAAAACAAATATTGAGTTTTTAAAATTTTAAACTCTTACAGAATAATTTATATTATTTGCATAATTATCACTTTTGAAGTAAACAAATAGTTATTGAAAATAAAGAGTCTACTTTTTATTAAGAAGATAAAATTTAAATTTATTTTGTATTGATACAGAAGTAAATTCGTTGTATTTGATTGTAACCATTATTTGTTTTGATGTTAATAATTTATCAAATACAAAACATCTCTAATGATTACTCATGAAATTATATGTAAAGTATATAGTAAGTTTTCTTTGCAAGATGATTGTAAAGTAAAAGTTTCGAAAATCAAGAATTAAGTTTGTTGTGTTTGATTTAGGAATGGTAGAAATATTAGAATATGTTTCGCTTGAGCAATTTGAATTACTTAGAGTAGATTTGCTTGGAGTTGGATTGGAATTATTATACGATAAAAAAAGTATTCTAATTAAAAAAATTAGAA
>Ga0105049_10003474_pt1 | contig 18631 bp, 17 predicted proteins | sample MAT06_FD_78087 | JGI IMG/M metagenome (GOLD analysis project Ga0105049, IMG submission 78087) | Freshwater microbial communities from Lake Fryxell liftoff mats and glacier meltwater in Antarctica - MAT-06 | ecosystem: Environmental > Aquatic > Freshwater > Ice > Liftoff microbial mat | place...
GTATCCCTCACCCTAAATCCCTCTCCCAGACCGGGAGAGGGACTTTGAATCCGGCTCCCCTTCTCCCTTTTTGGGAGAAGGGGTTGGGGGATGAGGGTAAAATTGCATAACTGGGATGCACTCATCAAGAAGCCCTTAGAACGTTTGAACGTTCATTTGGAAAATGTCTCAACCAGACTAGCTACAGCTATACCAAATGGACAGATTTGGACTGCGCTCAACCCTCAGCGATCGAGGGCTGAGCGCAGTCGTTTGCCCAGCGTCTCCCGCAGGGAGAAAGCCCAATCAGCGGGAACCTTATTTTTCTGCGCGTTCCTTAAGGCTCTGCGGGGTTACTGGCGTTTGGCAAAAAAGTTGAATAAGCCTGTCCCTGATGAGGGTTTAGACGATTCAGCCGTTGATTTAGCCGATTTATTGGCATGAGACGACTTGGCCGCATCTGCGGGTTTTTGGCTGAGATCTTGGGGATTGATCCCCAGCTTAGACGCATACTTCATGGCCAAAGAGTCTTCGGGGTTCAGTTTGAGGGCTTGGCGGCAATGTACCCGTGCCATCGTGGGTAGATCTTGCTTCAGATAAGCGACGGCGATCAGGGAATGATAGCTGCTGCGGGAGGACTCAATCTTGATGGCGTCTTTCAACTCTCGGACGGCGGGTGCCCAGTTGTTGTTGCGAGCGTAAGACTGCGCGCGGGCATAATGGCGCTCGGCATAGTCGATGCTGTCTGACTCTGGCTTCTTTTGAACGGGGGTGAGGGGTGGAACGACGGGGTTGGGTTGGGTCGAGATCAAGCCCGTGCGTTTTTCGCGGATGATGGGTTCTCCCATCTTGAGCCGCAGATAGGTGAGGTTGAGTTCGTCAAGTTGTGGCGTGATTTGATCAAACTGATTGAGCGGCTTATATTGCGTTTCGGCCAGCCGGGCGATCGCCTGCTCATAAAACACATCAATCTGGGCAGGAGGCTTGCCCATCAGCTCTTGGGCGATCGCACAATGGGGCTGAAGCTGCTTTTCGCGGGTGAGGCGACGGACTCGAAATCGCAGCATCGCTAAATTTTCGGCACGTCCCTTATCTTGCTTTACCTTTTGATAAGCTGGGCTGACGATTTTGGTAAACAGTTGCGTTGATAGGGAACGCGCCGATTCTTCTGCTTGAACGTAGAGATCTGGGTGGAGCAGTTTAGCAATGTCACGATAGCGCTTCAACACCCGCCGATCGTCAGCCGTCACAGACAATCCCAGAACCGCATAGGGATCCTGGAAGCGAGTCAGCCATTCAGTTGAGAACGGAGTATGTTCCATATATGGGTATACCGAGCAACCGACCCTGATGATGAGAATACTATCTTGGCCGTAGAACAGAAAACATGCTGTGCAGTTAAATCAATTCAGCGGTTAAACCCCTGAATTAGTCATTAGGATACCCCTTAGACGATCGCCACTGCTAGCACGACACTACCAAAAGCTTTTATAAGTCCCTTTTTATGAGTCTCTTTTTTGGGTCTAGAGTGATCTAATAAAACCGTAAAACTACAGAAGTATGGATCAAAGTTATCGATGCCAAGGGCTATTCTTAGTATCAACCGATACCAGAGGCTCTTGCCTGCTAGTATTTACTACCTAAATTGTAATCGTCCGGTTTAATCCTCTGTGGAGTTTAAAGTCCTACAAAATTTCATCTTAATTGGCATCTCTCTACTTAGGGAAGTGAAGGGCCATAAAACTAGCCTAAAGCACTTGGCAGTCTGCGGCGTTCCAGCCGACCTGGCAAGCCTGGGAATCGACACTAGATTCTAACCCTAAGGCTAAAGACCGTTGTTCGAGCTGGGTTAGGCGCAAGCCCCCCAGCGGAGTATCGAGGGCAACTTCGAGCAGTTGGCCGATATAGGTGGTGCGGAGGGGGGTGGCGGCGATCGCATTTTCTAAGGGTTCTGAGGGGTTGAGCCGCACGCGCTCAGGGCGAACCATCACGGTGACGGATGCACCGACGGAGACAGCATGGGCCGGAGCCGTCGCATGGATCGGGTGACCCTGCACCTCTACCGTTGCCCGCCCCTGCTCAATACCCAAAAGCGTGCCCAGCAGGAAATTGGCTTTGCCCACAAATTGTGCCACAAAGAGCGAAGCGGGCTGGTTATAAATCTCGCGGGGCGTGCCCACTTGTTCTACTTGGCCATTGTGCATCACGGCAATGCGATCGCTCAAGGCCAGCGCTTCTTCTTGGTCATGGGTGACATAGATAAAGGTGAGGTTCGTCGCTTGCTGAAGTTCGCGCAATTCTTGGCGCACCTCTTCGCGGATTTTGGCATCGAGCGCCGACAGGGGTTCATCGAGCAGCAGAACCTTAGGGCGACTAATCAGCGCCCGCGCCAGGGCAACCCGCTGTTGTTGCCCCCCAGACAATTGGCTGGGGCGGCGATCGCCCAACCCTGGGATCTGAAACATCTTCAGGGCAGCTTGCACCCGCTCGCTGATCTCGGCACGGGGCACCCTAGCAATTTTGAGCGGATAGCCAATATTCTCAGCCACCGTCAGATGGGGAAACAGCGCGTAGTTTTGAAAGACCGTATGCACATCGCGACGATAGGGCGGCAGCGTTGTTACCTCTGCTCCACCCAGGTAGACGCTCCCTCGATCTGGGATCTCGAAGCCCCCAATCATTCGTAAGGTGGTGGTTTTGCCCGAACCGCTCGAACCCAGTAGCGAGAAAAATTCCCCTGGTTTGACATCCAACGTCACATCGCGGGCGGCATAAATCTCCGCCTCACCGCTCCGGTAAATTTTGCTAACAGCGTCGAGGTAGACCAAGCTTTCAGGGTTCATGGCAAGGGGGTCAAAAGAACAGATTCAAAAGGATTCTTGGTCAAACCCGCGATGGGTCGCACGGCCTCAAGAAGGGGTGCGCGTGAGGCGTTGGCTGAAGAGCACAAGGAGGCTACTGACGACCAGCACAAGGGTGGCGATCGCCGCAATTTCGGGGGTGATCGAGGTTCTCAGTCGTCCCCAAATCTCCATCGGCAGGGTGTTATCCCGACCCGTTAGAAAAATCGTCACCACCACTTCATCAAAGGAGAGGGTAAACGCCAGCAACGCCGAGGCAATCAGGGCACTCCGCAGGTAGGGAAAGATCACATCCCAATAAACCTGGACAGGCTTTGCGCCCAAATCATAGGCCGCTTCTTCGAGGCTTCGGGGAAACTGGCCAAGGCGGGTGAGAATCGGCCCCAGCGCCACCGGGATGCCAAACACCACATGCCCCAAAATCACCGTCCCTAACGACAACCTCCATCCTAAATCTGAGAAGTAGGCCAGCATCGCCACACCTGTTACAATCCCTGGCAACAAAATCGGCAAATTCAAGGCAATGCGGAAGCTATTGCGCCCCCAAAATGGATAGCGATAAATGGCAAACCCCGCCAACAAACCCAGGGTTGTCGCTAGGATTGTCGCCGCCGCCGCCACTTTGATGGAATTGACCAAGGCTTCTTTCAGCGCGGCGTCTTGTAGGGCGGCGCTATACCAAGCAAAGGTAAACCCTCGCAAGGGCAGCGATAAAATTCGAGAATCATTGAAGCTCATCATCACCACAACGATGATGGGCAGGTATAAGAACCCAAACATGAGCAGCGTCCAACTGGCTAACACCCAAGGACGCTTGGGCGGGCGGCGGGTGGGCGACTCACCCCCCCCAGACTCAGCGATATTAGCGGCCATCTCACCCCCTCACCCAACGCACAATACTGCTATTCTGCCGGATGTTTGGGGGGAGAGCTAGTGTATTGCGCAGCGAACCGGATACATGACTAGAAGATTGCCGCTATTCTCCAAGCTGAGTTAAGCGCGCCTGAGCCCGTTGAATCAGAAATTCTGCATCTGCGTAAACGGTGGTGCTGTCGGGGATCTGCCTCAAGTTGTGAACAATTTCCTCTAACTGACCGATCGCAGCATTGGTTGTCAAATAGCGGTCATCCGTCAACCGTTGAATATCTCGATTGGCTGTCGCTAATAATGCAACCGCATCTTGCTCGGCTTGCATCCGAATCCGAATCTCGGAAAGATTGAGCTGATAAACAGCCGCAGTGTCTTGGGCGGTTTGATAGCCAACATCATAGGGAGAAATTTTTGCGAGTTCTTGGATGGCTTTTAGCCAAAGGCGCTCTGCTTCTTGCCAACGGGCGATCTTATGGGGTGGGTTTTGCCCCACAGCGGAGGCTTGGTAGCCCAAGCCGCGAGCCGCCGCAATAATGGCAGCGGAGACTTCACTTTCGGCCAATAAGCCCACGGTATCGCGGAATTCTGCCTCCGCTGTGGCTAGGTTTTGGGCAGCAATTTCTCCCGCCAGGGTGGAAGGCGGAATTAGATTGAGCTGATTGAGTGCCGTTCTCCACTCGGTCATGGCGGTGCGTTTGCTCAACTCGTCGGGCGCTGCCTGGAAGTTTTGTTTGGCCGTACTCAGAGCTTGCTCCGCGCTAACTAAGGCCGCATTGGCATTTTGTTCTTGGAAAACTTTCGCTTGCAGGCCACCGACCTCTTGGCGGTATTGCTGAAAGGCGATAGGGCTGTAGCGCCATCGACCGTAGGACATCCCATAGACACCGCCATGCCAGTAGTCCATTAAATCGAGCGGCAGGGCATCGAGTTTGGCCTGGGCTTCGGTGAGAATCTGGCCACCGAGTTCGATGTCGGCAAAGCTGGTGGCGCTGTCAATGAGCTGTTTGGATTGCTCTACGAGGGCGATCGCCTCTCGAAAGTTTTGATCCATGCTGACGTAGCTGGGGAGCAACAGCAGCGGGGCGTTGCGGGCCACAGGGCGACGCACCACCGGGTAGGGCAAATTCACAGCCCACAGGGCAGCAGCGGGAACCCCCAATAAGACGGTCAAGATCATCAGCTTGCCCCACAACCCTGACTTACGGCGCACAGGTTGCGGCGACTGCATTGGGCGCGGGTGCAGCACTGGGGATGAAATCCCCATTTCTCGCTCTAAATCGGCGAGGGTTTTGGTGCGGGGGGCAGGGGCCGCAGGAGGAGCCGCCTCTGGTGGAGGTGCCGCTGCCGTAGCTTTGCGAGCCGGAAACTTAAATAATGCCATCTGAGAGGGTTACACCCAAGACTTCTAAGTTTAGAATGCCCGATTTTGAGACCAGATCACACTGTAAAAACCAGGAAGTTTCTATCAATAACTCAAAAGCATAGAAGCAGGCCAATGACCTATCAAGAAAGCGGTGGCACCGATAGAAAAATTGGCGATCGCCCCTATTCATCCCTGTAGCAATCATGGGCACAGATTAAAGGCTATCGAGAGCACCTTTGCGCAGGGCGATCGCCAATCCGGCAAACACAATCAGCATCACCACAAGGGCAAACGCGGCTCCCAGTGGCCAGTTATAGGACACCCCAAACTGCGACGAAATCACATTCCCCAGCATAAAACCGCTGGGGCTACCCACCAAACTAGGGGTAATAAAATCTCCCATGGTCAGCGAAAAAACTGTGATGGATCCGGCTAAAACCCCTGGCATCACCAACGGCAAAATCACCCGCCAAAACGTGGCGATCGGGGGTGCATTGAGATCTGCGGAGGCTTCTAATAAGGGGCGCGGCAACTTCTCAAAGGCTGTGATGATGGGTAAGATCATAAATGGCAACCACACATGCACAAAGGTGAGCGTGGTCGAAAACTGGTTATACAAAAAAATTGAACTGGGTTCTTGCAAAATCCCCACTGCCATCAGCACAGAGTTCAACACGCCGTTGTAGCCCAAAATAATTTTCCAGGCAAACACGCGCACGAGGTAGCTCGACCACAGGGGCAAAATCACTAAGGTGGTCAACACCCCCCGCGACCGTGGCCTTTGGTTGGCAATGAAATAGCCCATGGGGAGGGCGATCGCCACATCAATCAGCGTCACCCCCAATGCTGTTAGCACGGTGCGGGCGATCACCGTGCGGTAGGAAGGATTGGTGGCAATAGCCTGAAAGTTGCCCAGGTTAAATTGACGCACAATCTCAAAGGACTCTAGCTTCCACACGCTATAGGACAACAGGATGGCCAGCGGCACAAAGTAGAGCAGCGTCATCCACAACAACGGCGGGAGCAAAGAGCCGTAGAGGCCAAGACGGATGGGGCGTGGGCGCAGATGAGAGGCATCCATAGGGTGTGAACGGCCTCGATAAACAGTACGAAATTCGTCTATCTTTATTGGGAATTTTGGGAAGAAGGGGCGGAGTTTCTATAGTTTTTGCTACATCTTTTTGGGAGAGGGCGATCGCCCTCTCCCCAGCACTCATCAGAGCCAGACCTGACTAGCTACGAATTTCGTTCCACACCTGAACCCATTGGTCGTAGTTTTTCACACTTTGCCACATATTGATCTGGGCATGGAGCGAGAGATCATCCATAAACAACTCGTGGGCTTTTTCGGGGCCAATGGCCTCCGCACCCAAGTCTGTTGCCCCAGAATAGCTCGTCACTTCCATCACCCCTTTTTGCCCCTCACCACTGAGGAGATAGTCGATCCAAGCGTAAGCAGCATCAACGTTCCGAGAATTCTTCGAAATCATCCAAGAATCTGTCCAGCCGGTGAGTTTGCCGGCGGGGCTAACCGTTGCCGCCGGAAACCCTTCGTTGCTGAGTTGGGTGTAAGTCAGCGGCCAAGCATGGGCCATCACAATTTCCCCAGACTGGAACAGGTTGGCCAGTTCTCCAGCCGTTGTCCAGAACTTACGGATGTTAGGACGCAGCGCCAGCAACTCGGCCTTCACCTCTGCCAAATCAGCCTCGGTTAGATCATAGGGATCACTTTTACCCAACCACAGCGCCACATCGGCAATGGTCATGGGGTTATCAGGCAGGGCAATTTTGCCGGCATAGTTGGGGTCTTTCAAGACATCCCAGGAGGTCGGAGCCGGGGTAACGGCTTTGGTATCGTAGATCAACACATTTGGCCCCCAGGCAAAGGTGACGCCGTAGGGTTTGCCATCAAAGGTGTTCCATTTTCCTCCTTGAAACGAGGAGAAAACACTATCGTAATTTTCGAGCTTACTCGTATCAATGGGGCGCACCAAACCCGCTTTATAGAGGCGCTCGGTGATGTCGCCGGAGGCAGAAATCAGGTCGTAGTTGCGGCCTCCTCCGGTACGAAACTTGGCAAACATCTCATCGCTTGACCCGGCGTAGGTGGCTTTGATCGTACAGCCTGTTTTTTCTTCGAAAGGTTGGGCAAACGAAGGGTCGGTGTAGCCTTCCCAGACGATGGCGGTGAGGGTGCAGTCTGCGGCCTGTGCCGGAGCTGCCGGAAGAACCAACGAGACAAGACCCAAGAGCCCAATGAGTAAGGTGCTCAGCACACGATACAACATACGAATTTCACTCACTTAATTTCACGGACTGAAAAATTTGTCTTAATTTTGAAGTTGTTACTCACGTAATGCTTTTTAGTCTACCGATCGCACTGCCTTTCTAGGTGTTCATGGTCAGCATTCTGTAACATCACGTAGAAAAAGACACCCGGTGTCTCCAAGACACCGGGTGTCTTTTTCTACGCTACCAAGGACTGCCGACGAGGGTGAACCCGGCCCAGTGATAGGGGGTGGTAAACGCCGCTGGGCTGGAGCTTTCGAACCCAGGCGGCAAGGGAAAGGCGGCTCCGGAGCCGAGCAGTTGGGCTGTTTCGATGCGAACGCTGCCATGAATCATGGCTACTTGGGCGCGTCTGAGTGCTTCTGCCTTCGTTTTGACATCGGGTTGAGCCAGTTGCCAGTAAAACTCTCGCATCAACGCTAAGGTGCCCAGATCATTAACATACCAAAGACTGGCCAGGGTACTTTTTACCCCCGCATTAAAGGAAAGTCCGGCAAACCCTAACTCGGCTTCACGATCGCCCAGGGCAGTTTGGCAGGCGCTTAAGACCAGTAGCTCAACGGGGCGATCGCTCCAGGCCAAGTTTCGTACCTCGTCGAGGTGGAGGCGATCGCCCTGCCACAGTTGGATGTAAGACTGATCGGGATCACCGGGTTGAAAGGCCGCATGGGTTGCCAGATGCACAATGGAAAATAGCCCAGAATCTAGCTGTTGTTGGAGGTTGGCGTAGGTAAAATCTTGATTGAGAAAAACCTCTCCTTGCCAGAGGTCTTGGGCGATCGCCGCTAGCTCAACGGGGACGGCAGGCAACGGGATTAATCCCCTAAATTCTGACGCCCCCATGGCTAAAACCTGAGTTTGGCTAACCCGTATGTGGTGAGAATCCGTTAACGAAAAGGCAGGAATAACCGCCACCCCATAGCGCTCTACCAAAAACTGATTGCCATCATGGAGCGCTGCCAACGGAGCCGATCGCACCCCTTGGCCGACACAAAAAATTAAGGTATCAACATCATGAGCCGCTAAGGTCGCTTCTAGGGGCGCAACTATCCATTGATAGAGGTGTTGAGCGGCGGTGAGCGATCGCCCAGACTGAGTGGCGTGGGATATTTGCAACCGAAACTCGTTGAGTGCGGGGGTTAGCGTGGCCAGCGGCACCTGCGGCTGCACAATATGCACGGGATCTGCCTCAGGCAAGACCAACAGCAGCTCTAAATTTTCCTCATGGGGAAAGATATAGACCAGCGCAAACTGTGATTGCGTTTCTGATCCTAACTGAGCCAGGGTGGCGCGAATCTCGGCTCCAGTCAGCGGCGCTTCCCCATCTTCGAGGTCGAGATAGTCGAGGTAATGGTCTTTCCAGGTTTGCTCAATTTCAGGAATACGCGCCTCACCAGGGCTGGTCGCCATACCCCCGGCAGCCAAACAAGTCATCGCCAAGAGGAAAGTGGCGATCGCCAACCCAACATATCGCAGTGGAGTTTTCATAGATTTAAGGTAACTGCCTAGGTGATGCTCCATTCAAGCAAGGAGCATCACCGCAAAGAGCAGATTCGATCAGTTCCAACAGATTCAAGCCCCGCTTTCTTGCCGATGAGAACACCGAGCGAATACAAAAAATCACTCGCGCCTTTCGGTGAGCGAAAGCCGCCTGAAATTTTCTGCTTGAACTTCATTATGCGCAGATCTCGCTCGACTTGATTCTTGGTAAAGGGAACTTCAAGGTGGCTGAGGAATCGCAATATATCGGTTTGAAAGGCGTACAAGCGCAGCCGCAAATCATGCCCGACCCGACGGTTAGGGCGACCCCTTGAACCGGAGCACTGGGTGCTGATGACTTCACAGGCTATTTTGCGACGAGCAGCGCCACCGCATAGGCCGCGATGCCTTCTTCGCGCCCCGTGGGGCCAAGTTGTTCGTTGGTGGTGGCCTTAACGCTCACTTGGTCAAGCGAGATCTGCAAGACCTCCGAGAGGCGATCGCGCATGGCGACTAAGTGGGGCTTGAGTTTGGGTTGCTCGGCGATGACCACAGCATCTAAATTACTGACCTGCCAGCCCTTTTCGAGAAGGCAGACATTGACTTGGGCTAGCAACTTGAGGCTATCTGCACCGGCCCATTGGGGATCACTCGGTGGAAACAGATGCCCAATATCACCTAGGCAAAGGGCACCCAGCATGGCATCCATGATGGCGTGGGTTAAGACATCGGCATCGCTATGGCCTAGTAACCCCAGGTGGTGGGGGATGTTGACCCCGCCCAAAATGAGCGGGCGATCGCCCACCAGCCGGTGCATATCATAGCCATTACCAATACGAATGTTCATAGAGATTGCGGTTGTCAAGATTTTTTGTGGGAGGGCACTCTACTTTTCTGAGAAATCTTTTGTTGATATCTCCAGCTTGGCATTGGGATACTTTTGGTTGATCTGGCATTGCTGAATCTGGCTATGAAACGGGTTCTGAGAACCTTATGACACTCTCCCAAATCTGGCAAAATCATAATGCCATTCAGCAACGCCGTTGATCTGTCTTTTGGCCTATCCGTGTCAGTCAGATTTTAGTCAGATTTTAGTCAATTTTGGGTTTGTTTTTGCCTAGAAGGCGTTCGCGCAATTGTTTGATCCGATCGCGGTGTTTACCGGCTTCTTCAAATTCTAGGCGTTTCGCCGCCTCTTTCATCTGGGTTTCGAGCTGGGCGATAAGAGCCGGGATGTCTTCGAGCGATAGGTCATCCGACTGTTCGTAAATTTCTTCGAGTTGGTGAGCACTGACCCGGCGCGATATTTCCAAGAATTGCAAGATCGAGTTTTTGGGTTTCTTGACGATGGCGGTCGGGGTGATGCCATGTTCTTCGTTATGGGCATGTTGAATGGCACGACGGCGAGCGGTTTCGTAGATCGCTCGATCCATGCTTTTGGTGAGGGTGTCGGCGTAGAGAATGGCCTGTCCGCGAATGTGACGGGCGGCGCGTCCGATGGTTTGGATGAGCGATCGCTCTGCCCGCAGGTATCCTTCTTTGTCGGCATCTAAGATGGCAACTAGAGAAACCTCGGGTAAGTCTAATCCTTCCCGAAGTAGGTTGACCCCAATCAGAACATCAAACTCCCCATTTCGCAGGTCTTGCAAGATCTCGATCCGTTCGATGGAGTTGATCTCAGAGTGGAGATAGCGGACTCGAACAGCTCGTTCTTGTAGATATTCGGTGAGGTCTTCGGCCATGCGCTTGGTCAGCGTTGTCACGAGGGTGCGTTCTTGAAGCTGCACCCGCTCTTGGATTTCGCCGAGGAGGTCGTCGATTTGGCCTTCTGTGGGGCGCACAAAAATTTCAGGGTCTAAAACTCCTGTCGGACGAATAACTTGGTCTACAACATGGCCTGTGCCAGGTTTATAGCGGCGATCGCCCACCTCCGTATCTTCAAATTCTCCTTTACAGAGTTCTAACTCCCACTCGCCAGGGGTGGCCGACACAAAAATGCATTGATCCACCTTGTCCCAAAATTCTTCGGCTTTGAGAGGGCGGTTGTCGGCGGCGCTCGGGAGCCGAAAGCCATGATCCACGAGGGTCATTTTGCGAGAGCGATCGCCATTGTACATCCCGCGCAATTGCGGAATAGTGACATGGGATTCGTCAATCACCAACAGCCAGTCTTTGGGAAAATAATCAATTAAGCATTCGGGCGGGGTTCCGGCAATCCGTCCGGCGAGGTGTCGCGCATAGTTTTCAACGCCGTTGCAATAGCCAATTTCCCGCATCATTTCGAGGTCGTAGCGGGTGCGCTGCTCTAGCCGTTGGGCTTCTAGCAGTTTGTTTTCGCCCTCCAACTCCGCCAATCGCTCTTTTAGCTCGGCTTCGATGGCGGCTAGAGCCGCTTCTAGGCGGTCTCCTGGGGTGACGAAGTGCTTGGCCGGGTAGATATTGATGGCCTCTAAGCTTTGCAGCGTTTCCCCGGTGATGGGGTCGATGTAGCGGATAGCGTCGATCTCGTCTCCAAAAAACTCAACCCGAATGATGCGGTCTTCATAGGCGGGGCCAATTTCTAGCACATCCCCTTTGACCCGGAACCGCCCTCTACCGACCTCTAAATCATTGCGGTCATATTGGATGGAGGCCAGATCCCGCAGCATCTGCCGCTGGTTCATTTCTTCACCAACTTGCAGCGGGATCGAGGCTTTCAAATATTCTGACGGAATCCCCAATCCATAAATACAACTAATGGAGGCGACAACAATGACATCCTTGCGTTCAAACAGCGATCGCGTGGCCGAGTGTCGCAACATATCAATTTCTTCATTGATGGAGGCAGTTTTGGCGATGTACGTGTCGGTTACAGGGATATAAGCTTCGGGTTGGTAATAGTCGTAATAGCTAATAAAATATTCGACAGCATTATCTGGGAAAAACTCTCGCAGCTCGTTGCACAATTGGGCGGCTAGGGTTTTGTTATGGGCCAAAACCAACGTGGGCTTGCCGACGGTTTCGATGACGCGCGCTACCGTGTGGGTTTTGCCTGTGCCTGTTGCCCCCAGCAAGGTTTGAAAGCGGTTTTGACTATGGATTAACTCGGTCAGTTTGGCGATCGCCTTGGGCTGGTCTCCAGTGGGGGAAAAAGGAGCCTGGATATTAAAGTCCATAAGCAGTGGCTAGGGTCACAATCAAAAAATAGCTATGCTCATTATGATGACGGATCTTTCGAAAAATGGGGGTACCTCCAGAACGGACGCACCCTCAGATTGCTCTCCGACGGCTAGCGTTCTCCGCTCGATCAAGGGTGCTACCCTCATGCCCCGATGCAATGCTAATCTAGGGGCGTCTGTTCTAGACTAACCGCCTACAATCCCCAGTTTCCGTTCCTGCGCCTCTGAAAATTTATCCACGGCTCTTTTTACTATGGCAAAACTTTCCAATCTTCTCCACACCAGCGAAACCTTCCGCCGCGATCTCTTCGTTGGCCTGGGGATCTGGGTTTGCTTGGAACTGATTGCGTTTGCCGTGCTACCAGGGTTGGGAATTACGCAACCGGGCGATCGCCTAGAGGGCTGGCTGATCGTCAGTCTCCTGGCAGGTCTTGGGGGCATTTTTGTGTTGGCTTTATGCCCGCAGTATATTGAGCGCGATCGCCAACACCCTAACCGCTGGGCCAGGCTCTTCTCGGTAGTTGGATGGCGCATCTTAGCCTGGGTTGGCTTTATTGGCCTGGCTTTTCCATTGCTGATGATCAGTTACGAACTGTTTACGGCTATGTTCTCTATCCTGATTACAGGATGAGTTGTCATTGGCGGATGGGGTCACATCCCCATTACGACCCCCTGAAAGATAATCGTCAGGTGGATGGTTCGAGTGGGCAACAGCGCAAGCAGGAAGACATAATTATTTGTAAGACGCATTTCGACTGTATTTTCTGAGCCATCAATAAGCCATCAAAATGGTGCGATCGCCCATTACCAGACAACTATGGGCTGTTGCTAGGGGATGAGCTATTGCCATAGGTTGTGTTCGGTGAAGGAGTTGGTGCCGCGATCGGCCCCTCTATCATTTTGCGACTCACCCAACCCGAAACAGGGTCATTAATTTCGACCCAAATTATCAAGCCCCCATTGCAGGTCATTCATTAAGAGTTGATCGGCCTCCCAATTGGCTCGCCACTCTTTAACTTTGGCTTGAGCCTCGGTGTAGAGCGGGTTGTCGAGGGTGAGGGTGTTGAGAGTGGCGATCGCCCCATCAATGTTTCCGGCTTCTAACTGCTGTGTGGCCTCGGCCAGGGTTTGCTCAGCAATGCGGGTCATTTCCTGCAGCCCATCATCACGCTGCCAACGGAAATAGCCATAGCCGCCGCTACCGAGGATTAAGCCCATCGTCACCATCAAGAGGGCGATCGCCCAAGGGTTGCGGTTGCTGTTTTTTTTAGGGCGAGGTGCTGCCAAAATCGAGTTTGCCAGAGTCGAGTTTGCCGAGTGGCTGCTCACCGTTGCAGCAATTCTCATTATGGAAAATTTTAGAACAAATGAACTATAGGCGATCTACTGAAACACTGATTCTGTCGTTCAATAATTTGGGTCGGCATGGTGTTAGAACCCCTGAAAGTAGTACAAATACTCCAAAATGAGAATTGCTGCCATGAATACCAATTCCTTGACAGTGGCTCCGCAATCGTTGTGAAAGGAAAGCAAAGGAATCTGGATCAATGAGTCACAAAACCCAAGATTTATGGTTTTAGGGTGAAGTTTTCCTGTGCTACCCACCCATAAAAATTTGGTTTTAGGAGGCTCTAAGTTTCTAGGTGTGAGGCGCGCCTTACTCTATTTATAGCAGGCACAAAATAAACCCACGATGAAGAATTGTGGGGTTCTCCAGCAGAGGTTTGGGGACAAAATTTGCAGCTAAAGGCGTCGCTTAATTGACGGGAAAATTCATAGGAAAGCTCACGGGAAACCTCACGGGCTAGTTCACAGGCTAGTTCACGGGAAAGGCTGTTGGGCGGACGGTAATAGAGAGGCTTTCGCCTTCGCGGTTGATCTGAAGGATGAGGCGATCGCCCACCTCTACCGCTTCTACCTGCTCTTGCACTTCTAGGGAGGTTACTACGGGCGTGTCTGCGATCGCCACAATCACATCCCCCGGACGCAATCCTGCCTCGGCGGCTGGGGTTCCGTCTATGACCTGCACAATGAGAACGCCGCGATCTACCTCAACCTGGGCATCAATCTCAATTTCTTCGGCGATGCGCTGCTTGACCTCGGGGGTGAGGTCGATCATTTGAATTCCTAAGTAAGGATGCTCAGCACTGCCATTGGCAAAAAGTTGAGCGGCAATCCGTTGGGCTGTTTCAATCGGAATGGCAAAGCCCAGCCCTTGGGCGTTGGCGCGGATGGCCGTGTTGATGCCAATCACTTCGCCCCGATCATTGAGCAAAGGGCCACCAGAATTGCCAGGGTTGATGGCGGCATCGGTTTGGATGAAGCGCACCCGCCGATCGGGGACGCCCACCTGGGAACTGGAGCGCCCGGTAGCGCTGATAATGCCAGCGGTGACGGTGTTATCGAGACCAAGGGGGTTGCCAATGGCGATCGCCCATTGCCCCGGAATCAGCGTCTCCGAGCTGCCCAACGTGACGATGGGAAGGTCTTCGGCCTCAATTTTGACCGCAGCAACATCGGTGACGGGGTCAGTGCCTAAGACAGTACCTTGATATTCTTGGCCGTTGCGGAGGGTAACACGTACCTGATCGCTCCCTTCTACCACATGGGCATTGGTGATGATATGCCCCTCGGCAGTGATGATAAACCCAGACCCCGTACCCCGCTCGATGCGATCGGGCGTGGGCATTTCATCGCCAAAGAAGCGCCGAAAGAAGGGATTCTCTAGATTTTCAGGAAAACTCCCCTCAACCTCTCGGGCAGAGTCAATGCGGACAACGGCAGGCCCTACGCGCTCTACGGCATCGGCAATGAAGTTGCGGTTCTGGGCAGTGGCCCCCGTTGGCAACGACGGCAACGCTGGGCTGTCGGGGTTGGCTAGGGGTTGCACCAACGCCTCTGGGGCGATCGCACTTTGGCTGATCTGCTGGCTGGCTTGGAGCCGATATCCACCCACCGCGCCCGTGGCCATTCCTGCAGCCAGAAATGTCAAATAGATTGCCGCTTGTTTCATTACGTTTGAGACTTCCGGAGCATGTGAGGGACAACTGTCTGAAGAATAACTGTCTGAGGAGTAAATATCTGAAGAATAACTATCTGAGGAATAAATATCTGAGAAATACCTATCTGAGAAACAGATATAAGAAATTTTAGAGCAAAAATTTAGAGAGATTTGGAAACGGCATCTGGCCAAAATAGAGGTCTAGATAGCATCCCTCTGACGGAACATCATCCCTATTAGAGTAAAGGAGTGCAACGCAGATGAGCACAATGTTTGTGGTTGAGCCTTGACCAAAGACCCTAAACCCTCCTTTTGCCTCCTTTTACCCTAACCGATTTTCCTAAAGACATAGGCTGATGGGAATGATTCTGGGCGATCGCCCTCCGCATATCTTCCCGCACATCTTAAAGAGCCGCCAGCGCAGAAGCATCAAGAACCATCAAGGTTCAGCAATGGAAACGCGCCAAATTTAGGTTTTAGGTTATCTTAATTCTTTAAGCACATCACTCTAGGACATCGGCTTATGGGCACCAACGGTCGCAGTCAAACGCTTTACGAAACCCGCATCGATTTGGCTCAAGATATACGAGTCAGCGTTATTACGACATTGAACCAAACCCTGGCAGCGTCGCTAGATCTCAAAACCCAGGCCAAGCAGGCTCATTGGAATGTCAAAGGCATGGACTTTTACCAACTCCATGAACTGTTTGATGACATGGCCTCTGAGCTTGAAGAATTTGTTGATATGGTGGCTGAGCGCGTGACGGCCTTGGGAGGTATGGCTCTGGGTACCGCACGAATTGCCGCCCAAGATTCGATTTTGCCAGAATATCCCTTTGATGCGTTTGAAGGGGTGGCTCATGTGACAGCTTTAGCTGAACGCTATGCCCTCTACGGTAAGTTAGTGCGCGATGGAATTGCTGTCACCGATGATTGGGGTGATGCAGACACCGCCGATCTCTACACCGAGATCTCGCGAGCCATTGATAAGCGTCTATGGTTCTTGGAGGCTCATTTGCAAGGCTCGCCCCTAGCGGTAGCTAAGGCAGCCTCTGCGAAGACCGCCGAAAAAACGCCTGCCAAGGAGCCAGAATCTAGTAATGGAGCCAAAGACAAGAAATCGGGCAAAGCGAAGCGCACGGCGAAGGCCTAAGTTGCTGTCGCTTGAGCCTGGGTTGCGGTGGCGATCGCACGAGGCTAAGTGGGCGAGGAGGGTGAGATGGGGGATGTTGAAGTGGATAATGGGGCGATCGCCCTCTAGCACCCCAGTCAGCGGTGACAGCTAGACAACCCCTTGCCTGGGTTTAACCCCAGCCTTTATTGTCAAAGCTGGCATCACAGCATTGGCATCACATCAAATGATGCGATCATGCGATCATTGGATGAATGAATCCGGTGATGGATGAATTTGGTAGTCTTTCAGTAGCCTGCGGGGGAAGAACGGTTTTGCCCCAGTTGAATCCGTCATAATGTCAGTCAAGATATTTAATCAAGTCCAAATGATCTAAGCCCCTATCCTTCAACCTGGGATGGCAAGCTTGTTGAATTTCGTTTTACCCCTGAGCGCATCTAGGGCGGATCTGGTGAGATAGGATTGGAGCTAAGCAGGTGGGCTAATTTGTTGGCCTCAGCGTGATTAGGGAACGCATGAGGGCGGGGTAGGAGACAGGTTCGCTAACGCTATTGCAGTTTGCATGAACGATCTTGAGCAATGCTATCGAGTTTTAGGGCTGGAGCCTGGGGCATCCATGGAAGAGGTGAACCAGGCTTATAAGGATCTGGTGTTTATTTGGCATCCTGATCGCATTCCCCAAGAGAATCAGCGGTTAAAAGAAAAAGCTCAGGAAAAGCTAAAGGAACTGAACCAAGCGCGCGATCGCCTGCGAACCTCCCATCGCAACCGTTCTCAGTCGTCTTCGAGTGCCCGCAGCACCACCACGACCACCACGACTGCGGCGTCAGAGTCTAGCCGCACGGCTAGTGGAGGGCGATCGCACTCCTACTACCAGCCGCCCCAACGCCCCCCCTACTACTACCAAACCTATTCCCAAGCGCGGCAACAGCCGGACAGCCAACAATCCAGCAGTTATCAATCAAACCCGTATCAATCAAACCCGTACCAATCGAATTCGTATCAATCAGACCCGTATCACTCGAATTCTCAACAGCCAAATTCTCAGTCGCCTGGCTCCCAGCAGTCGAGTCACGCCCAAACTCCTCCCAATTCGACATCGGATAGTTCGGGCGGAGGGACGAGCAATCATTCCGGTAATTCTAGCCAATCGGGAAACTCTGGGCAGTCAGAGCAAAGCAGCACGCGCAAAACTTCCCACAGTTACTCGACCTACTCATACACGGGGCAAAGCCGCACCACGCAGCCAAATGCTGCCTCGCAGCAGGCCCGGAAGGAACCGCCCGATCTCAGTGGTGCAGATCTCAGCGGCCAAGATCTCAAGGAAAAAGACTTATCTGGTCGTAACCTGAGCAATGCTAACCTGAGCAATGCCAACCTGAGCGATACGTTTTTGCACAAAACTAACTTCAGCCACGCTAATTTTCAGCGCGCCAATTTATTTCGGGCTAATTTGCTCCAAGCAAACCTGCAATATGCCGACCTGCGCGAGGCCAATTTGATTGGCGCAGACCTCAGCGGTGCAGACCTGACGGGGGCAGACCTAAGTAATGCCCAAATTGCAGTGCGCGATCGCATCATGGTGAAGCTAACCGGCGCAATTCTCACAGGTGCTACTATGCCAGATGGCAGTAAACATCCTTAACTACAAATATAGCTGTAGCCATGATCTATAGGACATTTACCGGTCATTCCCGCGCAGGCGGGAATCAATCTTGAGCGTCGTGCGACCCATGGATTCCCGTTTTCACGGGAATGACGCTGGTATGTCCTAACCAGGTGCATCCCACCTTTGCAAATTTGCCCCCCTCATCCCCCAACCCCTTCTCCCTGAGGGAGAAGGGGAGCCGGATTTCAAAGTCCCTCTCCCTCAGAGAGAGGGATTTAGGGTGAGGGTCACACAACTGGGATGCACCCTGGCCTAACTTTTGTGACTATAGCTACATTTTCTGCTTCCTCTTTATCAAGAGACGGAAAATATCAAGACAAAAAATTGTCATTCATACTAGATTTGGCAAAAGGATCCTGTTGCCAAATCACACCATTCTAGACGGTTTAATCCGCTTACGATACTTGTTTTAGCCATGTTTTAGCCGTGGTCTAGCAGAGACTCAAACTCAGCTTGGAGCGCTTTGACATTGGCCACCCGCGCGACTAATAAGGTTTCAGATCCAGCATCTTCTAGCCGTTGTTTCCAAAGACCTACTTGGTCGGCATTATTCACCCAAAAGTTGATCACGCTATCAACGATGGGGTCGAGATCCCATCCTCGTTTTTGGGGCACCGTTTCTACGGAGGAGAGGAAGGCATCAAGGGTGCAACGATGGCTAGCGAGGTATTCTGCCCGTGGAGAAGGGGCAGCGTTATCTCTGCCATATTGATGGCTAAAGAAGGATAAAACTGGGATGATTCCTACAAATTCAAACAGGTAAATCATGGGTTTATCTATCCGCTTGTCAATAGTCTATTTACTTGTCAAGAAATGTGAAAGTCAAGAAA
>Ga0105049_10003477_pt1 | contig 18621 bp, 17 predicted proteins | sample MAT06_FD_78087 | JGI IMG/M metagenome (GOLD analysis project Ga0105049, IMG submission 78087) | Freshwater microbial communities from Lake Fryxell liftoff mats and glacier meltwater in Antarctica - MAT-06 | ecosystem: Environmental > Aquatic > Freshwater > Ice > Liftoff microbial mat | place...
GCTCCACGATTCCGCAAAGATTCAGGAAGAGGATGCCGCCCACCTGAATATCGCACGAAACTACGCGGAACCGTGGGTCCAGCCGCTGTACACGCAACACGACGTTGACCGGGTGCTGTCGCAGGCGGTGGCCGTGCCTTACGGGCGAACGATGGACGTGACGCGGTCCGCCCGCTTCCGCTTCATCGAAGCGGGCCACATCCTCGGCTCCGCCATGGTCCACTTCCAGCTGGCGAGCCCGGATCGTGAACGCACGCTCACCTTCAGCGGCGATCTGGGCCGCCGTGGCATGCCGATCCTGAAAGCGACAGGCGAGATTCCTGCCGCGGATCTCCTCGTGTGTGAGAGCACCTACGGCAATCGCCTCCACCCCTCGTTCACGCAGACGACTGAGAAGTTGTACGACGCCGTCCGCATGACCGTGGAAAAGGGCGGAAAGGTTCTGATCCCCGCGTTCAGCCTTGGGCGAACGCAACTGATCATCCATGTGCTCCAGCAAGGCCTTCGTTCGGGCAAGGTGCCTCGCCTGCCGATCTTCGTGGATAGCCCCCTGGCTTCCGAAGTGGCCGACGTGTATCGTGCTCATCCCGAATGCCTGACACCCGATGTCGCCGCGGCGATCCGTGAAGGCCATGGGTTGCTGGGCGGCGATGGAATTCACTATGTCCGCGAGTTCGAAGAGAGTGCCCGCATCGCCACATTGCCGGGCCCAGCGGTGATCATCGCCTCCAGCGGCATGTGCGACGCGGGGCGGATCCAGCAGCACCTGAAGATGGTGGTGGACGATCCTCGCTGCACGATCATCCTCGTGAGCTACCAGGCCTTCGGCACCGTGGGGCGGCGCCTTCTAGAGCCGAAGCCGACGATCCGCTTCCAGGGCCGGGACTGGAACAAGTGGATCGAGGTCGTGCACCTCGACGGCTTCAGCGGCCACGCGGACAAGAAGGACTTCGCCGAGTATCTATCGCCGCTGGTGGGCGAGGTCGGCAAGATCCGCCTGATCCACGGCGAAAAGGAGCAGGCCGCCGCTCTCGCGGAAATGCTCCGCGGCCTCGGCTTCCGCGACGTCGCCGTCCCCGAGCCAGGGGACCGCGTGGCGATCGGGTAAGTGTGGTAGAATCAGTGAGAATCCAGAACGCAAGCCGAGGAGCCCAGATGAGCACCTCCACGACGATCGAGCCACCCGAAATCGAGTACCCCGACTCGGACGGTCAGCCCATGGCCGAGAACACGCTTCAGTTTGAATGGATTCAAGTCCTTCAGATGAACATCGACGACCTCTTCAAGGACGTCCCCGATGTTTTCGTCGCGGGGGATAATCTGATCTATCCCGTCGAAGGCCACCCGGAGATTCGCAACGCTCCGGACGTTTATGTCATCTTCGGCCGACCCAAGGGCCATCGTGGCTCCTACCAACTCTGGCAAGAGGAAGGCCTCTTCCCGCAAGTGGTGTTCGAGATTCTCTCTCCCGGCAATCGACGGGCCGAGATGTCCCGCAAGTTGACCTTTTACGACACTTACGGAGCCGAAGAATACTACCTCTACGATCCTGCTCGAAGAACCTTCGAGGGCTACGTCCGCGGGCCCGCAGGCCTGCAACCCGTCGCGACTCGACGATCCTGGACGAGCCCCAGGCTTGGCATTCGATTCGACATGACGGGACTTGACCTCGTGGTCTACAAGCCAGACGGGAAACCATTTCAGACATTCCGTGAACTCTCGACTCGCCTCGAGCATGCCGAGCAACGCGCGGCAGCGGAACGGCAACGAGCCGAAGCAGAATCACGACGTGCCGAAGCGGAATCACGACGTGCCGAAGCGGAATCACGACGTGCCGAAGCAGAACGCATGGAGAAGGAACGGCTCCTGGCTTTGTTGAAGGCCGCGGGGATCGAGTCGGATGCGGCTCGATCCTGAACCTTCTGCACTTCGTAAAACTCTTACTGATGGCACCGCGGCGGGGACCACCCCGCCGTTTGACTTTGGAGGTTGACTGTGAGCAAGACGTGGTTCCAGACCACCGCGATCGATTACCCCAACAGCCGTCCGCACATCGGCACTGCGTTCGAGAAACTCGGCGCGGATGTGCAGGCCCGCTATCGCCGCATGGAGGGATACGACGTCTTCTTTCTCATGGGCAACGACGAGAACACTCTGAAAGTCGCGGACCGTGCCAAGGAACTCGGGCTGGAAACCAAGGCCTACTGCGACGACATGGCCCGGCAGTTCCGCGAAGTGTGGGACGCGCTCGACATTTCGTACGACGTCTTCGTGCAAACCAGCAGCGATCGCCACAAGGAATGCTGCCGTAAGTTCATCCAGAAGGTGTACGACAACGGCCACATCGACAAGGGTGCGTATGAGGGCTGGTACTGCCCTGGCTGCGAGGAATTCAAGAGCGACAAGGTCCACGCGGAGAACGCCGGCCAGTGCCCGAATCACAAACGGCCGCTCGTGCGGCGATCCGAGCCGTGCTGGTACTTCAAGCTCTCCGCGTTCCAGGATCGGCTGCTGGCATACCTCAAGGAGACCCCCGATTTCGTCCAGCCGGAGAGCCGACGCAACGAGATGATCGGCTTCATCGAAGCCGAGGGCTTGCAGGATCTCAACATCTCCCGCCATGGTGAGGAATGGGGCATCCAACTGCCCTTTGATCCTGAATTCACAATCTATGTCTGGTTCGACGCGCTGCTCACATACATCACCGGCATCGGCTATGGAGATGATGAAGCCGCCTTCAAGAAACACTGGCCCGCAGACATCCACTTCATCGGCAAGGATATCACCCGCTTCCACACACACATATGGCCCGCCATGCTGTGGGCCGCCGGCGAGGAGTTGCCGAAGCAGGTGTTTAGTCACGGGTTTATCAATGTCGAAGGCCAGAAGATGAGCAAATCGCTTGGCAATATTCTCGACCCCATTGCTGATGTGATCAATAAATTCAAGGTACCGATGGACTCGTACCGCTACTTCTTCATGAGGGAATGCCCGTTTCCGGCTGATGGTGATTATAGCGCGAACCGATTCATTGAGATCAACAACTCCGAACTCGCAAACAATCTTGGAAACCTTCTAAGTCGACTCGTGACGATCCCCGCCAAGAACTATGGCGGCGTTCTTGGCGGAACAGCCAACGTCGTACCAGATCCGGTGATTTCTAGCCTTGATTTGCAAGGATTCGTTCAAACCATTCGCGAGCATGTGGAAGGGTGCAGATTCAATGTTGCTCTCCAGGCTATCGTGCAGGATTTCTTGACGCCAACGAATCAGTATCTCGAAGCCAACGCTCCCTGGAAGTTGGTGAAGACGGACAAGGATGCCGCGAAGAAGGTGCTATTCAATGCCGTGCAGTCGCTACGGATTGCAAGCATCCTGTTGAAGCCATTCATTCCTCATAGTGCGAAGTCAGTCTACACGAGCTTTAATTTCGCGAAACCCTGGGACGAAGTGTCCTACTCTGACGCTTCGTCGCTGCAATCCCAACCGCATGATCTCCAGATCACTGCCGAACTTATTGAGGGGAAAGTGAAGATTCTGTTTCCAAAGATCGTGGTCGAGTGACTTCAAGGTGTCGGAGTGAGGGGATGTTCTTTCTGATAATGATCAATGACCGCCATACCTGATCGAACATACGGCCATTGCTACATAAATCTCGCGAACTACTCTTAATGGGATTGGTTTCAAAACCGCCAGGATTGTGGCACCGGCTTCTCGCTGATGCCACAATCCACAGAGCAGCCTCCCGTTTTGCAACCACCCTTGTCAATCCTTGGCCCCGCCCAGCGTGACGGTGATCTTGTACTTCTGGTTAAGGTGGGCGTGGGCCTTGCTGCCCTCGGCACTCGTCGGGAACTTATCGCAGATCTGCTTGAAGGTCTTGATCGCCAGTTCCGTGCGGCCCGCTTGCTCCTCGGTATTGCCGATGTCCATCAGGGCACCTGAAGCGTGCGGGGGTGAGCCTGCCATGATTTGGCGATACAACGCAATCGCTTCGTCCCACTGGGAAAGTCTGCGATAGGCCGTCGCCATGCGGTCGTAGTTGGTGGGGAAGCGATCGGTGCCACGATAGTTCGTGATCGCGTCCTTCCAACGGCCAGCGAAGTAGAGGGTCTCGGCCGTCTCCCACTGCCAGTTGGCGGCGTTGCTCGCATCGGTTGTCAGCAGGTCTCGATAGACCGCAATCGCGAGATCGGGCTTCTTGGCCGTGCGGTAAACGAGGGCGGCCTGGGCCATCCACTTCGCGTTGTGCTTGTCGTCCTTCGCAGCCAGCGTTCGGTAAGTCTCCACGGCCCGGTCGTACTGATTCTCCTCAAGATAGCTCGCCGCCACCTGGGCCTGGCCCTCGATCGCGTCCTGGAATTTCAGGTACGTCTCGCGAGCCTTCTCGCGCTGGTTGTTCTCCTTGTACCACGCCGCAATCTTGCCCAGCAGGGAATCGCTCACTCCCAGAGCCTTGAGCATCTGGTCGAGGATCTCCTTCTGCTTGTCGGGCCGGCCCGCCTGATGCTGGACGCTCGCGGCGGCGTACCAGTAGGTCGCGGTCTCCGCCTTCTTCGCAGGATCGGCGAGGGCTGTCGCCGCCTTGTTCTTGAACCACGAGACGGCGGCATCGGCCAGACGCTCGCCCTTCGACTTCTGATTCGGATCTTTTGAAGCGATAAGATCGCGAATCGCGTTCCCCAGGTGCGGACCGTTCCGGGCGTCGAGCATTTGCGTCGGAAGATCGGCCTCCTTGTAGATCGTTTCGAGGGCTTTCACGCCTTCGTCGAAGTCCCCGATGTTGAAGTAGTGCAGGGCGAGCAGACGCGGCGCCTGAGCGAGTTCACGCACCGCTTCCTTCGGCATCCCGCCATTGCGAGGCACATCATAGGTCAGTTCGCGGAGCAACTCGGCCCGTCGGTTGACGTCCTTCTCGATCGTGGCGATGTCAACGAGATCAAGCCGAGCGAGGGCCGCGACGAAGTGCTTCGGATGGCTGCTGATCGCCTTGGCGTACCCCTTCTTCGCGGCCTTGAGATCGCCCATATCCTTCTGGGTGCGGCCGATGAGCAAGGCGGCGAGCGGGGCCTCGGGCGTTTCGGGGAAATAGTCTAGCACCGTCTGATAGCCGTCCTTCACCGCGGCGTTCATGTGGCGGAGGTGAACCTGGCAGTGGGCCCACTTCAACTGAGCGAACGCGGCTCCCTCGCTGCGTTCATACAGCTTGAGAAACTTCTCGTACTCGTCCGCGGCAGCCTTGTACTGCTTCTCGCGATACAGCTTCTCGGCCGCGTTGAGCTGGAAGCGCTCGGCCTCGCGAAGCTTCGCCCAGCGATCGATCGCCAGTTCGTCGAGCGGTCCGGCCGCGAAGCTGGAGAACGAGACGAACGCGACGAGCAGCATCGCGCCGCCAAGGACGCGAAGGGTCATCACTTTTGAGATTCGAGCCACTTGTCTCTCTCCCGGAAGGAGTAGGCCATGATGTTGACACCGAGCTGATAGCACATCTCGTAGATTTCGCGCTTGATACCCGAATGGTCATCGCGCCAGGCATCGCTGAGGGCGCCAGGGTGATAGTAAACCACCCATCGGCCATCGAGCTTCCAGCCCAGGGGCACGGTGCCGCCGTGGGCGACCACGATCGGCAGGCTTGACATGGCGAAGGGTGCCGTGTGAATGTAGTCGTCTCGCGGGATTGGCACGGGGGTGACACCCGTGAGTTCCGTCATCGTCGCCAGGAACTGTTGATGGAAGGCCGGGCCGCCGAGGTTGTCGCCCAGGACCATGCCGTGACGGTCGACGAGGTAATCGCGAAGCACCTTCTTCTCACGAGGGGTCAGCGAGAACCGGGCGACGCCGCCGACGTAGACCAACGGCGGCGTGACCTTTGGCTCCAGGCTTGCGAGTTGCTCCACGTCGATCGCTTCCGAGGCTTCGGAGATCTTCGCACGCGAGATCCCGGTGCGGGCGCCGAACTCCGCGAGAATGTTGTTATCCCCGCCGATGCCGAAGTTGCGGTCCCAGCCGCGATCAGCGTGCCTGAGGCGAACGAACCGCACCTTGCCCCGACCCGTGCCGAAACCGTAGCCGCCGTCCTTGCCGTCGCCGCGGCCGATGGCGCCGCCCTCGGCGCCCTGTCCTTTCGTGTACTCGTTGCGGGTTTCCTTCTCCAGGACTTCCTTCACCGGGTCGTCCGGCGGCGTGCCCATGCGGACATTGCTGTAAGGGTTGATGATGTACTTCTTGCGAACGACTTTCTTGATCTGCACCTGCTGAGGAGCCATCTCCTGCCCGCCGCCGGAAGGCAGTTCGAAGGGCTCGATGGCCGATGTAGAGCGAGCGTTCAGCGCGAAGTAAAGGACGACGAAGAAGACGACATACATCGCCAGTGCGAGGAACGACTGCTTGAGTCGCTGGCTGTTGCGGCCATAGTACCAGGCGGCGAGGTCGAAGAAGTTCCAGGTCCGGCGCCGCGATCGGCAGATGTCGCCGCCCACGGACCCGAGCACGTCGTTGACACGGTCGCCGCCGAGGGCGAGTTCGGATTCGACACGTCGACGTTCGTAACGCTGAGACAGCGATTCGAGGAGATAAATCGTCCAGGTAAGGCCGATGAGGAACAGCCCGGTCCAGCCCACGAAATCGATCGTGCTGAGGTAGCTAAAGACCTTCAGCGCCGGCAGGCCCCATGAGAGAGCCTGCCACTGCGCGACGAAGGCCAAGCTGGCGACCAGGGCTCGCCGTGGGGTGAGAGAGAATCTCGCCATCAAAAACGTTCCATGGCTGGCGGGGCGGGCATCACTTCCGATCGAGATCCTTGAGGATGTCGTCGTCCTTCTTATCCAGCGGATTCACCTTCGGGCTCGCGGTTTTGACGCCGCTCTCTTTGAGCTTGTCGAGAAGATCCGGGCTCTTGAGCGGCGTCGCGGCAGCCGTTGTGGGAGTCGTCGCCGCTTCGCCCTTCTTCACAGGCGTCTGGGCCGTGGCGGGGGTCTTCGCGTCCGGCTTTGTCGGTTCCGGCTTCGGCGCCTCCACCTTGGGCGCCTCGACAGGCGTCGTCGGTTCCGCGGAGCCGAAGACCTTCGGCAGGTAGTAAGGCAGAACCGTGAGGGCCACGAAGAGCACGGCGGTCGTCAACGTCGCGAGGACGAACGACCCCCTCAAGCTGCTCTCGCGGGGCAGGCCGAGCATCTCACTCGGGGCCCGGCCGCGAAAGCGATCACGGTAGTTGCTAACGTCCGTGCTCGGCGTCGTCGACGCGGTCGTGCCAGGCGTGCCATTCTTGGTGCTCATGGATCTCATCCGAAGAGGACAGTCAGCAGGTTGACGAGAAGCGGTCGGCAGCCCCCTCATCTTACCCGCACCGCCCGGCGATGCAAGCGATGGCTGGGGACGAGGTTCAAGATTCGGAACAGCCCGGTTCACGGCGGAGAGCGAGAAAACGTTCTGAACCGGCCTCAGACTCTTGCGTACGATCGGGCCTGATGCGATAACTATTTTCTGATAGCCCCAGCGCGGCTGGGGCTCTCGCGAATTTCACACTATCGATTCAGGAGTTCGTCCATGAAGAAGTTCGTTCGCGGCCTCGTCCTCGCGGGTGCGATGGCCGGTGTTGTTTTCATTAGCTCCAGCGACTCCTCGGCCCAGGCGACGAAAACTGCACCGGCGCCCGGGGCGGAAGAGAAGACTGGCACCCTCGAACTGTACAAGGATAAGGCCGGCCTGTTCCGCTTCAGGGCCGTCGGTGCCGATGGCAAGGGCATCATGCAAAGCTCGAAGGGCTATGCCACCAAGGAAGATGCCCAGAAGGCGGTCGACTCCGTCAAGTCGATCCTGAGCAAGGGGAAGGTCGTCGAACCGAAGGAGTGAGTGCCAGTTCACGAGCGGTGCGAAGCGTAGACGATCGGTGAGTTTTCACTCGCCCCTCGCTTTATCGTCCACCGCTCGTTTTCGCGGGAGCGAGTAACTGATCGATCTGCTCGGGATTGCGCGAGATGTGGTTGCCGACGCCGTTGAAGAAGAACAGCAGCTGCTCGGCCCCTTGCTCCGCGAGCTTGGGTGCGGTCGGACCCAGCATTCGCAGGATCAGGCTCGCCCCACGGCTCTCGGTGAGCAAAAAGACCTGAGCGACGGGCTGTAGCACCTTCTCACCCTTGGCGTTGGTCGATTCACGTCGAGTGATCACGGCCACGGCTTTCACGGGCACGGTCGGCAACACGCCGGACGGCTTCACTTTCCCGGTGGCATACCACACCAGCCCATCCTTGAGTCGCCCCACGGTCTGCCAGACCACCTCGCTGCCGTTCTCGTCGGTCCAGACGAACTTCCCCTCGCCAGTCGAGGCGATGTCCACGCAGGGGACATGGAGCCGCTTCCAGGCCAACGCCACGCGATCCGGGTGGTCCAGCATCCAGGCGTACTGCTCCGCGGTGCAGGCCACGTCTCCGTTGGAACCGCTCGCGGTGATCGTCGGCTTGTTGAGAACACGAGTGACGACATCGCGAAAGGCGGGCTCGACCACTTCCGAGAGACGATCCGACCTTGGAACGGTCGGCCGACTGCCGGAAAAGGGAACTCCCTCTGCCGCGCGGGCCGAGACACCCAGGTTCAGCCCGAACCCGATGAGCAGAGCAGCCAGGATGTGGCGTCGAACGCTCATGTATCTCCTCGACGAGTCGCCGATCACACGGCTCCACAAGAATCGATCCGCTGGGCCCTCCTTCATGAAGAATTCCTGCCAGGACGCCCTTTCTTGCCCTACTTTGCCGCTCCCACCCCGTTGGGAATCTCCCGGGATCTTTCCCTGAATTGACCGTCTTACGTCGTCGACGTAGGATGAAGCCCTACCGAGGCCACGGGATTGCCGTGGAATCGCTCCGGGGAATGCACTTGCGCTTCGACCAAATCGTGATGCTCTCACTCGCAGGCCTTATCGGCCTGACACCGCTCACCGTATACCTGCTGGGGCTTGGCACCATCGCTCGCCGTCGCCGGCCCACGGTGGTTGCGGGCCGGTGGGATTTCATCGCTCTGTTCCTCGCGCTGTTCGGCTTCCTCCTCTTCGGCGGCGGGTTGCTGTTGTCGTTCCTTCACTCCAATTCGCTCTTCGCGATCCGGGGCAACTGGCAACTCCTCCACGCCACCCTCGCTCAAGAACGCACAGCCTGGGCCTGGACCGCGGTGGCGTACTTCCTGGTGATCGTGGCCCTGGTGGCGTGGGAACTCTTCGCAAGGCGACGCGTGCTGGTGATCTACAACGTGACTCCGGCCGTGCTGGAGCCGATGCTGGTGGAATTCTTCGAGCAGCGGGGCCTGCCGCTGACGCGCGAAGGGTATGTGTGGTCAGCAAAGAGTGGAAGCCTCTTTCGTCTGGAGGCGTTTGAGGCGGGGCGCACGGCAACGCTGCGCTGGATCAACGACAATGAGCCAACCTTGTTCCAGGAAGTCGAACGCCATCTCCGCGAGTGCTTGCCCAGCGTGCTGATGCCAGAGAACCCGACCGTTCTCTGGATTCGCATCGCAGGCCTGGCATCCACAAGCCTCGCAGCCGTGAGCTTCGCGATCCTCGTGCTGGTGATCCGCTGACAGCGAAGATCTGAGGCCAGAGTGGCGAATGACGAATGGCGAAGGCTGAAGTCAGTCGCACGAAGTGGTCTTCATTCCTCATCCCACATTCCTCATTCCACATTCCTCATTCCGTACTCCGAACTCCCAACTCCGTATTCCTAGTGTCCGCGGCGGATGTCTGAGGGCTGGTAGCGTATTTCGATGCGGTAGACGCGCTTCGTGCGGCAGATGATCTCCCATGTCTCGGGATTCACGCGTTCGGGCACGTCCATCTTGTGTACGTCCACAGTCGCATGGAAGCCTCGCTCGCTGAAGACGTCGATCATCATTCGCAGAACGAGCGGGTCGTCGAGAAGCGGATCCTCGGAATTAATGCGGGCGTGGCCGGTGATGCCGTGAGCCTTGACGACGGGCATCATCTTGTCCTCGATGAGGTGCACCACCTTCTCGAAGAGCGGCTTACTTTCCTCCTCATAAGTCTCGAGGCGTTCAATCAACTCCTGCCTGGCGTAGAGCGACATCGCACTGGCGATCGGGATGTTCCGCAGCAGGTCGTAAACGTCCGGGCTCAGTTCGAGCGAACTCTGGTAATCGAACTCGTGGCGGATGTTCTCCTGCACGATGGCCAGGTCGGCCTCGGCGTCGATGTAATGGTAGTGGAAGATCTCCCGCAGGGATTGCAAGGCTTCAAAGGTGTCCTGCTTGAAGGTCGCATAGCGTTTGCGACAGAGGTCCACGTCGAGGTCGGTCGGGCGTTCGTCGAGGAGTTTGCCGACGCTGGTCTCGCGGACGATCTTGTTGTGCTCGCGGATCTCGCGACCCCGTTTCAACTGCCGCTGAACGCTGACATCCTCGGAGACGAACAGCAGGGCGATCCGGAAGAGCGGCTTGCGGAAGAAGCGGGACAGAGGCGTGGCGCGGTACTCGTTGTGAAGTTGGGTCATCTCATGGAAGAACATTTTCAAGCACTCGACCTGCACGTGCGTCCGCGGGAAGCCATCGACGATGACACCTTCGTGGTAGATCGGGTCGAGTAGTTCTTCGAAGAGCAGGCCGATGACCTCGCGGTCGCCGACCATCTTGCCCGCGTTTTTGAGAGCGACCGCCTGGGGCGTGTTAAGCAGCCCGCTGATGACGACCGGGGTCGCAGTGATGCCGCGAGCCCCGGCGATGAAGAGCGTGTTGGTGCCTTTCCCGGCACCCGGGGCGCCGCCGAGCCAGATGAATTCGCGGGGGAAGCGGAGCTTCTCCTTGCCGTGATTTTCGAGGAGATCCTGCCAGACGGCCTTGAAGATCAGGTGGGCGTCCTTGATCTCGAGATCCGTGACGGCCGGCCGCGGCGGAACGGGGGAATCCATGACGGCTCCAGGGGATCAATCATTTCGCAACGGCTTCACTAGCACCTTCGATTTCCGGGCGCTTTGATCGTACTTCTCCCGTCGTGCGGGGGGGAGGTCGTCCGGCGTGCCGAGTCGGAAGCCTCCCTTCTGAATGAAGTATTCGTATGCCTGGGTGCTGAGGCAGAACAGTTCCACGAAGCCGCGGGTCCGGGCGACGCCCTCGACATACGACATCAGCTTCACGCCGATGCCCTGGCCGGTGTAACGGTCGTCGACATAAACGCTGGCGATCTCCGCCTTGTTCTGGTCCGGGTAGGTGTGCATCGCCACGCAAGCGACGGGATTGCGATCCACCTCGAAGACGAAGTAGTCGCCGATGATCCGTTCGACATCGGCGCGTGTCCGCTTCACGAGTTCGTCCGCCTGCACGCCCTGTTGAATCAGGCTGTAGACGGCGCGCACGTCTTTCTTCTGAGCGGGGCGAATCGACTGGTACTCGTTGGCGTAGATCAGGGTGCCGATGCCCTCATTGGAAAAGACCTCGCCCAGGAGGCCTTCTTGCACCCGGCCGTCGATGATGTGGATTCGCTCGACGCCGTCTTTCCCGGCCCGCAGGGCGTAGGTGAGTTTCGTGGCGTTGCCCGAGGCGAGGGAAGCACGATTCTTCTTCAGGTAAACCTCCGCTTCCTCGACGGTCATCTGTCTCACGACGCCGCCGTCCCCCTTGCGGATGCCCCCCTCCGTGGACAGGTAGATCAACTTGACGGCGCGAAGGGTCTTGGCGACTTCGACGGCGACGGCATCCGAATTGAGGCGATAACTTCGGCCGACGCCGTCCATTCCGATGGGCGGGATGACGGGGATCACGTCGTGTTCGAGCAGCGTTTGAAGAAGCACGGCGTCCACGCGCTCGACGCGGCCGGTGAACTGGTGATCGATTCCGCCCAGGATTCCCGCGGGGTGGGCGACCAGGGCATTGGGGCAGGCGCCGCGGAGATCGTTGAGGGACAGGCCTTCGAGGATCTCGTGCGTCACGCGGTTGGCAGCGGTGATCGCGATTTGCAGCGTCGCCGCGTCCGTGACGCCGGTGCCGTCGACATCGGAGGGGGTCATCCCCATCTTCTCGGCGAAGCGCTGCACCTGGAACGCTGCACCGTGAACAAGGGCGACGCGAATGCTCAGGCTGCGAAGCAGGGCAATGTCAAGCAGCAGATTCGCGAAGTTCTCGTCCTCGACGACGGCTCCATCGATGGCGATAACGAAGACGCGGTCCCGGAAGCGGGGCACATACCGCAGGATTTCGCGAAAGTGAGTCAGGCGTTCATGCATGTGGGGAAGAGTGATCGGTGGTCAGTGGTCAGTTCTCAGCCAGAAAGACTGCCACCTCGCGATGGTATTCCCGACAAGACGCTGACGCGGGTTCAACTAGAATAGCATGAGAGACTCCGCACGGCGAATCCCGAATCCCTGCGGTTCTGACGGAAAACTCCTAACGGATCACGGATCAATCCCTCCAGGTGAATCATGCCTGAAAAAGTCGTCATCATCGGTTCCGGCCCCGCCGCGTGGACGGCCGCGATCTACGCGGCGCGCGCCACGCTCCAACCCCTGGTGATCCAGGGCAATCCGTTTAACGATACCAATCGCGTCAACGGCACCATGCCGCTTGGGCAGCTGGCGCTGACCACGGAAGTCGAGAACTTCCCCTCCTGGCCCGCGGGCGATACTCGACAGTATCTCAAGACCGCACTTCAGGCGGACGACCCCGATTTTCCTTACTGGGTCGCTTCCGACAAGCCGCAGCCGACTCATGGCATCAACGGGCCCGAGCTCATGGCCCTGATGCGACAGCAGGCAAAGAACTTCGGCACCCGGGTGGAATCGAAGGATGTGGTCAAGGTCGATCTCCAGAAGCGTCCGTTCACGGTGACCACGCACGATGGCGAAACCGTCGAAACGCTGACTCTGATCATCACTACCGGGGCCCGTGCCAACTACCTCGGCCTGCCCAGCGAGGATCGCTTCAAGAACAAGGGCGTCTCCGCTTGTGCCGTCTGCGATGGCTTTCTGCCTCGCTTCCGTGAGAAGCCGATCGTTGTCGTCGGCGGCGGCGACTCTGCCCTGGAAGAAGCCTCGTACCTCACGAAGTTCGCCAGCAAGGTGCATCTGTTCGTGCGGCGAGACGGCCTGCGAGCCAGCAAGATCATGCAAGAGCGGGCTTTCGCGAACCCGAAGATCGACATCCGCTGGCATCTTGAAGTCGATGAAGTGCTGGGCGACGATAAGCAGGGCGTGACCGCGATTCGAGCCTTCAACAACAAGACGAAGGAAAAGAACGAGCTCCCCGCGGCCGGCCTGTTTCTGGCCATCGGCCACACCCCCAACACGCACTTCCTGGACGGCCAACTCGAAACGACGCCGCTAGGTTACGTGAAGTGGACGACATTGGGGCGCACCTACACGACCGTCGAGGGCGTCTTCGCGGCCGGGGACGTGGCGGATGATTACTACCGACAGGCGATCAGCTCCGCTGGCACCGGATGCTCGGCAGCGCTGGACGCCGAGCGTTACCTGGGGCACCATGGGCTGATCTGAGATCAGGAAGCTCAGGGGTCGGCATATCGCGTGGGGTCCGGAACGCCAGCCTCGGCGAAGCCCTTCTTGCGAAGCTGACACGAATCGCAGTGACCGCAGGCACGGCCATCGCGATCGGGATCGTAGCAACTCAAAGTCAGGCCGTAGTCGACGCCGAGCTTCACCCCCTCGCGGATGATCTCGGCCTTGGTGAGCTTCAAAAGTGGGGAGTGAACCCGGAATCGGCCCCGTCCCTCAACGCCAGCCTTGGTGGCCAGGTTCGCCAGGGCGGCGAAAGCGTCGAGGAACTCCGGCCGGCAGTCGGGGTAGCCCGAGTAGTCCAGCACGTTCGCACCGATGAAGAGATCGAACGCCTCCACCACTTCCGCGTAGCCCAGGGCAATGCCAAGCAGGATCGTGTTGCGAGCCGGTACGTAAGTGACCGGGATACCGTGGCTGATGTCTGCCGTGCCGCGATCCTTGGGCACCGCGATCTCGGCCGTGAGTGCGGAACCGCCGATCGCCCGGAGATCCAGGCGAACCGTGCGGTGCTCCACCGCCCCGAGCGCCTGGGCGACCTCCGCAGCGCGTTCTAGCTCCACGCGGTGGCGTTGGCCGTAGTCGACGCTGAGAGCGAACAGGTCGAATCCCTGGCTTTTGGCGATCGCGAAGGCGGTGGTGCTATCGAGCCCGCCACTGAGAAGAACGACGGCGCGGGGCATGCGAATCCGACTCGTGCCAGGGACGCGAGAATTCGAGAGGCTTCACAGTTCCAGTATAGTAAGGGTGAGGAAAACTCTTTTCGAGAACCTGTTACAGGCTTTCTTTATGGATCACACAGCCACCCCGTCCGTTTCGCAACTCGAGACCTTCCCCAACCCGCGGCCAGGGCGGGAGTACGAGGTTGAGATCGTATGCCCGGAGTTCACGAGCGTCTGCCCCGTGACCGGTCAGCCGGACTTCGGTACGATCACGATCACGTACACCCCCGCGGCGATATGCGTCGAGCTGAAGTCGTTCAAACTTTACCTGCAAGGATTCCGCAGCCAGGGGATCTTTTACGAAGCGGTGACGAATCGCCTGCTCGACGACTTTGTGGCGGCTTGCAACCCTGTGAGGTGCAAGGTGGTGTCGCGATGGACACCACGCGGGGGCATTAGCACGAACGTGACGTGTGTCTATGAAGCTGGGCAGTGATAAACCGTCGGTCACGCTACCTGGATGGCGTTGACGACTCGGCCTTCTGGCAGCACTTCCCTGGCACCGTGGAGGGCCAGTTGCTTGATGTGGAACGAGTCCGTCTTGCCGCGGATCACCACGGCACCGTCGGTCTCTTCCACGGACAATTGCTTCACCCGGCGGTTCGTCCTGTTCAACACGTTCTTCTGTACGATCTCGACAAGGGTTGGCGGCTTCGTACTCATCCGAAAGGATCTCCTGATCGCAGTCACCCGGCTGCTGACACTCCGGGCACCCCTGCCCCGGGAAGTGTCGCGACTTTGGGATAAACTCCCCGAAAGATTGCAGCCTCGACATGAGTGAGCAAATCAGAGACCATCATTCCCGACTGGCCGAACTCTTCAAGGGCATCGGAGGCGATCCCGAGGCGATTGCGGCCCGCCTCAACGCGGGCAACCGCTGTGTTCGCTACGAATGGTGCGCGTCGTTATTACTGGCCACCCTCCGCAGGCCTTCGCGCGTGTATATTACTCAATCCCGCGGGAATCGCTTCCTCCGGGGCATTCCTTACAGTTTGTTATCGCTGGGCCTGGGTTTGTGGGGTGTTCCGTGGGGATGGGTGTGGACTCCGCGGGTCATCGGGATCAATCTGCTTGGCGGGATCGATATGACAGCGGAGATCCGCGAACTTTTGACGGCGGTCCAGACCCAACCGGATGCCCTGAATACGCCAAGCCCGCCTCTGTGAAGCGGACGACTCGTGATTCGGAATCGCTGTGCTCATCCGCACACTGCAACGGAGATTCGAGCGTGGCACGCACCTTCCTCCTCGCGATGCCGGCCCTCCTGGCGCTGACGCTCGCATCGATCCCTTCGACATTCGCCAGCCTGTTCCACCCCAGCGATCCCAGCCTGACGCTGCCCGCCCGGCCGGATGGCACGGGGGAGACGTTGCCGTTCGACGAGTTCAAACGGCGATTCTTCGTGATCACGAACCTCGCCAACAGCGATCAACGCACGGATGATCGCACGCGTGTCGAGGAACGGGCCCTCAAGCTCAGTCAGGAGCGATCGCTGTCGCTTGACGAAACCCTGGCCCTGGCGGTGGACCTGCTGCACCTCGGAGCGGTCTCGAAGCCCAACGCTCCTGCCACCGGATTTGGTGTCGCCCCCACGGCTGCTCCTGCGGGAAAGCTGAACGCCGAGGAAGCCTTCAACCACCTCATTCCCCTCGTGAGGTCGAGCCCCAACTATTACGTGCTCAGCACCCTGGCCCATCTCTACGCGGCTCGCGAGGACTGGACAAGCGCGATCAGCCATCTGGAATCGTCGCTGCTGGACTACAGCCCGCCCCCGGCCGTGGGGAATATCACGCTTGATCAGCAGCGGTGGCAGATGCGCGTGGACAAGGAGTATGTGCTCCCGCTACTGCGGCGGTTCCAGCAGGAGTCGGCGAAACGAAGCCGCCCCGAACCCGAGAGCGAACAGGTGCTGCCGCTGTTCCCACAACGGGGGGAGCCCGTGCGTTTCGTTAACGAGGCGGGGCAGTACGAACCCGGTGTGCTGGCGGCGTCCGAGAAGGCGAAGCTGCCGGCCGACGCGATCGCGATCGTGCAGCAACTGCTTCTGTGGTTCCCGGGCGATAGCCGTCTCTATTGGCTGCTTGCGGAACTGTATGCCGGGGAGGGGAATTTCGAGGCGGCGGACACCATCTTCGACGAGCTTTCCTGGAGCCGGAAGTTCGGCAATCGTCGCGTGATGATGGATCACCGCAACGCGGTGAAGGCGGCCCTGGAAGCGAAGCGAAAAGCCGCGGATGACGAAGCCGTGAAGGCCTTCCCGATCAACTGGACGACCATCGGCGTCTACTTCGGCCTGGTGGCCCTGGTCATAGGATTCGCAGCGTATCGATCGATTCGCCGCGGGATTCGAGGCTGCGGACCAATGGGCTGCGGCTGATAGACTGCTCCCGAAAACGAGGGCTGTGAAACAACCTCGAAAACCGTACTCTCACTCGCGAGGCAGGGACGCCTTGATCGCGTTCGCCATCCGGGAACCGGCGAGCGCCACGCGGGCGAACGCCACCTCCTTCATCACTTTCTCGTAACCCTCCGGCAGCTTCGGCGGGCTCGTCGGCTTCGCGAGGAAGCCGGACACCATCTCCCCCTTCAACCGCTCGTTCTCGAAGCGATAACCCACCGTCTCCGCGAGCTTGCTGCTTTCCTCCGCCCAGATCTTCGGATCCGTGATCGCAATCTGCTCGGGCGTCGCCTGGGAACGTTTCGCTACCAGCCGAGCCAGCTCATCGAGAACATCAATCGCCTGGAACTGGCCGAGAGCGTCGTCCCAAAGGCCGTGCAACCGGGTCGGTGTGCTGTTCTTCTCCACGAAGAAGAGGTTGCCGCCAAGGTCGCCATCCAGCGAATCCTTGGTGAAGAGCGTGGCCGCGTGCAACGGCTGGTGCAGGTCGCCAATGAGATGAAGCATCCAGCAAAGATGCACCGCCCGTTCTTCCGCCGTGCTGCGGGGGTCTTTCAGGCCGGCCATGGCGTTCGGGATCATCGTGAGAATCAGCCCGCGATCCTTGGTCATATCCGCGATGTTCTTTTCGATCTTCTCTCGCTGGGCGTCGCTGGCCCCGTCGAGCATGCGAACAGGCACATTGACGTAGTGCCAGTTCGAGCGGTTATACTTCTGCTTGATCTCACGGCTGCCGCCCTTGATCCAGTCCGACCAAACGGAGGCCTGCATCACGATCCATTCATCGCGATTGGCCTTCGCGGGAATGTCCCTGGCCAGGAACTCTTTGAAATGCGGATGGGCCTTGAGGATTGCCTGCACCTGCTTCTGTTCCGCGTCGCTGAGATTGCGATACGCCAACAGCGAGACGACGCCATGCCCCGTGGCATTCCAGGCCTTCGCCGGAGCCGGCAGCAAGGCGATTGCGAGCAGACCGAGGAAGATTGAACGATTCATAAGTGTTCCAATCAGGGGAACCGCAATGGCGAGACTCCAAGATGGAACGTACGGCATGGAAGGATCGACGAAAAGCCAATCGGGACAAGATTAGCTCCGCCGTTCAGCAAAGGGGCACTGGATGGGCAGGAGTCATATCCGCACGAACAGCCGCTTGCAGTACATCCAGTAAAGCACCAGCCAGAAGCCGAGAAGCACGAGGGCTCCGCGGATCAGCACGTCGAAGCCGGTGCCCAGGCCGGTGAAGAACGATTCGCCCATGTGGATGTCGAGTTGATCGCCGAGGAGCCTGCGGAACAGGAACGGCATGAAGTAAGCCATGATCGAGTTCATGCCGATGACTTTCAACGGGAAGGCCCAGCCGCGCGGGCCGCCGGTGTCGAGCAGGGCGTGGAAGCCGGCGAGGAAGAGCAGGCACCAGCCGCCGCTCAGGAGCGTCCAGGAGGGCGTCCAGATTCGCTTCACGCTGGGGCAGAGGCCGGTTTGATCGAGAGCGATGCCTGCCGCAAGGAACACAAGGCCGACGATCGCGAGACGGGCGATTTTTCGCCAGACGTTCTCGGGAATGCGAAGCCAGGTGCCCGCGATGAGGCCGAGGATCATGGTGGCCAGCGAGGGGACGAAGTTCAGCGTCACGTAGCCGCCGTTACTGTAATTCCAGGGCGATCGGCGCGGGAACTGGTTGAGCAGCCAGCGGTCGATGTCGTGGGCCGGGGAGATGTTTTTATCCCAGTGAGCGGCGAAACCGGTGAGGCCGTGTTCGACGTGCCACCCCGGGGTGACGCCGATGGACTTCAGGTTTGCATCGTGTGCGGGGGGCATGGCCGTCGCGAAGAAAGCCCAGTAGCCGATGAGGATCGCAGCGAAGGCGACCCAGTGCCAGGAGGGGCGGGCGAGCGCGATGAGGAAGAGGAACGGATAGCCGAGGCCGATCTGTGCGAGGACGTTCGTGAAGATGATGTTCGTGCCGGTAGACTTGTCCGAACTATGAATGATCGCGAGC
>Ga0105049_10003478_pt1 | contig 18617 bp, 14 predicted proteins | sample MAT06_FD_78087 | JGI IMG/M metagenome (GOLD analysis project Ga0105049, IMG submission 78087) | Freshwater microbial communities from Lake Fryxell liftoff mats and glacier meltwater in Antarctica - MAT-06 | ecosystem: Environmental > Aquatic > Freshwater > Ice > Liftoff microbial mat | place...
CGAGCGTTTTCCCGCTCGGTGTGGCACGCGGAAAAGAAACCGACGTTCACCTCGATGGCGTGTTCCTCGGCAGCCCGCACGGCCGCACAGTCCGTGTAAAAGTACCAGCGGATGCCGTTACCGGAAGCAAGATTGCGATCCCCGTCGATGGCATGACGGAAACGCCACTCGGCGACTTGACTGTGGTTGTCGGCGAGTTCGCATCCGTCGTGGTTTCGCCCGATAGCGGTGCCGAAATTCGCATGATTCCGGGCACAGCCGATGGCATTCTCGCAAAACCGGGCGATGCCCAAATTGTCCGGTTTACGGCGAAGAAAGGCGACGTGCGGATCGTCGAAACGCACGCGCGGCGGCTCGGCTCGCCGATCGATACGAGCATCGAAATCCTCGACGCGACTGGTACCCCCGTCATGCGTGCCACCCTGCGGAGCGTGGCAAAAACCTGCGTCACGTTTCGCGATCACGATTCAGCAAACCCGAGTATACGCCTCGAAGCGTGGAACGAACTTGCGGCGAATAATTTCGTCTACGTCGGCTCGGAACTGATGCAGATTCGCGCGTTGCCGAAAGGCCCCGACGACGATGTGCAGTTTGTGCAAGTCGCCGGACAACGGATCGGGTTTCTCGATACGACACCGGCACACCATGCGTTGAATACTTCGGTTTATAAAGTCGAAATCCACCCGCCGGGCACGGTGTTCCCACCGAACGGACTGCCGGTGTTCCCCGTCGCGTACCGCAACGACGACGGTGGGAATGGCTATCGCCAGGACTCGCGGATTTTCTTCGAAGCCCCTGCCGATGGCACCTATCAGGTGCGCGTGAGCGATTCGCGCGGCTTCGGCGGCGCGAACTACAGTTACCGCCTCACCGTGCGACCTCCGCGCCCGGATTACACCCTGACAATCAACCCAGTGTCGCCGGGCGTTTGGAAGAACGGTGCCATACCCCTGACCGTGACGGCAACACGGATCGACGGCTTCGATCGCGCGATTCGCGTGAAACTCATTGGCTTGCCGAAAGGCTTCGAGGCAATCGAAACCGAGATCGAAGCGGGTCAGACGTCTGCTACATTCGGGCTGTTCGCCGCAGCCGATGCGGTGAATGCAACCGTCGCGTGTCAGGTCGAATCGTCCGCGATGATCGCCGGGAAATCGATCGTTCGCACGATCGATTTCGGGATGCCAAAAGTGATCGAGCCAGGCGATGTCGCCACGACGACGGACGTCAGCGAAGTCACGATCATACCTGGAGGGCAGACGCGATTGCGGATTAAAATCGAACGCCGCAACGGTCTCGATGGTCGCGTCCCCGCCGATGTTCGAGGCCTGCCGCACGGCGTCCGCGTGCTGAACATCGGCCTCAACGGCATTCTGTTCACGCCACGCGACACCGAACGCGAAGTCGTGATTTTCGCCGAGCCATGGGTAAAGCCAATGCAAATCCCGTTCGTTGCCCTCGCAAAAAGCGAGCGAAAAGGCACCGAACACGCAGCGAAACCAGTAATGTTAAAAGTCGCTGCGAAGTAGCGATTATGCCTCGACTTCGGTTGGCCCATATGCGACTACCGTCGTGTCGGTGAGCGGAAATCGTTCGAGAACTTTGCGAATATCCTCGAGCGATACCGACTCGAAGCGATTCAGTTCTACATCGATGTCGTGATACTCGCCGTTGTAAATCCATGCCGAGGCAATCGAGCGCATCCGCCCCATTGGCCGCTCCGAATGGCGCACGATTCGCGACGAGATTTTGCTCTTCGCCTGATCGAGTTCATCGGCCGTGATGCTGTTCTTTTGCACTTCGGCGAGCACTCGCAACATGATCTCCAGGTTCTCGGCCGCTTGGGTTGGCTCGCAACTAAATGAGCTACCCGTGGTGCCACTTTGCTGGCTTTGATCGATGCTGCAACCGGCGGACTCCGCGTGACCGGGGTGGATGAGCTCCCAATAAAAGCGGCTACCCGTGTCGTCGCCGATGGCGAGCGCGAGTGTGGCGGCGGCGTAGCGGAGTGGGTCTTCAGCAGCGGGGCCGGGCGAGAACAGCATCACGTGTTCCTGGGCGACGCCTTCCTTGGCCATCCGGTGGTTGCCACCCGCACCGGGTACGGCCAGCAGGTTCTCGCGCACGGCGGCGTCACTCGGCCAATGGCCGCATTGCGTTTCGATCATCGCGATGAATTCGGGCCAATCGAACTGCCCCGCCACCGAAACTAGGATGTTCGGTGCCGTGTAACGCGAATTGAAGTAGCCGAGCATCTGATCGCGCGTCAGGTCGATGATGCTCTGCGAAGAACCGAGAATCGTGTTCCCAAGCGGGTGGTCGGCATAATAGATCTTCTTCGCGTACTCCCCCGCCGCGAACGATGGCATGTCTTCGTACATGCCGATCTCTTCGAGGATGACTTTTTTCTCCGTCTCGAAGTCTTCCTCGCGCAGGCTCGGTCGCAGAATATCCGCAAGGATATCGACCGCCGTTGCCAGATATTCCGGCAACACCGCCGCGTAAAACACGGTCGCTTCTTCGCTGGTGTAGGCGTTGTAACTCGCGCCGATGCGGTCGAAGTGCAGGTTCACATCGAGCGCCGTGCGGCGTGGCGTGCCCTTGAACAGCATATGTTCGAGGAAGTGCGACACGCCGGATACGGGCGTCGTTTCGTCGCGAGAGCCGGTGTTCACGAAGAACCCGACGCCCACCGAACGGGCCGTCGGAATCGTCTCGCCGATGATCTGCAAACCGTTCGCGAGGCGATGCGTGTGGAATGGCATTGTCGACCCAGTGTGTAGTGGAAGTTACGCGGGCAGCACTAGGGGTGCCGGGCCGAGCGTGACGAGTGTCGGTGTCTCGAACGGGAACGCGCTGGCGTAATCGAGCACGGCACTCACGTTGAGGCCGTCGATCTCGCGTTGCGTTTCGTCGAAGGATCGAACTCGGCCGAGGTGGTACCAATCGCGAGCGATGGCCCCGGCCCTTGCGGATGTCGATTCTTGCTGCATGATGAGCGACGTCTTCAAACTCGCCCGCATACGGTCGATCTCGTCGATCTCGACACCGTCCTTTAACCGTCGCAGTTCGGCTAGCATCACGTCCAACGTTTCCTGCGCCCGTTCGGCACGCGAACCGGCACAGGCGTAGATCGTACCGCGGTCCTTGAGCGTTTCGTGGCTCGCGTACACCGAGTAACATAGGCCACGCTTCTCGCGCACTTCCGTAAACAACCGCGAACTCATCCCGGACGACGAGAGCACTCCAACCGCACCGCGTGCGGCGAAGTACGCCGGGTGCGACATCGGCACGCTCGGGAACGCGATCGCGATCTGCGTCTGTTGCGTGTCTTTGTGCAAATGCTCGGATGTGGGCACGCAATCGGTCGGGGTGTTCTTCGTCACTTCCGCCATCGGCCAATTGCCGAATAGCTCTTCGGCCTTGTCGCGGATCAGCGACCAATCGATGTTTCCTGCAATGGACAAAATCGTCCCGTTGGGCCGTAATTGCTTGCGATGGTGGTTGCGGAGCGAGGCGATCGTCACGGCCTCGATGCCTTCCTCCGAACCGCAGCGGTCGCGGTTGAGCGGCGACGGATAATAGCGTTTGCGCAGTTCGATCATCACCTTGTCTTGCGGCGAATCTTCGAGGCCTTGCAGGTCTTGAATGAGCAACGATTGCACCGACTCCAACTCCTCTTCGGGGAGCGTTGGCCGCAAGACCATGTCGGCAAAGAGTTCGAGCGCGAATGGCACGTTGCGTGCTAATGTGCCACCGAACAGGCCCATGTTCAACAGGCCGACGGTTTCGCCGTGATCGACGCCGAGGCGGTCGAATGCCAGCGATAGTTGCTCCGCATCGCGTTCGCCGGCCCCGCGGGAAAGCATCTCGGCGAGGATCGCGCCCATGCCGAGTTGGTCGGGCGGATCGTAGGAACAGCCACCGGGTATGAGGAACGAAACGGTTGCCGAACGGACGTGATCCATGCGTTCGGCAAGGATCGTCAAACCGTTCGGTAAAGTGAAGTGATTCACGTCTTGTTTCACGGGTTCGATCGCCTTCCTTCGCGGGGTTCGGTGACGGCGGGAAGTGCGCCGACAACAACCCGGTCGCGTTTTGCCTTAATTGCAACAGTTCGGTATATGGTTTTATCGATAGTAAACCCGAGTTTTAAGTAGAGTCGTATCGCGGCGACATTCCCCACCGTCACATCGAGTTGACCCGTTTTCGCACCTGCCGCATGCAAGCCGTGCAACGCCTTCCCGATCAGCGCGATACCGAAACCGGATCGCCGATGTCCGGGAACGATGCCGACATTCTGAATCAAGCCGATGCCATCGTCCTCGACGACACCCTGCACGGTGCCAACGTATACGCCATCGATCGCAAGTAGCCACGTGGCACCCGCACAGAAACCCTCGGTGTCGCAGATCGAACGCATGAGCATCTGGCAACCCGTACGATTCGCGAGGTTCGGGTAAACGAGCGCATCCGGCTCGTAAACGAATGACTCATAAATAGTCATCGCGTGCGAATCGATCCACGAGTGATGCCACGGCACCCACTGGCAACGCTCGGGCAACGCCATAACCGCCACCGCGAGTGGCAACGCGCACGTCATGCGATACCGCGGAAACACCCGAGTCATTGGCCGACCTCTTCAAACTGCGAACAATAATCATCGTATAAATAGCGACAACTGCTATCCATCGCGGCGATTGTTGGTAGCGGGAGAATGACTTAGGCACTTACCACCCCACCCATCCGTGGACTCATTCCCGAATTTCGGAACCAACCTAACCCACTAACGACTTACGTCCGATTTCGATGGTCGCAATCCACGCCAGAACCAAAGTTTCAGTGGTTACCCACACGAAAGCCAATAGTCAAAAAATCGGAAGAGACACGACTTAAGCCGGAATTCCGACGAGGCGCGAAAGTGTCTCGAATTGTCGGGAAAGTGTCGGTACTTTCCGCGAGTGTCAAACCTTGTCACCTGCCGTATGCGTGTTCAGTTTGCCGAGCGTACCGATGTCGGAGTGGGCGCGACTTCGAGTTTGATCGCCACTTTTGAATCGATCATGGCCATGAAGACTTTCGCCTCGGCGGGTGGGAGTTCTTTCAGTGCTTGCAACGTTTGGCCGACTCGCCAGAAGTAGAATTTGTCCACCGGTGCTGGCGCGAGCATTCCCATGCCGCCAATCGCGGAACCGATTGCGAGCGTGGCGGGTGATACCGTCGGTTTCGTAGGCTTCTGCGGCGGCCACTTTGCCTTCGGTGCATCGGCTGCGGGCTTCTCCTCGGCGGGTTTTGCTGGCACGATCGTCTCGGTCAGAAACATGCCGTCTTCGTGGAAGCCGTTCACTTTGAACGTGCGGTTCGTGCTCGTGAATTCTTCGCTAATCACAAGCTCATTCCCGGAATCGAGTGGCTTCCGCTGATTGTTCAGGAAGTAGTATTTCCGAACGTCGACCTCGGTCTTTTCGCCGGTGCGTTTGAGACGGATCGCGTAATACTTGTTGCTGGATATATCCCAGATGCCCGCTTCGGGCGTACCATCGGAGCTTCGCACGATACCGTTCAGCTTGATGTATGGGCTGATGTCTTCCAACGGTTTCGCGGGTGGCGGTACCGGTAATTCGGTAGCTTTGACGATTTTCTCGGTGGGTAACGGCCCGTGGTACGGATCTTTTGCAGCCATCACGAGGTAGTTGCGCTCGGATGTCGCGAGCAGTGGCACGAACTGTTGCGGGTTAATGACGCGACCCGCTTCAGGCGAGTTCGAGACGGCGAAATAGCCCGCGCCACCCGCCACGGCGGCCACCGATGTCGGGATCGGCAACAGCGTACGTCGGTTCTCCGCACCATCGAGAATGATCGCTTCCGTGTTGATAATCACAGTAAGATCGTTACGGTCCGCGGTGAAGATCCCACGACGGCTCATGACGGTCGAACCTTCGTCGCTGCGTTTCACTTCGAACCAAACGATTTGGTGTAACAAGTTCAGGCGGTAATACTCTTGCAAGAACTTCGTCAGGCTCGGCAGGTCGACTTTGGTGAGACGAATCGAGTAACCGATCCGCGAATAGGCAGGGCGCTTCGGTGCGAGTAGCGGTATCGAACGCATGTCCGAATTGTCTTTGGAGGCGATCGTGTAACCCGGTGGGATACCCGCGTTACGCAGTAACCGCGTCAGCATCGCTTCGTATTCGCGGCGAGCCACATCGGGTTCGCTCGGCAAGCTACGCTTCTTCGCGATGGTCAGTCGTCGCAGGTCTTTGCGTAAATTCGTCAGCTTCTCGTCTTTGTCGGAATACTCCTCGGAGAGCCTCGCGAGTTGCGTTTTATTTTCCTCCAGCGGCGCAATCACGAGTTGATACGCGGCAAACAGTAAGCCGCAGATGCCCATGATGCCGAGGACGATAATCAATTTGCGTTCGCGGTTACTCATCGGGAAGCCCCTCCACCGAAGTTCTCGTCGTCGATGCTGTCCGGTTTCGCGCCCGGCACCGGTGCGACAATTGCAGGTTCGATCTTCTTAGGAAGCGTAGCCGTGATCTTCCGCGTGAACTCGGTCGCCGGTCGGTGTGCGATCTGCGCTTCGATCACAAACTGCTGCATCGTCGATTTCGCGGTCGCCGAGCCGCTGCTACCGGCAGTGGTTTTGCGTGCCCCGGAGTAATAGCGATCGCGGGCGGCATCCATCGTCTGGACGAGTTTCTCGGCGAGGTCGCGGTCGGCGATATTTGCCGAATCGGTCGTGACGTTGAGCTTGATCGTCGCCACGGGCTTCGGTGCGGTTTTCTTCCGTGTCGATGCGGGTGACGTCAGTAACGCGGCTTTCTCTTTTTCCTTTTCTTTCTCGGTCGGCGACGGCAACGCGGTACCGAGGAACGATGTCAGTTTCATTTTGTTAATGTCGGGGAAGCGGTCGGCCACGTCGTAAAGTTCGTCGAGCCAGACGACCTGCCGGGCGTCGAATTCTTCGGCGGCGGCGAGGCGTTTGCCGTCCATTTCGAGCGACTTCAGGTCGTTGTCGACCTGTTCGACCTGCGCTTTCATGTCGGCGACTTTGCGGTTCGATTGTTCGACCAGGAGGTATGCACCGAACGCGAGTGCACCCAGGACTAAGGCACCGGCTATCACGCCAACCAGTACGCGGCTGCGGTTCGGGCTGCTCGACGCACGCGGTTGGCGTGGCTGCATGAAGTTGATCGGCGTCGGGCCGACGCCACTCTTTGCCGCAAGTTGACCGACAACACCCGCGAAGCGGCCCCTCAGTGGCGCGGGGATCGTATCGGCGACGCGTGAATTGCCGAGCGGGTCGAACGCATGGACCGGCACCGGCAGGCCCGTTTGCAGCCGCGCCGTCCAGCCAACCGAACCCGATGGCGATTCGGCGAGATAGATCGCCTGTACCGAATCGCCGCCCGATTGCGACGTGTACACCGTGAGGTTGCGTTTCAGTTCGCCGAGCAAGCTCGCTTCGCTGGCCGTCGCCGGGCCGGGCAGCGACCGCGAGAAGACGATTTGCCCCGACCGCGTGACGGTGAATTCGCCGCCCGTTTCGCCGAGGGTGAGTACGCCAATCGCCGCATCGGCCCGTTCGGGAGCGACCACCGCACCCGATGCAATCGCGTGCCCTGCTGCGGCCGCCGCTGCGAATGGCCGTGGCGTCACGCTCGCCAACTTCAACCCGGCGACTTCGCAAAACACTTTCGCCGCCGTGAAGGCATCCTTCCGCAAGAACGCAACGAGTGCCTTGCGTTCTCCCGACGATGCGTAACCGAAATGGATCGGCGAGTAATCGAGGATGACTTCTTCGGGTGCGTCGGTGAGTTCCTTGAGTGCCTGGAAGCGAACGATTGCGGCTTCGTCTTGCGGTGGCGACGGCGGGTGTTTAATCTCTTTCAAGACGACGCGGTCGCGGCCGATGGTGAGCAACACCGGTGCGGGTGAGATGCCTGCGTCTTTCAGTAGTTGCTTAAGTTTGCCGCCGAGTTCGACCGCCGTCGATGGCGAGAGCGCCTTTGCGCCGTCGCTAATAACGAGCGTGCGCTCGATGGCGAACTGCCCGCGCGTCAGGTTGCCAACGGCGACGAACAGGCCATGAACATCGGCATCAACCGACAGGTAACGGGCCAACGCGGTGACTCCTGGTGGTTATTGTCTCGGTGGCGCAAACCCGAGGCCGAGTTCGGTCAGGTCGCGGAAGTACACGATCCGCGGTTTGCCGCCGTTGATGTCGATCACGGCTTCGACGCGGGCCACTGGCCCACCGCGGCCGAAGTAGCCGATCGATTGCACGCGGTACGTCTGCGTATACCCCGTGATGTATCGTTCGATCTGCCGAAAAATATCGGGTCGCATCCCCGCTTGCGTGACGAGCCACGAACCGGTGGCATATTCGGCGGTACCCGGCGACAGGTTCGCACGTGCGGCGACAGCCGCGGCGGCGTCTTCGGGCGTGACGCCTGGCAGTACTGCGAGCAGCGGTTGCGGGGCCGTATTCACGTTGATACGCGGGTTGAATTCGTATCCGTTCTTGCACGTCAACTTATCGAGCAACATCGGCAAAATCGTCTTCAGGTATTCCGGTGAATTGAGCGGCGAATCGATGATCACACTCGGGGCATTCGGTAGTGCGCCGGGAGCACGCGGCAACGTGACGCGCGTATTCACGAGCGTTAATAGCGAGTTCGCGATTGTTCGTTTCGCTTTGCCGCTCGACTTCAGCGATTGTTGCACGGCGGCGTTCAGTTCGGCTGGCCCGCCCTTCACGGTTTTGCTCGGCATCGGAATCAGCGTGCTGGAAACGGTATACAACCGATACGCAATCGCGTAATCGGCGATCGCCTGCCCAACCGCTTCTGCGATCTTCTGGTTCACTTCCGCTAGCGTCGTCCCGTTCACGTAATATCTCGGTGCTCCCGTCGAATCGACGTACAGTTCGCGGCCGTACACCGTGAGGTAATCCGACCAGCCACGCGAAAAATCGCCGCCGTTGCTCTCGCCCGGATCCGGAATGCCATTGCGGTTGCGGTCGTTGCCGTAAAGCAGTTCGGGCGTCACTCCGCGTACGAGCAAGAGTTCGTCGATCGTACTCAGTGGACCGTTCTTCGGCTTGTACTCAGTGTAGGCACCCGCTTCGGCACCGCTCGCGCGTTGATCTTCATCGTCATCCAACCAGTCGACAATCGCGTCGGCGAGTTCTTCCGTCATGTTCGGTAGAAGTGTAAGCATCGCGTGCAACGACTCACCGGAAGAATCGATCCGCATCATCGCGTTCAGGCTGATTTTGCCACCTTCATCGGTTACGCCGTACTTCCGCGTGAACTTCTCGGTGCTGGCATCGCCGTTATCGGTGATGTTGAGCAACGCGAACCGCCCGCCCTTTCGCGCGCCGTCACTGGAGCCGATTGTCACGTTCGAGAATGCTTGGTCATTGTCGTACGGATTGTTCCCCAGCACGTTCGCCATGGTGTTGGGGTCGGCGAGCGCAGCCGCAGCGTAATGCACGCCAGAAATCGCGTGGGCTTTCGCCTGCGCCGCTTCCATCGAACGATACGCGACCCGATACTCGGCCGACATCGAATCGGCAAACTGATACGCGGACAACGACAGCACTACGATGACGAGCAGCACCGCAATCAGAACGTAACCGTCGCGCTGCGCGTACGATTTTGCGGGAAGGATCATTCGGTGCCTCCCGTGGTCGTGGTGGCGGGGTCTTCTTCGGGAGCGGGGGGCGTGTAAAGACCGACCGCGGCGCGAACGGGGAAGACGTGCTGAATCGTTTTACTTTGCGTGGCACCGAGTACCTGAATCACAAGCGTCATCCGGATCGCTCGCGGTGGACCTTTCACCGATTGCTCGTCGTCGGTGAGGTCCGAACCGGTCCATTCGGTTTGCCATGCGGAGCCGTCGAAATACTCGACCGTCATGTCGAGAACTTCATCGGAAATGAGGTCGTCGGCTTCTTGCGAACGATCCGGGTCGGTCGAGTTTCGCACGCCGTCAGCGGTCACGTATGGCTTCTCTTGCCGACAAAGTCCGCCACTCGAACCGAGGTAGTATGTCACGCGGCGCAAGTCCGGCGGGAGCGTCTTCGCCGACGCCGCCACGGCCATCGCGAGTTCTGGATTCACGAGCGCCGTCGGCACCCGGCTAACGAACAGCGTGATCTGTTTGTCGTTCCCGACGAGGCCACCCTGGAACGGCACATCGGCAGCCGCAGTGCCTTCGGGCAACGTCAACGCACTCGTGTCGGCTACTGCGATCGCATCGGCAGCTACGGTGGCCGATGGTGTAGTTGGTGTTGCAGCGGCGGTCGTGGTTGCCGGTACGCCGCCGCCGGACTTCACTTGCATCGGGCCGATGCATCCCGTGAAGTCGATCGTCATGCGATTGACGATCGCACGTGAAAGATCGCCTTTCGCGACGGCTTCGCGGCCGGCATCGGTTTGCCGTAGTGTCAGGTCGAACGCGACGTACAACGCACCGAGCAGCATGATGCTGATCGCGCTCGCCAGCAGGACTTCCAGGAGCGTGTAACCGCGGCGAGTGGTATGGCGTACGATCATGGCGTGGTCCCCGCAGTCGCGGTCGTCGTGGGTTTCACGGCCGCTGCGGCGTTGCCCATTTGTGCGGGGTCGAGGATCATTTGCGTCAGCGTTACCGTTGCCGAGCGGCCTTTGCCGGTGTGGCTCGCGGTAATCGTTACCGTATACAGGTTCGGCACGTCGGACTGCACCGAGTCGATCGAATATTCCCAATCGGTTTCGACTTCGAACGCGCCACCCGAACCGCCGGTAATCGAGATCACGCCCGCTTCGACTTCGGCCATCTTCGATTGAGCTAGCCGCGTGCCCGTGGCGTAGTTCAGCGAGTCAATGGCGTTCTCGCTGCCCAAGTCGACGAGGCGACCGATGGCGGCAATCGAAAGCAAAAAGATCGCAAGCGCGATCAAGACTTCGATGAGCGTAATTCCCCGTCGCTTCGGGAGCGTCGTCACGATCACGGTTTGGCTCCCCCTGCTGCGGGCATTTTGCTCGTCGTCGTCACACCCGTGAGGCCGCGAACGGTAATGAGTACTGGCGTTACGCCATTCTCGGTGACGATCAACTCTGCACTATCTTCGCGGCAGGTACCATCGGCTAAGAATGTCACAACCCGCTTCCACCCGGAACTGTCTTGTACGGCAAAGTCGGCTTCTTCTTCGGTCAGTTGTAACGTCACGCCTTTCGGCAAATCGTCTTCGCGAATCAGGATCGGGCTGCTGTCGTCGTCCGAAGTCGCGACTTCGCCGAGCGCTTCGTAGGTATCCGGGGCAATGCGAATGCGACGGCCATCTTCAGAGATGGCGAAGCGGTATGCTTGCCCGTTCTCGATTGCCTTCGAGCGAGCTTCGGCCATGCGGCCGCGAACCATATCCGCAGCCGCCTTGACGTACACATCGCGTCGCGTCGCCGTCAGCGTGGGCAAGATAACGCCGCCGAGAATGATCAGCACCGCCATCACAGCAATGAGTTCGACGAGAGTGACCCCGCGACGTTTTCGTTGAGACATCAAGGTTACCTACTTTCGCGGCCAGAAGATCTCTTCGCCTTTAATGACCGTGAAAAACTGGATGCGGTCTTGTTGTTCCGCATTCGACATCGCACGAATCTGATACTGGCTGCCATATGGGTCGCTCAGGGCCGACGTTCCTTGCGTCATGTAAGGCGCGAGTTGCGTGATGTCCGTCAACTCTTCATCGGTCTTCAACTTATACGATTGGTAGGCCGTGTTGAGGGCCTGCATGTCCATCAGGGCTTTGTCTTTCTTCGAGTCGTCGAAGAACTTGAACACGTAAATGCTCGACACCGACGCGAGCACCACAATGATGGCGACAACGACGAGAACTTCGAGAAGTGTGAAGGCCGAGCGACGCGAATGGGAGCGGCGGGCAAGGGAAACGATCATTGGCAAACCTCCGTAAGGGTGTCGAGAAATTCTACCGTAACATTAGGCAGGGAGCGAGTTAATAAATTATGAGAGAACCGCAGTCATGAGTCGGCACCACCAACGGCAGACCCCATCTTAAACACGGGCAGGAGCAGTCCGGCGACCACCAATAAGACGACGACGGCCATCACTAACAACATCAGCGGCTCGAGAAGCTTCACCATCAACTCGAGGTTGCGAGCGGTTCGCTTCTCCAGACTGTCGGCAATGTCGATCAGAACCTTCTCGAGGCTGTTCGCTTCCTCGCCGACCGCGATCATTTCGACGACATCGTGCGGAAAGTACTTGCAACGCCTCAGTGGGTCGGCGAGTTTCTGCCCGCTCGTCACGTTCTCGGCGGATCGCTCGATCGCCTCGGCGAGGACTTTGTTCCCCGTGGAATCCTTGGCGATGTTCAGCGCCTTCAGAATCGGGATGCCGTTGTGTAGCATCGTACCGAGGATTCGCGTAAACCGGGACAGCGAGAGCGCGAGGAAGACACTGCCGAACAACGGCAACTGGAGTCGGAGGGCGTCCGCAGTGTACCGCCCCGGCCCGCGCGACCACCAGACCAACGTCGCAATTGAGCCAACGACCACAATCACCAACACCACGCCCACCCACGATTGCAACTGATGGCTCGACCAAATCAGTGCCGTTGTTAGTAACGGCAGTTCGCCCTTGGCCTTAAGTTTTTCGAAGATCGGCTCGAACTTCGGCACGAAGAAGATCACGAGTACGTTCAGCACGAACAACCCTGCGAGCAACAGGAACGCCGGGTACGCGAGTGCCCCGATCACCTTCGCTTTCAGATCTTCCTGGTGTTCGACGAACACGGCTACGCGCTTTAGCACGTCTTCGAGGAAGCCGCCTTCTTGCCCCGCGCGGATCATGCTGATTACGAGTTCGTCGAAGACTTTCGGGTGTGCGGCCATCGCCTGTGCTAACCCCGTACCGTCTGCGACTTTCATGCGGACGTCGCGAAGGACACTGCTGAGCCGCTTGCTGCTACTTTGCCGTTCGAGGATTTCCAACGAGCGCAGCATCGGCACGCCGGAGTGCAACAAGTCCGCAAGTTGTGCGTACGTCGTCGAGAGTTGTCGCTTGCTGACACCACTGAAAATGAAACCGCCACCCGACTGGCTGGCCGCCACTTGCGTAATGCGAATCGGGAACAACCCTCGCCCATCGAGCATCGTAGCCGCTTCGCGTTCGGACGCCGCCGTGAGCGTGCCCGTCTGTTTGGCTCCGGTACTCGCAAGGGCTTCGTAAGTAAAATCGGGCATGATGTTCCTGGTGCGTTAGCTGATGTCCCCGGCGGTGGTGCGGCCGACTTCGTCGATGGTTGTGGTGCCGTTGAGAATCTTGCGCCAGCCGTCGCTACGCAACGTCGACATGCCGTGATTGAGAGCCTCGAGGCGGATCACGTTCGAATTCACCCGCTGGACGACGAGATCTTTGATAATGTCCGTGTTAACTAGCAACTCGTGGATGCCGGTCCGCCCGCGATACCCCGACTGACGGCACGATCGGCAACCGGCCCCCATCTGGAGGCGGACCGGGCTGCCGTCGTCGTTGAGTTTCTGCGGGAAGTCGATCGGCAGTTCTTCGGTAACCGGCACATATTCTGTACGGCAGTCGGCGCAAATCGTTCGCACCAGACGTTGCGCCAACACGCCTTCCACTGTCGAAGCGACGAGGAACGGTTCGACTTTCATATCGATGAGGCGAGTGAACGCGCTCGGGGCGTCGTTGGTGTGCAGCGTGCTGAACACCATATGCCCCGTCAGCGATGCCTGAATCGCAGCCTCGGCGGTTTCGAGGTCGCGCATTTCGCCGATCAAAATAATATCCGGGTCGTGCCGCAAGATCGACCGCAAGGACGATGCAAACGTCAGCCCGATCTTCGCGTGCGTCTGAATCTGGCAGATTCCCGGTTGCTGATACTCGACGGGGTCTTCGACGGTGATGATCTTCGTCGATTCATCTTTGACTTCGTTGAGTGCGGAATAGAGCGTAGTCGATTTCCCCGAACCGGTCGGCCCCGTGACGATGACGATGCCGTGAGGCAGGTCGATCAGCTTGCGGAACTTGCGGTCGATTTCGGGCAGGAAGCCGATGCTTTTTAGACTGAAAACCATGCGGCTTTTATCGAGTAGCCGCATGACGACGCCTTCGCCGTGAACCATCGGGATGATCGACACGCGAACGTCGACTTCCCGCCCCGAGACGCGCATCTTGATGCGCCCGTCTTGCGGTAGACGCTTCTCAGCAATGTTCAATCGGGCCATAATCTTCAAACGGCTGATGATCGCCGATTGAAAGCGATTGATCTCCGCGGGTAGCTTCTGCTCCTGTAGCAAACCGTCGATGCGATATCGGACCCGCAACCCCGTTTCCTCGTGTTCGATGTGGATATCGCTCGCCCGCTCGTTCGATGCCTCGACGAGGATTTCGTTCACCAACTTGACGACCGATGCTTCCTGCGCTTGTTTCGCCAGTTCGCTATCGTCGGTCTCCATGTCGTCGAGAAACTCGATGTCCGATTTACGATCTTCGACGAGGCTACTCACCGTGTCGCCACCGACACCAAAGTGAATCTTGATGAGCCGAGTGATTTCCTTCGGGCTGCCGAGGACGGGGTGAATGTGCAGCCCCGTGAGCGTGTTCAATTCGTCGATCGCGTAGGCATCGTACGGGTCGCCCGTTGCTACCGTCAGCGTGCCGTTGTGGCGGGCGATCGGCATCAGATTCTTACGGTGAAGCAATTTCAACGGCACCGCAACCAGTGCCTCGGCTTCGACTTTCGTCAGTGTGAGATCGACCCAGTCCATGCCGAATTCTTCGGCGAGAATCGGCAGAAGGATCTCCTCCTTCACAAAGCCTTTTTCGATGAGCGTGAGGTGCGGGGCTTTATCGGCAGCGGCAGCCACGGCATCGCTCGCCCGTCCGACGTCGGAGTCGGACAGGATGCCGCGTTTCGCCAGTTGCTGAATGATCTGCATAAGACATCTGCCGCGGGAACGCCGATTTCGGATGCTCTCAATTTACGAATATAACCGCGACCGGATGAGAACGTGCTGAGTCTGCGGGAACCGTGCCGATTGAATGCGCAGTGTTCGAACGGTTGTTCGGGTCGAACCGGTTACGGTGTGGGGCAGCTTCCCGTGTCGCATGCCGCACGGGATCGCTTCGGCAGTTTCGGGCGAATCCAGGCGAAAATCACGTACCCGAGATTTGCAAACGGACGTAGCCACCACTTTCGCGTTAGCCATGCCATCCAGCGGAACCCCGGCACCGATTGCCACATCGCGATCAGGGCATCGACCCCCGTAATGATCTCGCCACTCTGCCGTTTCACGTGCATCGAGTGATTCACCGCCGCCGCGTCGAGGCCATACGATTTCGCATCGAACTCCGGCAACGAGATGTCGACGTAACCGAGCGTGCCATCGGTCACCCGACGACGAAACATGTCGATTTCGCGCGAGCAAAGTTGGCACAAGCCATCGTAAAAGATCGTCAACTGCGGTGCGTTCATGGCAAATCCTCCAGCCATTAATAGACACGGCTGGCAAGAAGCGACGTAAGTCACGATTCGTGTGGGTGCTGGCAGATGAGTCGGTACCTGCAGGTCAACGCCGTTCGCATCCGCGTTTTTGTTTAATCGGCCATTTCGGCGTAGATCGATTTGAAGCGATCGGTACAGAGGCGGAATGCGACCATGAGGCTTGGGTCGAAGTGGCCAGGGGAGGCGTCGCACATTGTCATTACGGCCATGTTGTGCGAGAGTCCGGGCTTGTAAACGCGTGGGGACCGGAGCGCGTCGTAGACGTCGCAGAACGCGAGCAGCCGGGCTGCGAGTGGGATTTCTTCGCCAGCCAGCTTATCCGGGTAGCCGGTGCCGTCCCATTTTTCGTGGTGGTGCCGCGAGAGGTCGATCGCCATGTGCAGGAAGCCTGTGGCGAACTTGTAGCGGCGTGCGACTTCTTGCAGCGTGTCGGCACCGAGGACGGTATGTGCCTCCATTTGTAGGCGTTCCTGCGCGTCGAGCCGTCCCGGTTTGTTCAAAATGCAATCCGCGATGGCCGCTTTGCCGATGTCGTGAAGTGGGGCGGCGTCCTCTAGCCCTCGTACGAAATCGGGCGTGATGCGGTTCTCGAATGCGGGAGTGCGTGCCGCGACCTCGGCGAGTACGCGACTATATTTTTGAAGGCGAATGAGGTGCGCACCCGTTTCCGCCGAACGCTTCTCGATGAGCTTTGCGAGTGCCAGCACCATCGCGCCGCGGGCATGAATTAGTTCGCTATCCCGCAACGACACCGTGCGCTCGAGTTCGGAATTTACGGTAATCAGATGCCGATTGAGTAATTCGAGTCGGTCTTGCGCATCCTTTAATTTTAGTGCGGCCCGCGTTCGTGCCCGCAACTGCACGAGACTAAACGGCTTCGTCAGGAAGTCGTCCGCACCGGCCATCATCATCCGCGAAAGTTCGTCGCCACTCGTCCGCCCGGACAACATAATCACTTTTATATTCGGCGTCGGCGGGTGTTGGCGAATCCGTTTGAGTACCACTTCGCCGCTACAGCCGGGCAAGTCGACGTCGAGCAAAACTAGGTCGTAAACTTCGCGTTCGATTTGTTCGATTGCATCGAGCCCCGAACACACTTCATCGCAACGGGCACCATCGTTGACCAACGCGAGCCTACAGACACGACGCACGTCGATTTGATCGTCGACGATCAGAATCCGTTGCGGCGCGAATGTCGCATCGGGAACGCTATCGGCCAGATCGACCTTCGCGTCTTCGCGTTCGACGGGACGCCGTTTACGATCCGTAATCGAACTGAGGAACGGCAGCAGTTCCCGCATGGCGGCATCGGCGGTCGGCACCCGCGATTCGGGGTTGAGCGCCATCAGTTTGGCAATCACCGCATCGAGTTCATACGGTACGTCGCGTCGCCATTCGCGGGCCGATGGCGTGCGAGTTGCGCCGGCCGAACCGATCGGTGGTTCGAACGGATCGCGTCCCGTCAGCGTGAAATATAGGCTTGCACCCAAGCCGAAAATATCGGCGCGGGCATCGACGCTCTTTGCCGATCGCACTTGTTCCGGGGCCATATAGCCGATCGTACCGAGCCGCGCGCCGTCCTTGGTCATGCGTTCGTCGGGGCGGGGCAAACGCGCTACGCCGAAGTCCAGGAGCTTCGCGTTGCCATCGGGCGCGATGATGATATTGCCGGGTTTGATGTCGCGATGAATGAGATCGTGCCGGTGCGCTTCGGTGAGGGCATCGGCAATCTGATGGGCGATCAAGCAGGCTTGCTCGATGGGAAGCGGGCCGTCTTGCAACACGAGATCTTCAAGGTTGCGGCCTTCGACGTATTCCATCACGAGGTACGGCACTGGTGCGCCTTGCGGTCCCGCGCCAGACTGTTCGCCCGCATCGACGGCGGCCACAATATGCGGGTGTTTCAACCGCGTCACGGCGAGCACTTCGTGAAAAAACCGATCGACCGCACGCCGGTTTTTATCGCCGTTCACGAACAGCGCTTTCACGGCCACCAGTTGACGCAGCTTGATGTGCTCCGCCTTGAACACGACGCCCATCCCACCTGCGCCGATCTTGTCCAAAATGCGATAGTTGCCCAGCACCAACGTGTGCGTTTCGCTGCGGCGAATGCAACCGAGTTGGTACGGCGTGAGCAACCCGGCGCGTGCCATTCCGAATAGCAGTGTTTCGTCGTCTGGGAGGGCGAGCAATCCCGCTTTCTGCTCCGGTGTCAGCGCATCCCACTCACCAACGGGCACGATTGAGGAGCCGAGAAGTTTGCGAACATAGTGGCCAGCGGGAATCAACATCGACGATTCGGTAGTGACTTGGGCAGTAAGCATGAATCGTCATCCATGTTCTGAATGATGCGGGGGGCGATACGATAAAACTGCTATAAATCTCATTGGAGCTTAAGTCAGACGACACGTAAAATCGCAACAATTCGGAGGATTCCGGACAATTAGATTGCGATTCCGCGATAAATTTTTGACCGAATCGGAATCGCAACAGTCGCCTTCGTCACCCGCAAGAAGTGCGCTCGCGGGCGCGAATCGTACGATAGCGGAAATGTGAGATGCATCCTATTTCAGTGCATCATGCCAGTGCGTTCGAGGACGGTCGACATGCTCATTTTGACCCGCTTGACATCGACGATCGCAGACGATCTGCAATCGACGTAAGGAACTAGAAATCCGCAGTGACTTCGCCACCGTTGATCGTCCCGAGCGCTCGCCATGTTGCGAGGGGTATCGTGGTCGTGATAAATCGTACGCTGCCGTCCATCAGTAGCGAGTTCACGCCGTTGACGTGATAGCTGCGGCTCGTGCTTGAGACGTAGGTCAACGCTCCGGCGACGCGGTTTTCACGCAATGAGGTAAAGTCGATGTCGTAGTTCGCACCGCCCGTTGCATAAATCACTTTCGTGCCAGGTGGGAATAGCGTCGTGATGCCGGTCTGGTGGACGTAGCCATCGACCCATTCGGTGTGACCGCTATCCGTTCTGAACGTGCCGCCGAACGCTGTCACGTCGGCAGGCGTGGCAGGTATCGCGGCGTTGGCTGCGGCGGGTGCTCCACCATCGCGGAGGTACGGCGTC